>Ga0126342_10000768_pt1 | contig 39171 bp, 39 predicted proteins | sample Cyp1metagenome_FD_92528 | JGI IMG/M metagenome (GOLD analysis project Ga0126342, IMG submission 92528) | Coral microbial communities from Lord Howe Island, Old Settlement Bay, Australia - Cyphastrea 1 metagenome | ecosystem: Host-associated > Invertebrates > Cnidaria > Coral ...
CATAATATATATATATATCATAATATATATATATATATCATATAATATATATATATATATTATATTATATATATAATATATTATATATTATATATATCATATATATATATATTATAAATATATATTATATATTATATATATTATATATATATATTATATAATTTCTATACATACACACATAGACCACGTTTTATGATACGGTGATACCTCAAAATGACAGGTTCGCGTACTATCATTGGATTGGCTTAAGGAATTTGATGGGACATCATGGATCATGATGGACATGATGGGACACGTTTCCGTTAAACCAATCCAATGATAACTAAACCTGAAGAATTTCTGTCCCCGACTTCCGCTGCCATGGGCCAGTGCTCAAGCAGCACGTCACAACGCCCTGACCGTCCTAGCGCGGGTCTGTGACGGGGTCAATGCCATGGACTGGTCGGGAAAAGGAAAAGGCAAAACGGATACCGGACACCGGGCAGCATTGGGTGGATTTCCCATGGATCGGGTGGGGATTTCGTTCGGAAAAGATGGGAACATCATGGGAACATCATGGGGGATATTTCATGATATTTCATGGCGCAAATGCCGCAAATGCCAATGATGATCTGCTTGGTGGTTCGTCCGCAGCCCTTTGTTTTCACTTCAATGGATGTGGTCGTTTGCAGCTCCGCTGCACTGAACCTGTCATGTGGCTGATGCGCCAAGAGTGGCAGGAGGCCATGTCATGGTTCAGAACAAGCAGGCAACATACCAAACTTTCTGGTATCAGTATCTATTCTGACATTCTGGCATTATGTTTGGCATTCTCTTTGGCATGTGTTCAGGCCCAGGTGTGGCCAGCATCCGGAGCTGGCGAAAAAAATAGTTTGGGACCAGCCGTGGCCGATTGAAATCTAGAGACCCTCACCTGGCAGGGGAAAAACACCCTACCAATCGAATGATGGTCACAATTGATGAGCATATTTTTCAGATGGGTGGCTTAACCACCTAAGATGGCAAAACATGAGGAGATGTGATAAACTGGGACAACTTCAGGTGGAAAATTCTGACCTTGTTTGGGGGGAAATGATATCCTGAATCTGTACTGTCGCAATTCTTGAGACTCCAGAATTTCCATTTCCTGAAGTCATGTTTCAGACCCATTTGGAGTTCCATAGTCGGAAGCATGGGCAAAAATCTCATTGTGAACTTTCAGAATTGCATTGTAGTAGTTCTCAATACAAGTTGGGAGGGATTGATGAGGATGGAGAGAGAGAGAGACACAGAGAGAGAGAGAGAGAGAGAGGGAGAGAGAGAGGGAGAGTCCTCAAGTGCTCAAGTTCAAGGGTTCCAGTTTCAGAATGGGAACTCGCAATACTCAGAGAAAGCGGCAGAACTTCATTTCATTTATTTCATTTCCTCTTGTAAGCTGTTCCAGAATGGCCCGGTTCGAATGAATTGCGGAAAAAAAATGCCCCAGGACGTAGTGATATTGTGGGATTCACCCCCATAAACCATCTCAGTAACCAACAATGACCTGTGGTCACAGTAAGCATTGATAAACATCATCCTGGTCAGAACGGCGATGCTCAACGGATGGCGGCAGCCGCTGGTGCAGTCACTCCAGAGTGGCTGAATGGCAAAAATTATTTCTGCCAACTGGCGCTCCATTTGATTTCCCATTCACATTTCCATTTATAGATTTTATAGGAAATTTCCCAGCCTCAAGATGATTATTCCCATTAAAAATTCCATTTATAGGAAATTTCCATAAATTTCCCAGCCACGTTTGAGGACACTTAACGACGTAGGTCCGGTAGTCGGTGCGGTAGGTGCTGCCGTTGCCCAAGGAATGGCGGATCTCATGGACTGGGCCATGACCATGGCGTCGATGTATGGTCCACCCCCTGGCTGGGAGGACAGCTGGGAAGGCGCCTGAGTGCCTTGGAAGGGCCCTGGGAGGGGGCTAGGGCTATGGTGGTGGGATGATGTTCTGGGATCAGAAAAAGAAACACGTATCTCTACACACAGAGATAGATAGATAAATAGATGGATACAATATATGCTATATATATATATATAACAATATATAAAATATAATGTTTATCATAGATATAGTTAATTGTAGTTATATGAATTATATAAACATAAATCCGAGGGATGTGTGCAGAATGTAGTGACCGATCCTCTCATCATGCTATATTCATTAGATTCTTGACTTTTAGTGAACATAGTGAGATTTCATAGGAATCTCAGCCACCGAAAATCAATGAAAATCATCTTGAGACGATATTCTACCGTACAGGGACAGGTGGGAGGTGTCCTTCCATGGCTGCTGGCAATGGAGTACCTATGGCATACGTGGGGCTTCTGCGAAACGGAACACCGGTGATCGTTACACTGATTGGCAATAGTGCTGGTGATTCTCAGGGTGGACACATGAGGACCTCTACTGTTGTTTTTGATGATTTTTATTGTTGATGATTGTAGTTGTTTTGACTATATGGGTATGGATCAATACCTATTAATACCATTTTTAATGGGATGAACATCCATTTACCAGCTATTTTGATGTTCACCAGGGGTACAAGGTTTTGACACACTGCCATATTACTATTATGACTGACTATTATGTTTCTCTCCCGCGATCTTCAACCCAGAACTACTTCGTGCCAGGTAAAGGCGGCGGTAAAGGCAAGTCGAGTGCTGGAAACGGTTGCGGCAAGGGCAAGTCCGCAGAAGCCATGACGGCACCATCATGCAAGGCGAGGGACCCATCGTGGGACTGGAGTTGATCGTGGGACCATGTAGGGCAATGTATCAATGGCTTGGTTGGATAGGGCAAATTTAGCCTCTGGTAAAGAAACATAGATATTGAACATGGCCATTTAGTTCCTGGATTTACCCATTGAAAATGGTGGATCTTTCCATAGTTTAGTTTACCAGAGGGTACATCATTCAAGCTCCCTATTTCATGGGAAAATCGATGGTTTCCGGTTCAGATTTTCAGAAAACCAATCCAGTGAATGTGGATCTGAGTGGTGAGTTGTGGTGCGAAGTTGCCATTACTCCGGCTCCGTGATTCCTGAGGATTTGCATATGATTCAGATGATTTAGACCTGGAAATGTGATTCCGGTGAGTTCAGGTGGAAATACATCAACTACTAATGACATAATCTGGTTGGTGGTTTGGAATATGGCTTTTATGACTTTCCATATATTGGGAAGAACCATCCCAACTGACTATGACTAATATGTTGCAGAGGGGTGGCGAAAAAACACCAGCATGTAGTTGATGTGAATCCAGGGAGTATGGTAGATATAGACTTATTGAAGCTGGGTGGATGACAAAACTTGTCACACCAGTGGGTTGCTACAACTTGATTCTTTTTGATCCCAGGCCACAACTTGATTGTTTGCACCCATTGTTGTTGACAACATGTCCAATTCTGGATGATAAAGCTACTGAAATATTTCCAAGTTTTAGTGGGATATTTTCTTCATTACGACTCCAAACCTAGTGGCAAACACCATTTCCTCCATCTTTGATTTGCTTCTTCAGACTGAACATGTCCCTCAGATGCCCAGTGAAAAGTGTGGCACCAGGGCCGTAGGTCGATGATGTGTTCCCCTTAGTTTTCAGCTTTGCAACTTGTTTCATGCTTTTCCTATAGATCTGGGTAAATTATAACGACCTCACTGTTCTCCCTCAATGGAATCATGGTTAATAAGGGAAATCATCCCCAAATGGCCTTAATTCAGGTTTGTGAGATATTATAATTTTCCTATAGATATGTCACTGGTTGGTGGTTTCAAACATGAATGGATTATTTTCCATTTCATATGGGATGTCATCCGAAACCCATTGACGAACTCCATCATTTATCAAGATGGTTTAAACCACCAACCAGATATGTTCCACCTTTCACAATAGCTTTCTAGCAGGTTTCTATGGATGGTTCTTGGGGTTACTATAGCAACCCGGAACTTTTCAGCCATCGATGTGAGATGGTGACGACGTCAGGTCTTTGTTGGTGGCCTGCCCAAGGCCATTTGCTTGGGAATTTCACGGTTGGCCATGGAAAAGCCTGGAAAATCAACATGTTTGATCGTTTTTTTTTTTTTTTGCGTGTTTTTTTGAATAGGTAAATCGTCATACAGTAATACACATTTTTTTCCTATGGGCCATGGCTTCCAGTTTGCAAACTTCAAATTATGCAGAGGGTACCAATTTTTCACGGTGCTTGCGATGTGGCTGTGATGTGAAAAAAATCACAACTGGTAGCGCTATGTTTCTTGTGGCTCTCCAGCCATTAGTGGAAGTCTGATGTTGCTGGATTTCTCCCTGGGTCCTGCATCAGATTTGATCATCAAAGGCCGGGCCATGGCGGCCATGCGACGTTGTTACTTAGCAGTTTCAACTTCAACTTGAACACTTGGGTCAAAATCATTCCATGGCGGAATTTCTTGTGCCAAAGATGGCTGAAGTGAACCTACCAACCTTGGTGACTTTGGTTTCAGTCTTCAAGGTGAGCTTCAGATATAATCAGATATATACATGTCTATATCAACTCGTGTTCCCCTCATTTGGTCCTGTCATTAGTCTTCATTTTGGAAACTGACTCCGTTACTTGTTTATTGACGAGACATATTTGCCCAACGTCCACCAATGGTCAGAATGGTCATCGACCCCCATTATATCCTTGGTACCTTGCCATTGTTCAATGGGAATTCCAGGATCCTAAAATGGAGGTACCTACTATATATAAGGCCTATTTTTCAGGCCTATGTAAGGGAATATCACCAGAAAATATGGCCTTATATGATACAGTACCTCCAAATGATGTAAATTACACTGGCAAGAGACCTCAAACAGTGTGGGGCAGGGAAAGTAAGTACATTGGATGTAGGGCAGATCGTGGATGGACACAGACGAAAGCGACACTCATGTGGTTCCGCTGCAAACCATTGGCGTCTTTTTGCAAGCAGCATAGTGATGCGGAAGCTATTGCGGCTACAATGCTGCTACGAGATCCATAGCAAAGCACACGCAACGGCGGCTCTCGAGGTAGTGCCTCCGGTCACAGGTCGGTAGCGAGCCAGGAGTGATGCCAAGCGTTCCACAAAGCGAACAAGGCATGGTAACCACTTGGATAGAAATAAGTCCTGTGAGTAAGAGGAAAAACACCAGCAGGTTAGCGGTTAGCATATGTTTTCCACTCGCGCTATGGCACAGTAAACCTCAGAGCACATGACCGCAGCTCAGGCGCATGGGTGCTTAGTTGCCAACAGCTTTCCGTTTTGCAAGTGCGTGCAATGGCCTTTTTTCGAACTATGGCGGGGGAGCAGAGTCGCGACGAACCCAGAAGGGAGTAGCACGTGTCTCTGAAAAGCCAAGAACGAATTTATGACATTTGTGGCAGCACTGTGTGCTTAGACATGGTGAAGCAGGTCCTACATCTCAATTAAAACTCTTGCCTGCGCAGGAGCATTAGAATCGCAGGGCAGCACCCTGTCGTCTTGAACACCACAAACAGCCGATGCGTTTGCAGCCAGTCTGATGCACCGCGCACCTGCGCAAATGCACCTTGTGCCAGCCTGCGCTGTCAAAATGCACATGGACATCTCAGAATCGAAGAGGCCGTTTATGCGAGAATTTACTAACACCTACTTGTACCAAAAATCCATAAGAACCCCTCAGTGTGGACGCACTGTTTGGGGACTCATGGTAAAATATGCGGAAACCATCAGAAAACAATCTTAGACCATATAGCTCATATAGCTCATATATTAGCGAAGGTTTCCCCTACGTTTTCTAAGCCCCTGAACCGGCTTTCCGTCGACGTCGCGGTCGCCACGAAGCGAGGTCATTTCCGAAGCCTCGGTGCGACAGTCCTTCGCCCATTTTGGGAACATCATCGAAGTGAAGATGATGGTTGGAGCGTTCCACGGCAAAAGCTGGGAACATTGAAATCATGTGAAAATGTGTGAAAATATGCGAAAATTACTGTAGTTGACTAGGGTGGTTCTCGGAGCTAAGTGGTGTAGGTCTCTGGCTTCTGGATAAATGCTGAGGAAACTATCAGACGATTCTTGCTTCCAAATCACTACAGCATTGCCTTAACACCATGAGATTCTTTCACATTTCCCACGGGAAAGTGCCTGAAACTATCGCAAAACCATCTCAGTGGGCCATCTCAAATTCATTTTTCTTTCCAGGATGGGCGAGTCGAAGGGCTATTGCTTCATCACCTTCTCCAACATCCAAGAAGCCAACTCGGTGCCGGGAGATGTTGGGAGGATGGGATGGCTTTACCACACCAAGACATGGAAACTCACATGGAGATATATGTTCATGTGGCTCTTGATTCCCATAGGAGATATGGTGGCCCAAAATTTCATTTTACCCTCTGGTAATTTAACATAGCTATTGAAAATGGCCATTTATAGTGAGTTTTCCCATAAAAAATGGTGATTTTCCATAGTTACGTTAGTTTACCAGAGGGTATGTCATTTTATGTCATTTTTGCATATAGCATTAGTCCATTGATTTCAAATTTTGAGCCATGTCGCCATGTCAGTGGACTAATCCGGTGCTACACCTCTGGTAGTCAAACATGGCTGGCCGAGAAATTCCCAGCTTGTGGAGTAAATCAAATCAATCCACACATGTTTTGGGTCCATGGCCAGGTACAATGTGGTGCCCAAGATAGCTAAGTTGATTTCTAACTCTAATAACTAGGACTTATGGTAGATATATCATGATATATCTATAGTTAATGGGATTATAAACCAACTTACAACTGGGGGGGGCACCACCTTGTAGCACCAGTGGGAGAACGATGTATCGGAGCACCAGGTGCTGGCGAATTATGACTACAACACCGTGGAGGGAAAGTGGGTGGATTGCAAGCCCGCGTCGTAACTCGGCAATAACGAGTGGTGAGCGCTGTGAAGTGATCAGTGCAAGGCAAAAAAAAGGTCAACACTTGGAGAATCCAATGTTGTTGCAGCGGATGATCAACATTATCTGGTTGGTGGTTTCAATCATTTTTTATTTTTCATAATATATGGCATAATCCTTCCCATTGACTAATATTTTTCAAGATGGTTAAGTCACCACCAACCAGTTATATACAACAATATGGTCAAGATCTAAGATAAGTCTTTCAAAATTAGTCCCGATACCCCGAAAGAAGTGGCACCAAGACTGACCGACTGACCAAGGACACTACAGATAGATCACTTATAGATCCATATGGATCCATAAATTGGTTTGTTCATCCATATAATGGGATAATCCTGGTTAATCTATGGTTAATCTATGGTTAATCTATGGTTAATCTATGGTTAATCTATGGTTAATAATGGTTAATAATGATGGTTAATAGTGATGGTTAATAGTGGTTAATAAGCTATAAACCAACAACAATGGGAATATGATGATATAATTCTGGTTGGTGGTGACTGGAACCATGGAATTTTATATGACTTTCCATTCAGGCTGGTGAATTTCATAATCCCAACTGACGAAGTCATATTTTTCAGAGGGGTAGGTCAACCACCAACCAGAATTTGCATAATGATGACTTGCCAGTAATGATAGCAAGTCAAGATACAGCTTGAAAGACAGCAACGCACCAAAATCTCCAGGCTTCTCCCAGGCTTCTCCAGGTCTCGAACTAAGGCAAGGCATGGGGCCCAAAGCTGGAGCAACTTGGATCGGAAATGGTGCCTGGTTTGGGGCCCCTTTGGGAGTTCAAGGGATGTATTTAGCTTCAGGTAACTTAACCATTTGCAAACTGGAAAATCACAATTTTTTGATACGAAAATCATCATAAATCATCGATTTCTATGAGCCATTGTCAATAGCAATGTCAAATATCTAGGGGGTAATGGGATTTAGCATGTAAAAAGGCTGATTATAGTGGTTTGACCGCGGTTGATATAGATATCTGATTTAATATTATTAAACTTGCGAAATTGGTGGTTATTTATAGGGGTATGATGGGGGTAAATATGGATATGGTGGTGTCCATGTTTGTTCAGAATCGCAACGTGGGGCATACACACCCAATAATTGCATGATCAGTGGGATAAACCAACAAAAATGATATGGCTCCAACATATCTTTACATGTAGTATATAGTAGCCAAAACATATCACTGATATACGATATACACTAAGATACCCAAACAAGTATTCTAATAACCATAGATCATATCCATAATATTGAGAATAATCTTAATTTTTTAATAGTAACCATAGTATTATTAACATCAAAGTAAACCATAGTAATCATCAATTTACCCACGAACCTCCTTTTCCAAGGATTGGACCTGCCCCAGCTGCGGCGACAACGTCTTCGCTTGGCGCACGGAGTGCAATCGCTGTGGCACCCCACGGGTGGGGGCCATGACTGGCTGCTCGGTGACTCAAAGTGAGAAAATAGCGAAGATGTGTGGAACATGATCGCTAGTTGAGGTAGTTATAGTAGTCAGAAGGGCAGTTACAAGGCATATATATATGTATATTTTTAAATGGGATGTAGCATAATCCCTAATAGATTTATGGGAATTTCATCATATATTTATGATCCACGAAATTCCGAAAATCATGACGATGTTTGATGATTACAGTACTTATTGATGTGTGGAACAATATCCCCAGTTAAGATAGCCATAGATCAACTTAATGGGAATTTAGGACAATTCCAATAATTAAACCCTGGTCAATTAAACCCTTATTGTTTGGACACATTCCAGTGTTTGGATTTATTGGGAAACTGCCATTTTATGGACTTAATGGGAATTTTATGGGGAGGGCATGATATAGCGGGGATATATATATATATATACACATGCCCACTTAGATTGCTGAAATTGATGAAAATTAATCATCAAACCTTCATGAGCTAATATGAGCTATATGGTTTATTATCATTATTAACAAACGTATTGTAGTTTTACCATATTTTACCATGCTATGTTTTACCCTTTGGTAATCAAACGTGGCATTTGAAATTCATCCGTAAATGGTCTTTTTATTGAAAAAATATAGTGGTAAATGGGCAATTTCCCATCCAGCCATGTTTGATGACACCAGAGGGTAAATCCCATCATATCCCATTACATTCTCATTTTATCTCTGTAAATCACCATTCTTGTTGGTAAAACCATCCATGTTCCAAGACCTTCCGTAAAAAAATAGCAATGTTCTTCCAATTATAGTTTCTCTATTCTTATTTTCCCACTGAACACCATTCAAAATAGAGTCCATTATATGATGTTTTCCCAGGATTTTCCTATAAAAACAGATCAAAACGCCATAGAATTAGCCATGTTCCAGCTATTCATAGCGTGTTTTCCCATCGAAATATCATTGAAACCCCAGGTGGCGCTGGTGGCGGCAGTCGCCCCGGCGACTGGTTGTGCCCGGCCTGTGGAGACCCTTGGCATAGCCATCGGATCTGTTGGGGCGTTGTCATTTTTTCTTTGGGATTGATATATAACCTGATGAATAACCCATATAGTCAACTGCTTGGTTAATAACCATCATATCATCATTAGTTGATGAATCAGGTAAACAATGGTTACCCTCTAGTTATTTAACAGTTTGCCATGGAAAATGGCCCATTTATAGATGGTTTACTTATTAAAAATGGTGATTTTCCATGGCTATATTAAATAACCAGAGGGTATGTGGGATGTACATGGGATTTGTATGGGATTGATATTGGATTTATTTGTGATTTATGATTTATATGGGATTTATATGGGATTTTGGGGCGTAAACAGCTTCTTAGAGGGTATTTGGAGCACTAGGGTATGGCTGTGACTAATTGGAATAATTATGGTATTACATGATATTGTTATTTGGAATTTTCATGTATAGTGAAATGCTATAATTTGCCCAGATTATATTTGATTTATATGTTACCTTCTTGGTGGTTATTTGTAATAACCACCAAGAAACCAGTTAGTCATGGGATTTATTATGATATATGATGGTATTTCAATGTGATTGTGAACCAAACATTTGATGGGAATAGCGTGGGATAGCGTGCAGCGCACCATTAAAATACCAATTCATTTGGATGAATTTGATCATCACCTCACGTCGCGCCTTCACTGGAATGATGGTGATCCAAGGAATCACCCCCAAAGTGGCCCAAACTGCAGGTATTTATGTTTGGTGAATTAATATATATATATATATAATTCAGCCAGAAAAGACAGGATAACTCCATTCTAACCGGAGGAACACTGGGATAACTATAATTCAATCAGGATGAACCAGGATGAAAAAAAAAATGTTTGATCAATTGATAGCATTTAGAAGAGTATAAGTAATATGCTTGAAACTTATTCAACATACATGGTAGGGGTACAAACAATAATGCAACCGGCAGCAGGAGTGCAAACACGGGGGCATGATTTTTTGGGGCAACCAATCACACATGTGGCAGGGGACAGCTTAGCTGCTTAGCTGGTAACTTTCTCATTTCTATGACTTGAGGTTGTCCTGCGAATTGTAACACCAGTATATTGTAATTTTACCAACGCCTATCCTTTTTTCACATGCCGCTATGCAACAAATCTCTATCTATAAAAATGTATTAAAAATGTATAAACATAATTGTACCATATTTCCATATATTTCCATTATTTTTCCACACAAATTACGAACCCACCTGAGGTTACCACCCATGAATCACCGCAAAAAAGATCATTTTTCTTTCTATTTCTTCCCAGGAAAAATGGAAAATCAACTGCAGTTAAAGCCCTTTACCAGTGAATGGCGAAAAAAATTGGGGTTATCATTCCATAAATGGGGTTATGACTTACAACTGGTGTTTCGCGCAACAACTACGAGAGTTTTACCACAACAACTCCCAAGTGACGTTGGCCCGTCGCGTCGGAGGATTTGTGTTTCTCCTCCCAAGAGAACTGCAAGAGCTGCGGTCAAGCCAAACCCGGCGGCGCCAAGCGTATGGGTTCCAAACCAGGTGCGAAATCGCCGAAATCCCCTTTAAATCGATAGAGGTTTCGATAAGGGTCTAATCTAGCTATGTTTTTTATGTTTTTTTTCTGGATGGTCATTTTCGGGTAAGAGTCCGTCGGTCTGTTGGACATTTTATGATCTCTCCATGTGTTGTTTTCGATTTGAGTTGATTAATGTTAATTAGATGATTTGACATTAATATTACTCCATAACATTAACTAACATTAAAACTCTAATTAACACATTTTAGATGTTTTAAACCAATGTTAATTAACATTAATTAACATTAATTAATGAACATTAATTAACATTATAATTAACATTTATAATTAACATTTACAATTAACATTAATTAAAAATGATTAACATTAATTAACATGATTTGGACGACTGTTAATTCATCTCTTGGTTCATCCAGTCGTGTCGCAGGCGATTGGACCTGCCCTCAATGTGGTGACCTCGTCTTCGCCTTCAAAAACGCGCAGCTCAGCCTGGATCGGTCGTCAAAACCCTTTGGGAGTTTCCGGAAAATTGGTGATTTTATGGCGATTTTTTGGTGGTTTAATGATGATTTTATGGTGATTCAACTATAAAACCATAGGAAAATGGTGATTTGTTTAACAATGGGTTAACAATGGTGAATCATGGGATGATATGGGATTTATCCTCTAGAAAATGGCCATAGAAATAGTTGATTTACCATGATTTATATTAACCCATTAATAGCATGGTGGATCTTTCCATAGTTTTTTTTTGTATGTTTACCAGGCCGGGTAACCTTCTGAGCCCAGAGTTTCCATTGGATTGGGCCACACAGGTCCAGTCCCCTTTTGTTTTTGTATCGCAAGATTGGCTGATCCAGATGGGAAGTTCCCACGAAAAATCCGTAGGTAAAAAAATTGGATTGGCTTCTGGAAAATGACCAAATTCTGAACAAGTTTCAGGGATAACATGTTTTTTTTTTTTAAATGCCATAAGAGTCAATACATTCTAACAATGAGATTTTGATGTTCATGATGTAAAAAAACCCATAGTTGAACGGTTAAACTATACAGTAACATGTTTTATTTTTCCAAAAAAATAGGGTCCCAACTGACGAACTCCATCATTTTTCAGAGGGGTAGGTCAACCACCAATTCGATTGGGATGTTGTTTGGGGAAACCAATTGTTGGGACCATGTAAGGTGGATCATTTCATGATGTGCAACTCAGTAAGAGTAAAAAAAACCGAACTGGGCACGCACTCTCAGCGAAGATCTCAGACTTCGCAACTCATAAATTGCTATTTTTTGACAATAATTCTAGGAACAAAAAATTAAGACACCCCAAACAAGTTATTTCAGAATATTTCAGCTCAATGAAATTACATGGGAGATTGAGTGTAGATATTTTGCTTTTCCCAGGCTAATCCCGTGGTGGAGGGACTTCGGAGCGATTAGGCAATCCATATTCCCTACTGAATGATGAGCTAGTTGGAGCTAGGAATTGAATTTCCCAAGCATGTGATAGCTGAAATATGGTAAAATGATGTGCCCAACAAAACTTGACGCATTCCACAATTTGGTTACCCTCTGGTAGACATTTACATAACTATAGAAAATCACCATTTTCCATGGGAAAATTCACGAACTGAATGACCATTTTCAATAGCAAACTGTTAGTCATTACCAGAGGGTAGAAAATACCATCTGGTTATTTATCATAGCCATGGAAAATCACCATTTTTAATAGGTAAACTATCTATTTCGATTGGGGCCATTTTCAATAGCAAACTGTTAGTCATTACCATTTTTTTTTCTGTTTCTTGACGACCATCCCTCACTGTTTTCTCGCTGAGCGTTTTCCAGGTGTAGCCTGTGTGGTACCCCAAAGCCAGCGGAGATACGATCGTCACCATACTGAGACTTCGGAGGGAGAAAACGCTGTTGAGACAAACCATGAGAAGCTCTGAACCAATAAATCATCACACATCATAACTGTTGTGGAAACATGTGGAAACTATGAGTAGGATCATATTGAATTACATTGAATCATCCATAGTCGTCACATTTTTGTTCATCAATCGTCGTTTTGCGGCTCGGAGGTTTCCCCCCCAAGGTGGCGGGGAAAGGGCGACGATTTAACGAGACGCCGCGGCGGAAAACAGGGGTCCCCGCGGCCTGCCCCGGCAACGCGGAAAGTTCGGAACAAGTTTCGGGGATAACATGTTTTTTTTTAATGCCATAAGAGTCAATACATTCTAACAATGAGATTTTGATGTTCATGATGTAAAAAAACCCATAGTTGAACGGTTAAACTATACAGTAACATGTTTTATTTTTCCAAAAAATAGGGTCCCAACTGACGAACTCCATCATTTTTCAGAGGGGTAGGTCAACCACCAACCAGCTATTCAATGGATTGGATGATGATTTTAACAGGAAAACCCTATATTTGATGGGAAAATCTATGGTTTCCGGTTAAGATTTTCCCTTAAACCAATCCATTGAGCTATACAACCAGTTATTATTAACTATCATCAACTATCATCAACTATCATCAACTATCATCAACTATCATCAACTATCATCAACTATCATCATGAACATCAATATCTGTAATAAATAGCCATTTTTCATATAGTATGTTACACTTCTCGTTGTTCATTTGGGGCAATCCTCACCCGTCGGCACGCCGTCGTGACGGGGTGCAGGGCTTCGGTGATGAGAATCGGGAGGCCCTCAGCGTTCAGTTGAGATATGGCTGTGGTTTAAGTATGGTTTATGGTACCCTCTGGTAAACTAACATAGCTATGGAAAATCACCATTTTTAATGGGACAATCAACTATTAATGGCAATTTTCAATAGCTACGTTAAATTACCAGAGGGTAGATATAACTGATATAAGTATAGTTAGTGGGATTTAGAAACCAACGTATAACTGGGGGGGCACCATCCTGTGGGTAGTGGTGTCTTTTTTGGATCCGATAAACCAATTTGTGGAAACAATAAACCATAAGAATCCACCAGAGTATAGCGTTTCCATGCCAAAAAAGGGGTAAACATTTGTTCATGGAGGTTGGCAGGATACACCATGTTTTGTTGGGCCGTTGTGCCAACGTCGCAGAAGAAACGTCGCGGTGTTCAGTCGCGTCAGGTGTGCCAACAGCAATTTGATATCTTCCTGGACCGAGCCCCAAATGGACCCAGTTGAGGCCGTGACGTCCATGTTTTGGAGCGCCGTCATCAAAAACATCCCCAAAATCTCGAGAGAGATGGCTATCATAGTATCAACCATCCCCAAATGGTAGGTAGATTATTGGTAGATAGATAGATGGATAGATGGATAGATGGATAGATGGATAGATGGATAGATAGATGGATAGATGGATAGGATGGATAGGATGGATAGGATGGATAGGATGGATAGGATGGATAGATGGATAGATAGACAGATAGACAGATAGATAGATAGACAGATAGACAGATAGATAGATAGACAGATAGATAGATAGACAGATAGACAGATAGATAGTTTGATAGATTAGATAGATTAGATAGATTAGATAAGATAAGATGAGATTGGAATAGATCAGATAGATATATATTTTTCATATTTATTCATATACATACATACATATATATATATACATATATATATACATATATTATGGCATAGGGTGAAGCCCAATGACATGACAGCGTGACTTCGACCACATCGAGGTCAAGTCTGCCAGTAGCACCTTGGGGATTGATGTGGATCTCTTGGAGGGCAATGCCATGCTGGTCCAAGCCGCAGCTCGCATCAAAGATGGGTCGAACATCTCGGCGTTTCACCAGGGCGAAACGTCTATGGCTTTTTTGGTGGATGCGGATCGAAAAGTCATGTTTGACTTACTGGTGCGTTTTACGTAGGGAATGGATGGGACTGGGGGTTGCTGGGATGATGAAATTACTAGTGATGAAATGGATCATTCCCGAAAATTCCCTGCGTAAAACGCACCAGAAGATGTTTGGATTAGTTTGGATCCAAGAACTTCAGATAGCTTTACCAAGTTAGGATCTATGTTAGGGGCCCAAATAGAACCAGAATATGGTAGGATCTATTTTAGGATCTATTTGGGGCCAGGAATCCAACGAACCCAACGAATCCAACCACGTCATTTCCCAGAGATTTTTGGCCCACGTTGCATCGAGGTTCAAGAGACGGGCGTGTTGTCCGAGTGGAACCGGAGAAATCCCAGCCATGCGGCTGGGGACCCGGAGATGGTTGAAAAAAACCGGATTTTGTTTGGGAAAAAACCTATGGGATTCTGCTACCCAAATCTACCCAATATGTGGGGGATTATCATGGCTTATCATGGATGAATGATGGGATTATCATGGATTAATGATGGGAATTCCTATTGATCACATATTTTTCCCATGTTCCAGCCCTAGACGACATGAAATGGGGATGGGGATGATGATGATGATGATGATGATGCTGATGATGAGAATGGCGACAAGATTGGATGTTTTGTGCATCAAACGACCTGCTACCAGCATCACCCTGACTGAAAATGCCACCATGATGCTCATCCATTTCCCGGAAGACCTGGGTTCAGCTTCCATGTTTTGCCAAGCAGTTCATCTCACTCGCTGCCAATGGTGTTTGGGTTGGCCGAATGCCTTCCATTCCTAGCCAACTGAACCAACAATGTAACTAACTGCTTTATTCTTCTCAAAAGCTTCTAGGTGAAGTCCCTCTTCCTTTTTGCTTTGCTTTGGTATTGGGCGGGCACCTCCAATCCTGTGAAACTTATGATTTCACTACCCCCGAGGCCCTGACTGGTTCACTCAACCAACCATTTTCGTCGCTTAAGCCTCCATGGTATCCCCATAGATTCCCAATCCCATGAAATTTCCATCAATATCCCACAAAATCTCATTAATCACCATAAACACCACCAGACAATCACCATAGATTCGAGTTAAATCTCATCAATTTCTCATAAATGTCCCATAGACAAAATCATACAAAATCCATTAATTTCCCCATGCAATTACCGTTTCCCCAGTTGGCATTTTTAGGAGATCCACCACTCCACAACAACAGGTCCAAAAGCACGACCGCATCGTCAAGGTGAACGGAGTCGAGGCGGAAACGCGGAAACGTTTCCGCGATCGGATACCGTCGGAGACGACTGGGATGTGATAGGAATATAAAGGTGGTAGAACAATAATAGACCCATTTGGGAATGGTAAACATACAATGTAACATACAACCTATTTATATCTATTTATGGTGATGACTGGGGGATGGTTTATGGCATTGTTTTTGCCCACATTAATATTAATGGTGATATGATGGGGATTATGTCTGAATCAACTTCGGATGGCTACTATGTATAACTTTGTTCGATTTTTTTGCCATACTTTTTGAAAATAAATGGAGATACTGATACGTGCATATAGATACATAGTGCAGAATAAGTAGATGAACAAATTGAGAGGATACCTGTGGTTAGCCATGGTGAAACATGAACATGGGGTAGTTCATAAACAAAATGATATCGCAGCTTATTTTTGTTGTTCAGCTGGTGAAATTTGAGTGCTATTTTCATCACTGACAGAAGGCCTCAAACAGCGAGCTCTTTTTGGTTGTTTCTGCTACTGGTATGGCATAGGACATAGGTTACAGATGGTCAAAGATTGACCCTCCCAGAAGATGTTCATGACTTTCATCCATTTTCGATGTGTTTTTCAACTGTTTTCATCCATTTTCGATCATTTCGATGTGTTTTTCCCATGGTTTTTCGATGTTTTTCAGGGCCAGTTGTATTTCTAGGATCTCCAGGATCTCCAGGTTCTCCAGATGTTTCCATCCCCCTGGATGATCAGGGCAATGCAGACCTCATGGCGAAGAAATGTCGTGAAGATTCAGATCTCCAACTGACCATTTGCAGAAGCTCCTCGGTTAAAAAAAGCATGTTTCCGTGCCAGATGTTGGATGTTGGGTATAGTTGGGATATGTTGGGGATGGGTATAGCTCAGTTGCCAGCAGATGAACTGATGAACTGACCAAGTGGGAACGGACCAACAAGTGCGGATTGATTCACCATTAAACTTACCGAGACCTTAACAGAGATGTTAACAGATAATGAGACTACACATGTTCACAATCTATCTTAATTTCAATAGACCTCCATTGTCATCACTTATAATATGAATAGTTACATCATATTATATATATACACGTACATATACATACATACATACATATATATATATATATATACAAATTTTACTATGTACGTTTAACACACACACATCTATCTATCTATATACATATATAAATAGGATCTATCTATATATGATACAACTTGAATAGTAGAGGTCCATCATCATCCTGCCGACCTTGGTTCCAAGGTCGGCCCTAGCACGTGCAGCGTGCATCGCGCGGGCTGCGAAGTCATGGGCCCAGTGGGGGCGAAGCCGCTGCGCAGTGAAGTCATGGGCCCACGGGTTGATGAAACTTGGTGGTTCATCCATGTTCATCCCACTCAGTAAGTGGGTTATAACATGTTATAACTGTCCAAAAAGGTTATCATATGGATCAATATGGTTATAAGCACAGTTGGATCAAACCCTACTTTATTAAAAAAACAACATGTAGCGCGTCTAGGATGATGTAAGGTGATAAAACTATTCATGATATTCATGGGTTAGACCATGATAATGGGCCACAAAGACCATTCAAAATTGCTCAACTGAGGGTTGATTAGGAGGATATGGACTATAGACAAGTTCTTATTCATGGGATATATACTCAATGGGAATTTCAGGATCCTAAAATGGAGGTACTGTACCATATAAGACCATATTTTGTGGTGATATTCCCTTACATAGGCCTTATATATGGTAGGTACCTCCAATTTAGGTTCCTGAAATGGCCATTGATATAGCGGGCATACCTATAGGGAAACATCATATAGGGATATCGGATATATGATATTATGGGATATCCCTCTATATCTATATGGGATACTGGATAAAATTATCATTATAGGGAGACACTGGGAATATAACAGGTTTTTTTTTAAATGGGATTGGACCTACCTTGAGGATTCAATTCATGAAATACCAGAGGGTATGGTTAAATTACCCTCTGGTGAATTAACAGTTTGCTATGGAAAATCTCAATTTTTAATGGGAAAACTCACTATAAATGGCCATTTTCAATAGCTATGTTAGTCATTACCAGAGGGTACCAGAAAAACAGTAATTTCGTTGGGAATACCCTTTGACAATTTAACATTGGCCATGGAAAATTGATGAACATTGTCCATGTAGTTCGATGATTCACCAATTAAGAAGGGTGAATTTCTATAGTTGTGTTAAATTCAGAGGGTATTCGGAATTGAAGGATCTGAAGCCAAGAAAATTGCTGCTTGAAATTGGTTGGAGATTGGGAGGTTTCTTGAGTAATGTGGTAAACTCAATAATAAAATACCCCGCAAGTCATCAGAATCTAAATTGGTGGTATACGGTATAAACTATCCCCAAATGGTAGGTTTCTGGCAGGGTTTACGCATGATTTTGCTTTTCCGGTAGGAAAACCATGAAAAACAATAGGCATAACGTAGGCCTTCTATATGGTAGGTACACGCTAATATAAAAGGGAAAACCGCTCAACAGCATCCAAAAACCATCAAGGGGATATCCTATTTCCTGCTCCTTCTTGTCACTGGGCTTGGCTCGCCTTTAGCTTTTGGCTAGACTCCTGGAGATGGCGATATCCTATTTCCATGGTTTTCCCAAAATTGATCATTGAAAAAAACATCATGCAAAAACCATAGCCCTTACCTTCTGGTAAAGTAACAGTTTGCTATTGAAAATGGCCATTTATAGTGGATTTACCCATTAACAATGGTGATTTTCCATTTCGCTATGTTAGGCACCTGCAACAAAACAACAGTAATATCCATTGAGGAAAGTGATTGGACGCCTCGGCTGGGTTGCCGTAGTGAAGGGCTGACGCCAGCTGGAAACAGGGCCTTTTTCGCCTCAGAAGCCAACACTTTTATTGATTCATATACCCTCTGGTAATGACTAACATAGCTATTGAAAATGGCCATTTATAGTGGATTTTCCCATGAAAAATGGTGATTGTCCATAGTTATGTTAGTTTACCAGAGGGTATGTTGAAACAGAACTGCAATATTTTTTTGGGGGGGGTGGACAGGTTTGATCCAAATTACTTCATTTTTTGATCTTGGGATGACTTGAAACACTCATTCAATATCGACATATATCGACTCATGGCAGATTTCATGATTTGCCGGGCAGCCCGGCTGGAATCCCCAAGGGAATCCCGTGGTTTTTGCGGTCTCCAGCGCATCAAAGTATGAGCTGGTCCTACGACTCTATCATCTTCTATCGACTTTTGATCGCTAAAAACACATTTTGAAGTCACCTTGAAGTCACCTTTTGCGGTGCCAAGCCGCTTGGGTTCGTTGATTGAAACATTGATAAATCATCATGGGGCCGAGACCTTGGCGTGATGAGATGTAACATGTTTTTTTCCCCTCTCTGGGTCATCAAACATAGCAATGGAAACTTCCCAATGAGGCAGATTTACCCATTTACCCATGATTTACCCATGATTTACCCATTGTTTTACCGAGTTGGAAACGTTTTTTTCACTGCCATTTTTTCTGGTTACCCGCATCCCAAGCAAAAGGCGCACCTACTCGCGGTGCAGCGTATGTTTTCAATCGGAGTACTGCACCTGGATCGCTAAAAAGTCGCTAGTCATTGCAGTACCGGGAACGTGAACGTGTTGGATCTGGTTGGTAAACATAACTCCAAGAACTGTTGGGTTCATTTTGTAATTAGATATATATTTACATTACTATCATTTCTTATATTTCTTAGTCGATAGATGTCAACAAACAGTAGTATATAGATATTTGTATCAATTCATATTTTAGTAGTGTCTAATAAATATGTTTATTTCATTTTATTTCTATTCATATGTAGTTTTGTCAATAGACATATTTATTTCTCACTGGTATTACTGGGGCACCACCTTGCAAGGCCCGGGTGAAACCGCTGTGAAGATCGAACACGTCGATAACAAAAGTTGGTGGATGGATAGACAAATAGAGAGATCACATTACATAGCTAATTATATCTATTTAATGATTAATATAGCTAATTATATATATATATATGTATATAGATATGCTAATTGTATAGATCTACATCTACATCTATATCTATTTATATACACAGTATGCTGCAATCAAGAATCCCATCCACCTAATGTTCAACATTCCCATGTTTTAGGCAAGGCCCGGTGCCTTGAGACTTGCGGTGGCATGAAGTGTTTTTTTGTGGCGATCAGTGCCACAATTACTATCCCAATATATATATATATGTACAATCATGAATAACTGGTATTTTTTGATGTTATACAAAAAAACAAAAAAATCCCAACAAAGTCTTAAGCATGTTTTTGTATTCCAAGGTTTATTCCAAATAGTTGGATTAGTTATTTATCCCAACTAGTTATATTCCAATAATCCCAACTATTCCTATTGGTTTCTCTTCCGAAGCATCCCTAGGTACATCCAGGTACCATGTTACTGGTTGGTGACTTTAACAACCAAACCACCCAGAATTGGAAAATCCCAAGCATACATGGAGGTTATAGCTGGGAAAATCATCTATTTCTATGGGCCATTTTCCATATTGGGAAGAAGGGAATGGAATAACATCCCAACTGACGAACTCACTCCATGATGTTTATAGATTTTTACAGAGGGGTGGCGAAAAACCACCAACCAGATATTGTTAGCCATAGAAATTGGATGTATATCCCCTTAGAACCATTGAACAGACACTTCGGACATGTTTGAGCTTTCCATGTTTTCAAACACCTTGCTGTTGACATGCTTTGACCATCGGCTCAAGATGCATCTCGATGCACCCATGGCCAGCAAGGAATGCCAAGGAAAAACACGCCGAATAAAGGTGGCCAAATGATGACATGCCCTTCCAATGCTGGCATGGGGTAAGCTTGCTACTGAATCAACATGAATCAATATGAATTGGTGAATGATTGGCATTGAAATATCGAGCATCAACCAGTGGAATATCCAGTTGACAATACATTCCGCCTGCGCATCAGCCATGGGGAAAGGAAGGCAAAAATTGGATTCCGCATGAACCCCCAAGAAATTGCAGCAGCAAAACGAGTTCATGAGTCGCCACGATTGAATCAAGCAGCACAAATGGCTATACAACACACAGACACGCATATAATATATATATATAAACATACACACACGGATATATATATATAATATATATATAATATATATATATAAACATACACACACGGATATATATATATATATATATCTATATCCATATACATACACACACACAAATATATATATATACGTATATATACATGTATATATATATATATATGTGTGTGTGTGTGTTTGTGTGTGTGTGTGCGTGTATTTGAAACCACGAAATGGGGCTCGTGGTTTCAACTGCCATCTAAATCAGGGATACGAGCATGCTCAGTTGCTCAGCACTGAACGGACCCGGGATAGGCTGTTCCTGGTGCTCCTTTTGGCCCTCTTGTCGCAGAATGCATTCAACTTTGCAGCTTGGCAGGATTTGCTGAGCCTGGAGCGGATGATTTTGCTGTGTTGAAAAACACAGGTTCTGAACGAGCCCCGAAGTTGGAGAAGCCAAGAAATTGCTAGTTAGATCTAGTTAGTCACTTGGATGAAGCAAGATTTGTCATGGAAGATTTGCTTTATTTTTCTTTAATCTTCGGTTCAGAACCTGCAGGTTTCTTCGTGCCTTGGCAGCTTCTGATGTGTCGTAATGGGTTTTACCCCAATCATCAAGCCCATCATCCCCAAGTCACACCCAGCTGAGGTGGGCAATTTAGGCGCTTTGGTCACGGCACCTTACCGTTTCGTGCGCATTGCCTCCATCACCAAGGACGGTTTAGTAAGTATGGCGATATCACGGGGATAGATCCGCATCCGAAACATTCAAAAAGCTTTCTTGAGGCCTTCGTCGTTGTTTTCGAGGGTCTATTTTTCCTAGAAAACTCCAAGGGCTGTCGCTCTTTTGAACATCTTCTTGGGATTTTGAGATTTTGCCCAATAAGGTTTTGGTGGTCATATCATGACATACTCATGTAAATTGAAGACGATAAGACGCTACTAATACTGTATACCACCCCCCAAAAAATATCACTAGTATGTTCATCGTTCATTTGTATGAATCATAATTTGCCAAACATCTCCAATAAGATCCTGGTTGGTGGTTTCAAACATGAATTTTTATTTCCCATTTCATATATGGGATGTCATCCGAAACCCATTGACTAACTCCATCATTTTCCAAGATGGTTAAAACTTAAAACATGTTAAGACCACCAACCAGCAATAACCAGCAAACATATTCAATAAGATCCAATCAGCTGATGGTTTTCCCCGTTGTTGGTTTTCCCAACCCCCCTGTTGAGTCACCGCCGAAGGAGTTGGCGGAGGATGCCAAGGTGAAGGCGAAAGAGCTCTCGAAGCACAGCTCCAGGTGCCGGATGGCTACCGGATGGGGCCTGCTTCAGCGTCGAGATATGGCTGTGACTGAATTACCCTCAATATGGAGTTTTCCCAGGAAAAATGGTGATTTATAGTGAGTTTTCCCATTAAAAATGGTGATTTTCCATAGTTATGTAAACGTTTACCAGAGGGTAGACTATGGTTTATGCTAGATGTATATAGCTGCAGTAATTAAATTCATGGGGTTTATAAACGAACAAACATGAACCATCCTGTAGGTCATTTTTGAGTTGGAGCAAGCCCAATAGTTTGATAGATAGTAGAAGTGAGTAAAAACCAAACCAAACTATTAAATAGTGGCAACTTATGAAGTTCTTCGATCTTTTCTGCGGTCAACGATAATTAGTTGGTTTTGAGATGTTGAATGTAATTCTTGAGTATGAAGTGATTCTCATTAGCATCAGATGTATTGGTATAATAAATCAGTCCCTTAAAATACCTTAAGTTTCTCCATCGTTTTTTTTTGTTTTTCTCCAAGTCCATGGACTTTTCTTTGGCCAATTTCCATCACAAAAAAACGATGAATTCGCCGGGCCCAGGAGTGGCTCTGGCTCCACATCGACCTTGAAATCCTTTCTGCCTGGCTACATGAGGAGCTGAACATGTATGATTAATATATGTCCAGACAAGTCCTCCATCATCATTCATCATCATCTTCATCATCTTCATCATCTTCATCATCTTCATCATCATCATCATCATCAACCTCAACCTCAACCTCAACATCAACCTCAAACTCAACATCATCAAAAGGCCTATTTCACACCAGACATGGCAGTGCTTCGTTCTTTTTGGTGAAGACCTTCCACCCGACCAGGAGTCATGTCATTGCCCGCACGCCGGTGCACCAGTACCGAAACCTCTTGCGCCTTGGAGCTGATAGATCTATTATGGTTTGGAGGTCTCTAGTCTATACGTCTTGATAATTCTTCTTTACATGTTTCAATAACTGATATGTTTTAATGTGTTCCAACATGTTTTAAATGTTTTCAATGTGTGTTAACCTGCAGTTCAGAGCGCCGTCATACCAAGTTGTGGATCTTTAGGAGTTGGAGGGTTTTTCACAACTTCAAACAACTAAGAGGTGGGTGGTTGTGATTATCTGTATGATATATGAATATATAATTATATTATACATTTACGCACATACATGCCACATTCTTGAACTGATTCTGCAGGACATCACTTTTTCTGGGAGGCAGCTCCCGTCACTGGTCAGGTACCCACCCAGATCCCTGGACTGTATAAAGTTCACCATCGCAGTGGCTGCGATCCACCCCAACCCCTTCCTGTTTGGTGGTTTTGGAACATGAATTTTATTTTTCCATCCATTGGGATATTAATGGATTAATGGATATTAATGAGCTAATGGATATCTGGTTGGTGGTTTGGAACCATGGAATTTTATATGACTTTCCATATATTGGGAATGTCATAATCCCAACTGACGAAGTCATATTTTTCAGAGGGGTGGCGAAAAACCACCAACCAGCTTCATATATTGGGGATTACAATCATCCAAGAGTCCGGGGAATCCCGTTCTAAAAACCAGGATTTTCCATGGAATGATAGGTTGGGATTTCTTTCATTCACACTGCTCTAAGGAACACCACCTTGTCCTTGCTTTTGGATTCCATCTTCACTGAGAAGCCCTACGATTTCCAGCCCTACCATCAAGCCATTCGAGGTCCGTTCACGGCGAAGTGGGTGTCTTTCTAACGCTGAAGTGCTTTCTTTTCTCGGCGATGTTTGGTAATGCATTGGCTCCGTAGATACGATAAATGTAAATGTATGATATATGAATATATAATAACAATAATGATATTAATACATATATATATACATATATATATATATGCATATATATATGCATATATATATATGTTATATGATCCTTTTTTTCCTCACCCTATTATGACACCAGTTTGATTTTTTCCTCATTCTACAAGTTCCCTTGAAACACATCCCAGCTGTGTATCCTGGGAGCATTGGGGATGGTGGGCTTTTTTTCAGCGACCTCACAACGAAGTCACCATAGATTCCATAGATGATACGTGGAATCCTCCTAAAAATTACTACTCAAGACTCAAGTGTAGAGTTTGTTCAATATCTTTCAACATCAGCATTTTCCATCGGTATTCTATATGGAAATCCAAATCCACCATTTTTTTCGCGGATAGCCATGCTTCATAGGGACCCACCCAGAAGTGGTTGGCGAATTTTCCCCAACTGCCAGGCCCCGAGTTGGACTTCTACGCCTGGGGCAACGACTTCTTTCGTTCCATGATCAAATGGCGCCATGCTCGAGTGGAGGTGCAGCGCTGCAGCGGTGCAGCAACCTGGGATACCAGGACTTACCAGGATACACCAGGAGTACGGGGCTTATTGGAGATATTTCCTGGTTATATTGGTTTACTGGAGATGTTGCCATTCATGGAGGTATTTTTGGGTAATCAAACATGACGAGCTGGGACATCCCCGAAATGGTCGTATTTTCGGACAGGCCATGGTTGATCACCAGAGGAGCCAGAATTTGTGTGGTTTATTGATGGAAAAAATGGAGGTATGATGGGGATGAAATTCGTATATCATTAGATTTTAATTCTGGGGTTGAAATTGGGATAGATCAGGGAGTGATATATAGTTATATATATATATATGGTGCACGATCAACATGGTTAAACTGGATAAAACATCCCCTCATACTCCTAGGGTCCTTGCAACAGGGAGTGTAATGGGGGATGCAAAGGTATAAAGATTGTGTGGATTGAATAGCTATATATTGGATCATGATGGATCATGACTGGGCAGAGGAACATCCGCACCTAGCGGCTACTTTGAGGTTCACCAGGGTTGGGTTTTGACCCAACACCATTCCGTTGTTTGGAAATTGATGCGTTATTTTGGAAGGGTTGCCTGGTTGCCTTTAGACAGAACGGCAGTCTAGCCCCCCACAGGCGAACTCTGCAAAAACCAAAACCGGTGCGGTTCCCAGCATCCACCTCAAATGATTCAGCTGAATCCAGAAAAAATGCGACGACTGCTTCAATTCCAGGCATAATAGACGGGAAGAATCTGCAAAAACATCCAAACATATGTCGTGTTTAAACAACTCCAAAAAACATTTATAGTATAGTCTATAGTGAACATATAGTCACTTTGCCTCTTCCATCCTCTTCCCTCCCCCTCCCAACCATCCAAAAAGCCATGGGCCCACCTCCATCGGCTCCATATTGGCGCCAGGGCTTGGAAAATGTGCAACGCATCAAGGAGATCCTGGGGAAGGGCGAGAACGTGGTCTTGATGGCCAATCACCAGACCGAAGCGGATCCACAGGTGCAGACTGGAGAGTGGAGAGGATGGTTGGGATGCTTGGGATGCTTGGGATGGTTGGGATGGATCATGGGGAATAAAAGATGTGAGAAAAGTGTGGTGCTAAAATATCGGTTTTACTTTATGTGGATTTTCTTCATATTTTCTTCATATTTGTTCCAAGCGCAGTTTATGATTTGTCAATGGCATGAGTTGGGTAGGGTAGTTCCAACTCACAGGATGGCCTGTCTAAGTCACCCAGGGAGGGGGAAAAAACATCCGCTTGTTTTCATGCCATTCAGTAATGTAAGTGTATATCATGGTATAATCATCCCATATAAGCCTCTATGTATATAATCCCTAATGATGTTCAATATATTTCTGAATAATCATAACATATCATAACGACCTCACGGCGCGACATCACTGGAATGATGGTTAGTAGGGGTTATAACGACCTCCGAACAGATCAACATAACCTGATTTCAGTCAGAGGTTTTTGGTGCGCAGGGTTTAGCAGGTGGTTCAAGTCCGCTATTCTCGTTCAGCGTTGGAAAAAAAAGGTAGGGATTGCACCAGATTTTGGGGGATGCACATCATAAAACTGATTGGTGGTGACTGGAACATGGCTTTTATTTTCCATATATGGGATGTCATCCTTCCCATTGACGAACTCCATCATTTTTCAGCGGGGTGGCGAAAAACCACCAACCAGAAAATGTCCGAATTTATTGGGGGCACCAGAATGTCTATGATAATTATTCTGGTGTTCCCACAGGTCCCACGGCGCCCAGCACAGGTGTTGAGTTTGCTGCTGCAGCGGGAAGGCTACGAAGAGCTTGCAGAGAAATGCATTTTTGTGGCAGGACACAAGGCAGTTGCGGAATGGGAGCTCCAAGTTTCTTTTTAAATACCCTCTGGCCCTCTGGTAAACATATAATTACATAACTATGGAAAATCACCATGCTATTAATGGCAAAACTCACGACGTTTCTATGGCCATTTTCTATGTCGCAAACTGTTAGTCATTACCAGAGGGTAAATCCCATATCATCCCATGATTCACCATTGTTAACCCATTCTTAAACCTATGGAAAATCACCATAGGGATCCATATGGATTACTGTTAGTCATTACCAGAGGGTAAATCCCATTAGATCACCACTAAACCACCATAAATTCACCATTTATAGTAGTTAAATCACCATTTTCCTATGGTTTTATAGTAGAATCACCATATACAAGAGTTGAGATGTGAAATGATCATAACCAGTGGGCTGAGCCCACATGGGACGGGATCATCAATACTTTCTTTGTGAGTTTCTTTCATATGAAGAAATCCAGAAATCCATAGAAATCCTATCATGTGGGTAACACAATGCCATTGTTACGAGTGGTTAGTCAATCCCAGAAAAATCCCATTCACCACTGGATATTAATGGATATTAATGGCAACATGGATATTAATGATATTAATGTGGGTAAAACAATGCCATATAAACTGTCCCCCAGAAAAAATAGGTGGTCCAGTGGTATATTTAAAAACATACCAATATATGGGAGGTTTATGACATTGTTTTACCCACAGTAGGTATTCTGTCATCATCTGTCATCAATCTCTCCATGACTTCCAAGCGCCTGGTAGCAGGTCACCACTGATCGCTTAGCCATTCCCTTCAGTCTCTTGGTGGAAAAAGGCAGCGACCGGCTGCCAAGATCATGTTCATTTATTTATAGATATGTTTAAATTATACCTCTATAATCCTCTATGCCTCTATATTTCAGTTACCCTCTGGTAATGACTAACGTAGCTATTGAAAATGGCCATAGAAATAGTGGATTTACCCAGCTATAAAATGGTGGATCTTTCCATAGTTACGTTAGTTTACCAGAGGGTATTTTCGGCGTTTCTGGGAGTCTTCAACAGTCCTAAAGTGTTGATGATGAATGCTGATTCTGATCTTTATTGTCATGACATGTCATAATTAACTTAGATAGGCACCTTGGAATCCCAAAAAACATGCTTTAAATACTGTAGGCCACATGTTCGGCCGTCAACAATCAGTTGTGTTGCTGCATATCTTACAGGCCTTAGCCTTAGCCTCGGCTCGCCGAGGTAAAGGGCGATACTTGCTATCGATCTACTCCAAGAAGTACTTGGATGAAGGTGGGATGTGTCCAGGGGCATAGTGGAGCATTGATATCCACCATTACCTGCATATCCTCCAGAGGTCTGAGCTGATCTGCTGAGCTATGCTGAGCAGGTAGTGAAGAAGAGCAAGAAGCCAAGGCGGACAGAAACAAGAAGACGCCTGGCGAAAAAGCTGGGATTTGGCAAAATCCCTTGGGGATTCCAAGGGTCCAGATGTCCAGATCCTGAAAAATGCGACCTTGCGGGTTAGGAATCTGTGTTTGGATCTGCTTAGGCATGTGTTTTGATGATTTTTGATGTGTCTAGTATATCAAAGCATCTTCTTCCAAACATGCACTGTGGAGAAGATGGGCAGATTTATAAGCCTCAATCAAGGTAGGACCGTGGAGCTGGAACATGTTGGCGCCGAGGTCAGAAGGTAGAAACGATGCAGTTGACTTTAGTAACCATAAAAAACTTGGTTTCAAAGAATCACCAAAATATCGTAAAATGTTTCACTACTTTCAATTAGGTATCCATTAGGTATCCATTTTTTTGAGGAATCTCCATGCCAACAACCCAGATAGTTCTGGATCCTCATCATGGCCATTCACAAGTGAAGATCCCAAGCTCTTAGTTTTCCCACGATTTCTTGAGATACTGTGGATGGTTGCGAAATCCTGCGCCAGTTCATGGTTTATCCCATTATAGGGTTGCAACCATCCTTTTGGTGGTGCAGGATTTCGCTGGCCCATCCACAGTAGGTTCATATTTTTGCCATATTTTGTTGGGGCAGATATCTCCGGGTCTCTTTGTCGGAAGCAAACCAAGGACAGTCACGGAGATGCAACGTCTCATGAAAGAAGGAGGTGTCATGGCCATGGCAATGGCTGGAAAAGTCATGGAACTGCTGGAAGATTTTCCAGATCTCATGCCTTGGTTGAAGCCATGAAATTTTCCAGGTTTGGCCAGCAAGAATCTGATCTGTGTCGTTGATTTTTGCGGTTTTGAAGCAAGAAAGAGATGCCATTTAAGCATGATTTCGATAACCATTCAGCATGCTGAAATGGGTTAGGGGCTCTGATTCACTCAGGCTATACCTGGCCAAACAAACATGGAGTAGACATGAATAGACACTGTTTGGCATTTTCAAGGAGTGAATTGAATTAAACAGACATAAACTCGGACTCGTGTTCATGAACTTTACAACATTTTACAGCTATGAACATGTGTTGATGATTGTTTATGAACGTTACATTTCGACATGTTCATTCTGTATGTTCAAGAAATGACAAGGGTGGATGGTTGGTGGTTTGGAACCATGGAAATTTATTTTCCATATATTGGGAATTTCATAATCCCAACTGACTTTCACTCCATCATTTTTCAGAGGGGTAGGTCAACCACCAATCAGTTAACCATTAATCATCAGTTTTTCAGAGGGGTTAATAACCATCATTAACCATCATTAACCATCATTAACCATCATTAATTCAATTCACTCTCACTTTACGACGCGAGTCGATCAGATGCCAGTCGCTCCGTCGATCCATCGAACCTGTCAGGTCACATTTTCTGGGTGGCACCTTCGGGTGGCAGAGATCGCAGGCCCTGCTATGCTGGGGACCGGCTCAAAATGGGCCCAAAAGAACGGGAGAATTGACGGTAAACCGTGGTAATTCCAATAAAGCTCCAACTTTGGAGGGTTTCGAATCCCATTTCTTTGGTATTGGGGAAGGTTTATGACATTGGGTTTACCACATTGGTTATCCTTCAAAGTGTGGTTAGATCAAGATCAATCATTGGGTTTAAGGTCAAGTAAGTATTATTGTAATTATTGGGTACGTCCCATTAAAACCTTTTAAAACCATTTAAAAACCATTTAAAACCCCAGCCATTTGAGCAGTGGCTGCTAAACATCTGTTGGTTGATTAGTTCGGGGATTCTCCAAGATCGTGGGCATCACCATTCAGGTTGGAAGCGACTTCACGTTTCGCGCCCGCCAAGTTCGATGAATCCTCAGTGGGTCTCTTCCTGCTCTTGGCGCAGAAGGCACGGTGCGTGGCAGCCATGGCACGGGCACGGCCAATCGTGGCCACATGGAGGGATGGGTGAAGGGATGTGAAGGGTGAGGGGCAACCCGAAGTTTTGGATAGAATGCAAAGCTTAAACATCATCTCGACATCTTTGGGATTTGGAATCTGGTTTCTATATGTTTCTATCTTTTTTGGGGGGGGACCTGTTCTTTTGGTTATCGGGGCATCCGAGATCAATTCGGGGTGAATGTAATGGGATGCCTGTGATGAGTTGTGGCCAAACACACAACCAAAGCAATGCTTGTTAGATCGCAAGATGTTGACGAAACAGGGATACATGTTAAGCATCCCGATTGAGAGATAAACATTGCATGACATTGGGAGATCTTGGCAGATTTTTCCACCCAGGACCTGGGATATTTGTGCGTTGACCCTTTCAATCTCATGCAAACATGTCAAAGCATCAGGCCAACAACAAAGTCCCCCACACAAATTGTGGCTTTCTATGGTATTTCTATGGTATTTCTATGGTATTTCTATGGTATTTCTACGGTGTTTGGCAATTTGATGCTCCAAGTTAAGGGGCGCCGAGGCAGCACGTGGGGATGGGCCAAAGACGCATTTTATGCCCTTGGCGATGTGGACCCACAGGCACGTGGCTAAATTGGTGTATCAATAGCCATAGGATCCATGGTGCTATCATATACTACCATATAATAATTATATATATAGTATAATACCATGGTACTATAAGTACTATCCATTTTAAAATGGCTTATACTATCATGAAAACCCATATATATATATAACCATATCATAAGCCATGACGGATCCATGTAATTATGGTATATATGCTAACATGACTGGGGTATATTGATGGGATCCATGATAAATGTTACCATTTTTCTAGCAGCACCGTTTAACGGATCCTATGGTCCTATGGGATAGGATGAGCTGGTGAACACATTGATACGAAACTTTGACAAAAACTTGGATGAAAACGTTGTCCAGGCAATTTGACCCATATGTAATTGATGTTAAGCAACGGCAGTAACTGCGTGCGCCCCAGAGGTCAGCTGCTGTCTTCAGTTGGACTGTGGTATTTGGTATGGCTCGCGATGAGAATGGCATAAGTGGCTGCCCCTAGAAGCCACAAAACAGGAATTTCACCAATAAATCCGCGGAATGGTTGTGGCATCATGGTTGATTTTGTCACTGACCTTGTCAGATGTCCTACCTTCACCATGATGGCATCGTGTGCGACTGATTTGGGGTTGACTTTGCAACTGCGACTGGCCACCATTACCGTTCCCAAATGCCTACAATTCCATTTATAGGTTTTAAAATATCCCATAGCTATTGATATCCATTGATATCCCATATTAAATAATGGCTATTAAATCACTATAAATATCCCAAATTAATAATCCCACCATTAAATCTCACTAATAATGGCTATTAAGTCACTATTAATAATCACTATTAAACCACATATCATAGCCATATCACTATAAATCTCCCACTATTAATGATAGTTATCGCCTATGACTATTAAAATCCCATAGGCGATAACTATCCTCGGCCAGGTTGGTGCCACCCCCCGAGGATGCCAAGGCTTCCGTGGGCGAGTCGCGCAGCGCGCAGCGCGCAGCCGTGGCCTTGAACTTCGGTGAGGTGCGGCGGGGAGGGGCGGCGGTGTTGACACGAAGGAAGACCAACAGATGGGAATTTAAGGGGGGTTAGTGGGATTTTAATGGGATTTAAGGGGGTTTAGTGGGATTTTAATTTAATGGGATTTTAATGGGGTATTACATAATGGGATTTTAATGGGATTTCAATGGATCTTCATGGGATTTAAGGGAATCTATATGGGATTTAAAGGGATTTATACATAGTTGTAATGGTGCTTCATGGGAAAACCGAGCAGTTAGTAGAGATTTATGGCGTAGTAGGGATTTTATGGATGGTTAATGTGGGGAGTTAATGGAATCTTAATGAATTTAAATATATTTAAATGGGATTTTCTCATGGTTTATGGTTACTTAATACATGGTTTAAGATATCATGGTTTGACATGGGAGGCCTTCGGCAAGAATTGAAGTCAACCCCAGAAAGATCGACAAAATCAGTCAGGATTTCCATATCTTTACTATAATCCCACTATAATGGCTATTAAATCACTATGAATATCCCACTTTTCTGGATTTCCATACTTTTGGGTTTCCATATGAAGTATTTCAGAAAGATTTCTTGCTTTTCTATCGGGATTTCCAGTCAGGCTTTCCGAGTCTGGCGCCCTCTTGCGCTGCATTGGATAGATTTCGATTTGGTTCTGAACATCCCAGCATTTTGTTTTTTCCTCTTTTTGGTGGCATAACGTGGCAACGAAATACCAGCAAACTAACATAGCGATGAAAAATGGACCATTTCTAGATGATTTCCCTGTTAAAATGGTGATTTTCCATAGCTAGGGTAGTGCTTAATCCTCCAAAGAAAAATGATGTCTGTCGAGGAAATGGTTTTTTTTTCAGAAGATTCTGAGCAGCAGCAGAAGCGCCACATTCCGGCATGGTGAATTGTTGGATTTGGAACAAAATCCATGATCAAAGTCTGCAGAAGTCTAACCTACAGAATTTCTCCCTTTACATCCCTATGAAAATAGAGTTTTTTTCCCATAGTTTCCCCAGATTTTCCCCATGTTCTTAAAGAGAAACGTTTTTTGATGGGCTTCGCTGTCGGTGGTTAGTTCGACTTTGCTGTTCGGGCGTCTTTCTGCCAGGAGCTCGATGTCGCAAAGCACGGGGGTCGGAAGAAGTACCCCAAGGCCATCGAGAAACGTGTCAACGAGCTTTATGCCTCTTGGCATCGGAAGATTCTTCGGAAGATTTGAAGTGAAAAAGTTGCATCTGATTGGATCTCATTGGAAGATTTTTCAGATATTTGAAGTTTGATTATGAATATATTATGTGATATTATGTGTACTTGGGTGCAATTTTTTGGGATATCATCCCTGCAACATCCTGCAACGACTTTTCTAAGATCCAGTTACTAGTGGAACTGCACCCAGAATTATTCTCCCCTTTAGTTGGGCCAGTTGAAGAGGGTAGGCTGCGGCATTTCCACGGCTTTCCACTGATTCAAATATTGGCTGCCTGCATGACCGCTTGTTTTTATTGCCCGCAATATGTAAGAAACTATAGTTATAATATTTATCTATTTTTTAAAAAATATGTTTATATATAGTTGTATGTATTTATATATATATACGTATGTGTAAATAAACTTATATAAGCATTATATATATATATATATTCCAGTTGAGTATAGTAATGTACAATATATGATAGGATGTAAAAGTTATCTAAAACTTGTACATAGTTACGGTCCATGGTATAGGCCGGTGGTATCATGTTCAACCAGCCATCAGGACAGCCTGGAAGAGTTAATGCCATGACGCCAAGGAGCCGGATTTTTTACGGCGTTTTAAATGCGGCCACGACTAGACATGGGCCATGGCAGCAGTTGATCCCATAGAGATTCAAGGCGATGAAACTGGAGTCAGTTTGAGTATATTTTTGCATCACTTGATCTTTTTTTTATCTTTTTCTGGGAAGACGATAGCTTTTTGCGTGATCTTTTTGCATAACTTGATCTTTTCCCAAAATTTTCCACAGGGCCCCTGTGAATTTTCCAAGTTCCATTTTCCTGCATGGAATTCGCCTCTTGGAAGAAATTTCTTCACCCAACTCTCGGTGACTCCTCGTGGTCTTTCCGGCTGAAGAAGTTGCTGCGGCTGATGCTGCACGTTACGGTAGTACAGAAAATAGGATCCACCATCTCCAATTTTACCATAAATGGATATCAATGGATGGAATAAACCATGGTATAAACCATCATATGGCTGGTTTATTCTTGCGAATGCGAATGCGAAGCTTTCCTCGCATTCGTTTAAGTCAACCCGTCAGTATTTGTCATATTGATGGTTTACAATTATTAACATCAGCTCATATACAGAATTCCCTTCAGTATTTGTCATATTGATGGTTTACTATTACTAACATCAGCTCATATACAGATACCATCAGAATTACGTTCTGGAGCATCTGTGATCGCTGCGAAGCGATCTGATTCCACTGACCAAGAAGGATCCTCCACAGGACAGCTTTAGGCCCGGAACATGGGTGAAGATCTCTGTCCCTTTCGATTTTCATAGGCTGATGCAAAAAAAAGATCAGGGGCCATTTCAGCTAAATTGGAGCTACCTGCCACAATGTAAGGCCTAGTTTTGAGGGCCTATGGGCCTATGAAATGACCATTGATTAAATGCTTTGTTAAATTGTAAGCTTGCCACATGCAGTGAGACAATCTTGGAAGACCTCGTGGCAATTCAACAGGCGATGCGGCGACCGCGTCGCCATGCGTCGCCGACCGCGTCGCCATGCGTCGCCCTGCGTCGCCCTTTCGAATCGCGATGCTGCGCACCTTTTTCCGACAAAAGTCCGCTTGAGCACATCACTTTGGCAAAAGTATGGACTCGTTTTTTTCCATAGTTTTTGAGTTTAAATTTCGTTTTTTTTTTTTGCATTTTCCAGGGGTATCATTTGGATACCTTTTCCTTGGACGAACATTCACAGAACACCGGTTCAAAGCCGCTCTTTTTGGCTTCAGCCTGGTGCGGTCAACAGCCCAGAGAAATTCATCGCAACTTCCCCTTTCAGCCGGTATAACCATATCAATGGATTGGTTTTCTTGCGAAAATCTTCACCGGAAACCCATGGGTTTTTACCATCAAATATAGGGGTTTCCGGTGAAAATTTCCCATCATCCAATTCTTTAACCATAGATTTACTACTGCTATACTAACATATTGATTGGTGTTGGCCAATTTGGCATCCACAATTTTCGTAGCACAACTCTCGGTGAGTCGGATGCCAACACGGCGGCTCGATCTGGTCATGTTTGGCGACCAACTTTTGAAGCGCTGATTGGCTCACCTGTTGGTTGGCTCACACTTGAGATATCCTTTTGATGAGTTACTGCACCAATGTACCTATTAACAGTTATTAACAAATATAAAAAAATGTGATTTTCCATGATTTTCCCATATTTTCCATGGTTATGGTATAACAAATGGTAACAAGCAGAGGGTGCATTGACATCATCCATCTCCCTTTGAATGATCTTCAGCACGCCCATCTAGCCATGCCGTCTTTGCTCCATGCATTGAGCAGCGCTTTTCAGAACGCAGTTGCTCCGGTGCCGGCAGTTGACACACTCGAAAGAGTTTGTTCAACATCGAAGTTCAAGTAGCTGATGTGATCTGATGTGTTTATGATGTATTTATTCTCTGGTTGGTGGTTTCAAAGATGAATGGATTATTTTCCATTTCATATATGGGATGTCATCCTTCCCATAATATGGGATGTCATCCTTCCCATTGACTTTCACTCCATCATTTTTCAAGATGGTGAAAATGCACCAGCACCAACCAGTAACAATGGGATATGATAAGCCTAACAATAGCTATGGCATATGAAACTATGATAAACTATGGAACTATGGGAAAAATACATGGCTTTGGGGAAAAACAGGTGGAAAACTCAGCACCCCACAGGAGCCGAACGATGGAAGCTATGGACCACCACAACCTCCACCGTCCTTCCGCAAAACGTCCAGCCTGGATGGTGAACCCTTTGAGGCGCATCGCCCGGTGCAATCTGGGAGGAATACGTGTTGAGGGTGTCTTCACCATTACCATCTGGTTATGACTAACATAGCCATGGAAGCCATGGCCCATAGAAATAGATGGTTTACATAGCTATAAAATGGTGGATCTTTCCATGGCTATGTTAAATAACCAGAGGGCATCTAAAAATTGACAGAGCCTGAAGAATTTCTGGATGTTTTTTTTTAAAAAAAATCCAAAATGCTTCATTTTTTGTTCATGTTGTCATGCGACTTCATGATGAATGTGAGGATCTTCATCATGTTTTTCATGTTGGTTGATTTTGGTGGGGAAAGTCTGGGGTGAAACCCCAACTTCGGAGCTGGGATCCAGCTCCTCTAGGTGACCAACTGAGACTCGGATCATCGTTTGGAACTCCCCTTCGACGATGCTCGGGTTTGTTTGGAACTTGGTGGAAGTAAATCATGTAAGAATGAGATGAGAATGGGTATTATTGATGGTATTATTGATGGTATATTATGGTTATATATTATATATTAATGGTTATTCAATGGTGATATGAGTGGTTATTCAACGTTTTTTTCATGGTGGTTTCAATCGTCATTGATGGTAAGAATGAGATGATTTCTCCTCACTTTTCATCAATGGTTTCCATCAATGGTTTCCACCAATCATCATGGTTAATAAGGGGAATCATCCCAAAATGGCCTTATTTCAGATTAGTGAATTATTATAATTTACCCAGAAGAATGAAGTGGAACTAAGAGAGGTAGGCCCAATTTCCATGACTGGAAGCCATCACAGCCCTCCATTGGCCCATGTCCTTTGCCAAGATGAGGATGAGCAAAATCCAGTGGTGCGATGGCAGCTGCATTGTGAAGACTCAGACTGCCTCGGGGGGGCCTATATGTACTCCCCTGACTATACGCGAAATGTGCAAGGCTTTTTGGGCAGAATCCACTGCGGAGTTTTTTTTTATGGATTTGAATGTTGGAATTTGCGCAAAGCATGCGACAGATTGCAAAAACACACATATCGTTTTCCAAGAAGGAGTGGCCTTTGGAATCCATAGTCCATGGCGTAGGTTCATATATTGTCCTTCTTGACTCGAAACACCTGAAAGTTGGGATATTGGTGGGTGATTCCCGACATCGCAGCATCACAGCTATCCTCAGCCAAGGTGGTAAGTCCTCTCCACGTCTGTTGCTATACCGGCCACACCCAGATCGCAACCAACCAGATGAAGCCTTGCCATTGATGACGCTGATGGATCATTACCGCCTGCAGGCACAGCTCGGAACCGCATCTTCCAGCCGACGCCTAACGAGTGATGTGTGAAACACTTTGAAGGGTGGAACTTGAAAATCACTTCAAACTATGGCCAGGGTGAAGTGAAGATAGACTGTTTATATACATTATATACTGGTTGGTGGTTTTGAACATTTTTCATTTTACCATATATTGGGAATTTCATCATCCCAACTGACGAACTCCATCATTTTTAGGGGGGTAGGGCTCAACCACCAACCAGTGAACCATTAATCATCAGTTTTTCAGAGGTATTAATAACATTAAATAACCATCATTAACCATAATCATCATTGGGGAAAACCATATCATTAACCATATCATTAACCATATCATTAACCATATCCTTAACCATATCATTAACCATATCATTAACCATATCATTAACCATATCATTAACCATATCATTAACCATGTCATTAACCATATCATTAACCATATCATTAACCATATCATTAACCATGTCATTAACAATCATCAACCATATCATTAACCATATAATTAACCATTTCATTAACCATATCATTAACCATATCATTAACCATATCATTAACCATATCATTAACCATATCATTAACCATATCATTAACCATATCATTAACCATATCATTAACATATCATTAACCATATCATTAACCATGTCATTAACAATCATCAACCATATCATTAACCATATAATTAACCATTTCATTAACAATCATCAACCATATCATTAACCATATAATTAACAATTTCATTAACATTATCATTAACCATATCATCAACCATATCATCAACCATCATTAACCATCATTAACCATCATTGAGGTTATAACCACATATATAACCCAGCATTTCCCTTTTGATTCACCCAGCTTGGAGGATTTGGACTGTTCCACTGATGGAGTGCTGACGCCCTTCTGCAACTACTGCCTGAAGCTGGAACCTGTGCGCATGTGTGGCCCCTTGGCGTTGGGGAGTGGCATCTGGGGTATAGAATCTATAGTATCTGTAGGTCCGTGCACCCCTGAATTATCAATGATGAAAATTGCGAACATACTGTGGATGGGAGAAATCCTGCACCAGTTGGTGACTTTTGAGAGCTATGACAGCTATGAAACACTGCGAATAGTGGGATTATAACAGGATAAACCATCCACCAACTGGTGTAGGATTTCACCCCCATTTTGGAGCCCTTTTTGTTTGGGACCCTATTTATACGGCCAGGCGCTGTGTTGCCCGGAAGGTTCAAATGGCGTTTAAACATCTTTAAACATTATCCTTCAACATGCTCAAACACCTGCGCAGGGCCAGTCTTTTGAGATTTCCCAGACGACGAACCCTAAACCCTAAACCCCTAAACCATCCAAAACCCTAAAACCCCAAGCCCTAAAACCCCAAGCCCTAAAACCCCAAACCCTAAAACCTCAAATTCTAAAACCCTAAACCCTAAAACCTAGGCTCTGAAAACTTTGAACCCTAAACTGGAAAACACTGCGTATACGCAGTATTTTCTGCAATCTCTCCTGTCATATAGTCGACAGCACGACATTCTCAATGTTAATGTTTGGGCAACACACGGCGTCTGTGGGTAATTATACTATAAAGCTGGTTCTCATTCTATCCACTTTACAAAGCGGGTGGGCCACTGTTCAATCATGTTCAAACAGCCTTCCTCCCTGACAGATGTGAGCTTTAAGTGAACCATAGAGACGATTTCGAATCCCAGATTTCTCCCAGATTCTCCCAGATTTTTAATGTGGCGCCCTGGGCAACCGGCGCCAAGTTCCACAGGAAAGCAGTTCTGCTCACCCAGCGTGAATCACTTCAGCATCCGGACCACCTGTCCGCACCCCAAATTTCTCACCGCAACTTGGAGAGCCGAGAGGGGGGGCAATGGGCATGGATGGGCTTTGACATGTTTTAAAATTACCCGGCCTGGTAATGACTAACAGTTTGCGACATAGAAAATTGCCATTTAGTTCGTGGATTTACTGATTTACCCAACAAGAAGGAAGACTGTAAGAGCAAAACCGGAGGAAAACAAGCATGTTTCGACAAAAACAAATCTTGGCTTTGTACTCCCATTATATCCCATTATATTATATC
>Ga0126342_10000769_pt1 | contig 39155 bp, 27 predicted proteins | sample Cyp1metagenome_FD_92528 | JGI IMG/M metagenome (GOLD analysis project Ga0126342, IMG submission 92528) | Coral microbial communities from Lord Howe Island, Old Settlement Bay, Australia - Cyphastrea 1 metagenome | ecosystem: Host-associated > Invertebrates > Cnidaria > Coral ...
CCCCACCCCACCCCAACCCTTCAGTTGCGTAGCATCCAACATGTGTGCAACGTGCAAGGAACGTTAACATGCCCCACCCCACCTCACCCTAACCTTTCAAATACGTTCAAAACGCAAAAAAAGCCACTTCGTGCCACGGCCGTGCAGCGGTCGGTGTCCAACTGCCATGAAAGAGTTTCAACTTTGTTTTTTTGCCCCAAGCCTGGAAAAAATAATGAACATACTGTGAATAGTTGTAAGGATGAACAAAATAGCATGTTTCCCTTGAAGAAAAAACTAGTTGACAAGAGCAGGTTTTTTCAAAGTACTACTGCATCTATTGAGGTGTTCTATGCAAAAGCAATGTTGCATTATCTTGAAGGAATGCCCCGCCATGTTTAAGGAATGTATCACTCTTGTCAATGGAACATTGCAAAAAAGTACTATAATGCTACACTACAACTCTTTTCGAAATATACTACTGTTTCCAGTGAATACTGCATAGACTAAGAGAGCTTTCTTATTGAAGTAATTCTGTGCCCTTTCAAGTCACTTTTCTTCAGAAGGGGCACTGTCAATTTCACAGAGGTAGCATTTGTGAGTTTTTTGTTTAAGCAAAGACGGGTCACATCTGTTCATTTCAAGTATACTTTCAAAAAATGAGTGCATACTGACTCTAGCAAGCACAATGTAGCAGTACTTGTGCCACATGTGCAGCATTTTCTTTTAAACATCTAACTTGTTTTTCAACAAATATAGTGTGGCTTAGAGAAAACATGTATGTTCTTCGAAGTAACGGCTACATTTCTGAAGATAGTCTTATTTTATTTGAAGAGATACTGCATTTGATTGAAAACTGCCTTGTACGTTGCAGGACTTTTCGTGCAACGTGTTTCTTCCTTGCAGAAGTATTGTACTTCTGGAACGTTGTGAAATGGGTCTGTGCTCATGTTTTGAATGAAAGAATGCATATTTACATGTTGGGGAAAAACACTAGCTGATCAAGTTCTGAAGAGATATATGTTCAGGAGAAGCGGTTTTCTGCAAAGGAATGCTGCCTTTCACTGAGCCAGTGGCAGCACACCCTATGGGGTAACAGAAAGAGATATACAAGGTATCTAATAATAAGAAGTGTGGGCCATGGTGTCTGTTTGTAAAGCCTGCTCTTGTCAATTAGAATTGGTTCTTCAAGAGAAGGATGCATGTTTCTGTTTGATCGTCTCTTGTAGTCATTTACAGTGTTTCCACTGCCTTTTTCAGGTTTGGGGAAAAGACCCAAAGTTGAATGTTGTTTTTTTTCATGTGGGTTGAATCACTACTTAAGGGAAACTTTGCAGAGAGGTGGAGGTACTAGGAGGTACGTAAATTATACTTAAAACATAGTTTGGAAGGAGTAAGGACTAAGAGGTCCTAGGACCTCCTAAGACCTACACATCCAAAGTATTGAGCCGCTGCAGTAGTACAACAAGAGACAGAAGCTACGTAGTAAGGAAAACAGGCCAAAGACATATCTACCATATTGAACATCAAATAATATGTCTGAAAGACTTGAAAGCGCACAAAATCCAAAATTCCTATGTCACAAGAAGGAACAAACACAGTGTAAAAACCAATGTAAAGCTTAAAATTGACATTTGGCCACAGCGCCGTGCGCATTCTGTTAATATTTGAATTGAAACTCCTTGTTGGGAGCCCAATACGATGGTCGAACACGCTGCAAATACAATCAAAATATGCCATTGTATCTACACATCAAGCATCAGAACTCATCACACTCAAGCATCCAAAGTCTTCAAATGAATGAAAGAATGTTGGTTGTTCTTGAAGGCAAAAACAAACAAAAAACACTGCAAAACTCAATAAGAAATCAAAACCGGTAGGTTTCAGGCGGGCTAGCATGTGTATATATATATATATATTAATAAGTATGTTGATTCATAAATGATATGTATATATTAATATAATTTAATATATATATACACGTATATAATTATATGTTTTGGGACCGTCCTCGGCGGGGCATAGCACCACGGTGGCCAGCAGTTCCGCCAGGAAAGCGCAGAGACAGAGCATTGGGATGTGCATCGCCAGTGACACCTGCGACCATCACCGAGAAGGGGCGAGAAGGGGGGCATGTTGGGTAAGTATGGCCCCTTTGATATCCCATGATCATGGCAAGTTTGGAATTTTTGGTGATGATATCCTCTGGTTGTTTAACATAGCCATGGAAATAGATGGTTTACCTATTAAAAATGGTGATTTTCCATGGCTATGTTGAATAACCAGATGGTAAACCACAAAGAACTCTGGTTTTCCATGGTTTTCCCATCATGTTCAATCAAATCCATGTGGCAATTTTTGGATCTCAACAAAACATCGGAACCCAGGCCACACAACAGTACGTTTGATTGCGGCAGCCGACAGCCGGCCTTGCTAACTTGAAAAACCGCCTTCCACATTTCAAACAAACCTCGGATTTTGAGTGTTCTGGCTTGTGCGAGTAAAAAACTACACATTTTGATGGGGATCAGATTGGGATCTAATTAGGTCTAGATTATGAGAATTATATAGAATTATAACCATGGTCAATCTTTGATAGTCCACAAAAAGAATGTCTTTTGCTGGTGGGTTATTTTCCATTTACCCTCTGGTAAACTAACATAGCTATGGAAAATCACAATTTTTAATGGGAAAACTCACTATAGATGGCCATTTTCAAAAGCTATGTTAAATTACCAGAGGGTAGTTTCTATTCATCCAGTTGGTCGGGGATTCATGTTGAAAAACCGCTGGCAGCAAAGTGCGTTTTGAAACGTATCATGGCACCCCCATAAAACCATAGGAAAACCATAGGAAAATGGGAAAATCATAGGAAAACCATAGGAAAATGGAGGTTTACCCTTTGGTTATGTCAAAATAGCTATTGAACATGGCCATTTATAGTGGGTTTTCCCATTAAAAATGATGATTTTCCATGGTTATGTTAGTTTACCAGAGGGTTTATGTCAAACAAAAAGTGTTTTGCCTTCTACTTCTTTTCTGCTGGCCATGAGGTTCTTCACTGGGGGATAGATGGCATAGCCTCTGGTAATTTCACATAGTTGTGGAGAATCTCCGTTTTCTAACATGTTCAATAGCTAAATCATCGATGACTTGGCAATGAAATTGAACATCAAAAAACATGTGGGTTTGTCTGAAAATGTTGGGTATATTCCCAATGAAATAGCCATTTAATAGGGATAATGATCAGCAAAACCATTGGGTTTAGGGGTACACTATTTTCAGACACACCCATGTATAGGAAAAACATGGAATATCAATTGTTGGATGTTGATTAGTGGGATGGGTATGAATTTTGACAAGTTTTCCCCAGCTAATTCAACCCCTATGAGACCATGGTCATGAAGTGGCAAACGGAGTGTCTTTTTGGTGGTCATGATTTTCTTTTATCACCCTGTGGCTCTTCACAGGAAATCACACATTCATACGATCTTTTGACCCTAGCTCGAATGGTGCTAAATATCAATAGCAGGTAGTTTCATTCATATTTAGACTAACGATAATTCTAACCTGTGGATTTTCATTCTCAGGCCATGTTTCAATCTTTTCCAACTTTTTTTTTATTTTTCAGTTTCTTCCAACTTTGGTTTAGTAATTATCTAATTTATTTTAATGATTCTGTTTGATTCAAGAAAAACAAATATGTCAAATTTCTTGAAGCATCGAATTCCTTATTAAAACACACAAACAAAAAAAAACACCCAACCATTTTTTCAAGGTGTAGCCTATGAGCAACTCAGATCTCCAATAGTGTGTTCGTTGGTGAGGGCTTCTATTGTGTCCTACTTTTCCTTGGTCGGATTTGTTCATAAATCCCTTTATGCCTTTCTTTGGTATAGCTAGTGTTAGCTTTCATCTTGCTAGAGTGGGACCTGAGCCTTCAAAAGCAAAGAAATGAGTCCCCGTGTGATGTGAACAGATGCAAAATCAATTGAAATCAATTGGAATTCTTTCTTTTCAATTGATTTTCGTACGCTTTCAAAGGAAAATCAATTGAAAGTAAATTTAAATCAGTTGAAAGTAAATTGAACTCAATTGAAATCACTTGAAATCCTGAATTTAAGATCATGATCCAAAACTATTCCAGATCGCATCCCTCAAAACCATTCTTTTTGGAGAGTCTTTCAAATGTTTGGGGGTGATCCCCCCCCAAGAACTAATCAGGACCTGACAGATTCAGCCATGGGTACCTTGCCCTCTGGTCACCCTAGCCAACTAAGGCTTTTTTGGAAGGGTACGAACACTCAACAATCTCTATTTCATGAATGATATCTATACTTCACTAATATCTATACATAATGTATTGATATGTATTAGGTAAATATTTAGTAGTAATAGACATACTAATGATAGATAGTATGAATCCCATATATTCATCCCCACAACAAAAAACACCAAAAAAATAGTGAATATCCTAAAATTAGTAGAATAGTAATGAATAAATATAATCAATAGTAATCATTGGTGTTTTGAATCATGGATTTTACTATTACTATACCCTGTATTACTTTTACTAATTACTATGATAATGATTTTAGTGAAGTATTAGTAAATACCATAATAAGCCTAGATAGTTCAATAGGAAACTAAAACTATCCTTGTCTAGGGCATATTCCATGACTGTAATAGGAATCCTAGAGAAATCATCGATACCTTATGACAACCCCCACCAGAACACTGGAGGCTTTCGAAAATATCCAAAACGTCAGGATTACCCTCACAGAAGACTCAAAACGCATGCCAAGAGAGAGCAAACACTAGACTTGATAGCGGAATGATGAATCAATATCAGGATGATGAATCAGAAAGCACCATTGAAGACATGTTCACAATGGTTTATCAAGATGTATAATTTGGTTCTCAAGAAAAATCGTCAAACACCGACCAGTTTAACCTTCGGTCCAAGAGCCATACTTTACCCCTAGTTGTATATATTTATGTATGGATCATTCCCAGTCAAACAAAAATGCTTATCAACCACTTACATCGACGAAAAAATCATGCACATCAACCACTTTCATCTTTTCTTACTTACATCGGCTAACCACAACCATCGACTAAAACAAAAATCGACTTACCATCTGGTTCTGACCAACAGTTCGCCATGGAAAATCACCATGCTATTAATAGGTAAACCATCTATTTCGATTAGGGCCATCGAAAAACCATGGCTATGTAACAAATAACCAGAGGGTATCCCATTAAATCACCAGTGAAATCCCATTAAATCACCATTTTCCATCATTTTCCAACCATTTTCAATAACCAGAGGGTACCATCCAATTTTTCTGTCAGGCTGCCATACTTAAAGGCTCCATGTAAGAAGTATCCCGTAAAGGTGGCCCCAGCGCCACTCAGCAGTCGCCGGGGTCCATGGCTCTGGACCAGTTGACAGGCCATGGCCAACATCCCTGGACTTCGGCCGTTCCTGGGCCGTGGAAACCATAGGAAAACCAGAGGAAAACCATAGGAAAACCATAGGAAAACCATAGGAAAACCATGGGAAAACCATAGGAAAACCATAGGAAAACCATGAGAACATGGAGATGTTTGCAAAAAAAAACATAAATGAATATGATAAATATGATTGGTCATGATTTTTTTTTATAGCTGATTTATGATAGGCAATGATAGCTGGACATTTTTCTCCAATTTCAGTATTTCAGTATGGTTCTCCGAGAACCTGAACGATAACCATGATATGTCTTACCCTTCTGTAACCGTTACAGAGAGATGGGAAACTGTACGCGTTTTCCACATTTCTGTTCATTTCCCTCATATTTGGTTTGAGGATTTTCATGATATGTATGGTTCCAGATATTTTTTCTTTGTGAATGTGATGATGCTCAGAAAGTGTGCCCAGACCTTGTGCAACCATTGAAACAATACATCTGTTGTTCAGGCGGCCGACTGCCTTCTCCAGAAAACTCTCGACTTGAGACTCTGGGGGATTTCAAAAAATGAGGACCCAAAAGCATCAACTGGAACTTTTATAAATATGCTATGTAAAACGAACATCTATGGCTTTGGGGTACCCCAATGGGAGAAACCAGAATTTCCGGCCTATCTGACTTCTGTATGTACCTGTAACCCATGAGCCATATTAGCCATGGTAAAATCAGGATCATTTGGTTTGCAGGTTTTACATTTTGATGCAAGAACTAAACTCTGTCATGTTGGAACATGCAAAAACCATACCTTTTTTGATTCCCAGGTGCGGCTTCCAGACATGTGTTGCTCTTGTTTTTCCACATGTGATGCGGGCGAGCCACCAAACACACTTGAATGCTGTAAAATATACTTTCCAAAGAACAATATTGAACCATATTAAATGATATTACACATCATGGGTGAACACGGTGCCCTGCGGCAAGAAGCTTTTGAGGGCGAATCTGCCGCTGGCAACATGGAATCCCAAACCTATGTAACTCAATATCATGAAGATATGTTTTAAATGTTGTTAGTATGTCTAATTTCACTATACTAGCAATCAATGTTAACACATATGTACAGAATGCTGTACAGATATACTGTATATATATATACACACATATATCTATATATATATATAAATGAAAACACATAAAATGATATAATACATATATATACTGTATATATATAGTATACATCCAAACATACACATATATAACCATATATATATATACATACAATCATTGATAAAGCTAAAACTAATTATGTTCGATGCTGTACCCCAATCTTAATCGTCACTCATGAATATAATTACTGACTGCATGGAGATTTTGGTACAAACATTCCCGTAGTAGCTTATCTTAGGTACAAAGCCAACAAAAACAACTCTAAGCTAGCACACTTTTCATTGAATTATGCTTACACCCCTATTCCTTGTTTGGTTTAAAAATCCAGGTTGTTGGATCACCGGGTCTCCGTTCTTCTTCCGCTTGCTGTGACGTTTTCACCACGTCAATGGGCGTTGCTATCACATGCGACAGACTGGAGCAAAGCCCGCCGGCAATAAAAAATCCTGGGCCCAACTGCATCGGATACACCATCTAGTTGATGGTTTTCACATTTTTTAAAACTGGTTTCAATACGTTTCAATATTGTTTTAAAATCTGTTTCAATTCACCCTAAGAATGGTTCCGAGTCAATTTTGTTCAATCACAAGTCAAGGTAGGGTAGAAGCAAAAAACATGAAACCACAAACCATCCAAAAAGAAGGAAGCAAACTAATGGATGTTGGGGTCAGCAAAAAACCGGGTGGGTAAGAAACAAACAAAAAACCGGGCGGCTTTCAAGAAGGTAAAGTCATATGGGAAACAATTGTTAGACAGTAGAATCTGCATTTTTTTCCCCCAAACAGGCGGTCATGCAAATAACTACATATATATATAATACTATATAATCAAACAAAAACTTGGGATAAAACGTGTCAGCAACAGCAAAGGAATGCTGAACACTTCTACTATCACTGTTTCATTCTGCCTCCATACAATCCGTACAATCCAACAATTACGCATTAAATAAACTGAATAAAAAAAACAAACAAATTCTTCCAAACTCATACTGAATCCACCATCCAAAAGTCCAAGAGGTCCAAGAAGAGCCAACAAATGCGCGGGACTTGGTACAGCCACCGGCACGGCTGCCAGCACGTGCCGCGCTGTGCCCGGCACAGCTCTTGGCTGCGGCCGCAGCGCGGCTGCGCTGCGCAGCGGCACAGTGCTGCGTGCGGCCAGCCGTGGCGAAGCGAAGAGTAGAGGTCTGGCAGCCAGGAAACTTAGGCCATGCAGTAGACCTTAGCTGTGGATACCCTCTGGTAATCAACCGCGGCTGGAAAATAGCTGAACTAAATGGAAGGTTTAAATGGAAAATTCATCTATAGATTGCTATAGATGATGGATTTTCAAGTGCTACATTTGATTACCGGAGGATAAGTCAAGCTCAGGATATCAGGTATATCATGGTATATCCACGAAACTGATGTGGCATATGGCTGGCATGCACATATTGCATCATATTACAAAGTATTGATATCGTGGTATTTTTTAGCCAGGGTTGCTCCCAGCATAGTCAAGTAGACTGCAGCTGTGAAGCATGCTGTCGTGTCAAATGTTTTTGTTGCATCTTGTGGTCGACTGAACCAACAATGATCGTAAAAAACAACAACCATCATAACCATCGGGGTTTCATGGGATATATCGGATATATGACCAACATTGACCAACATTGACCCCCAAAAAAACAGGGTTTTTGCTGTATGTGCCATGGTCAAAAAAAAATTGGGATCAATGAATGGGGCCCCTGGTCATCCATCCCATTTTTTGGGTGCCAATCCTCCACAGGCAATTTACCCATTCACCGAAAACATGTCAAGATCAGGATATATGCATATAGCTATCTTATACAAATATTTACCATGTATATATCAGTTACATCTATACCATGTATAACTATATACCAGTTATATTTGATATCTGTGTAACTGATATACAGCTTGGGCTGTATCTGGTATATACTTATACATGTTACTACTTGGAGGATCATCGCCATAAGGGCTTGATAACCTTGGATAACCTTGGGACCTTGTAAGTCCCCATTGGTGGATTCTCCCACTTACAAACCACTGGGATGATCCTCCAAGTGAAAACAACGATCGAGGATTCTTCGGCGAGTTGGGTTGACTGGATAACCTCTAGCTACATGTGGGAAAAAAATAGCCAGAGCATTGAGTATGAACCACTTCCTTTAGGTGCAAGCTCCAAGTGGATCCAAGTGGAGGATTATCTGGGATTCACAAAAAATGCCATACACCATTGGACCATCCCCAAGTCATCACCTGCAGCAAGGGCACCGAATCGGGAGCGCCTGCGGCGATGCAACCGCTCGGACGACTCCATGGCCCGCGCGAAGTGCGAGGCGTTTTTTAAGCGTGTAGCGGCTTAAGTTGGCGCTAAGCCAATGGAGTAATGTTTTCTTTGAGCAGTGTTTCATGAAGAGTACTGGAAACAGAAATCCATTCAGTAATTCGTTTTCAGTAATTAGACCATTGACGAATATCAATCCCTTCAGTACTTGAGAATGTTAATTCCTGAGTTCTGAAGGGATTGATATTCGTCAATGGTCTCTATCTTGTTTGGGATTGGATCAAGTGCGTCAGAACTTCAGAACTTGGGCGTTTCCGCTTGGATGTCAGGATGTCAGGATCTGCGAGGATCTGTGTCTAGCCAGATTTGTAAATTGGGCGATTCCGTGAAAATGGGGCATACCCCAAGATATGCTCATTGAAATTGGGGCAAGGATGGGCAAGGATGATTTTCTCAGCCGTGATACCTTGGGGTTTTGCCCATGTTTAACACACAAAGCCGTGTGTTTTGGTGCTAAACTTTCGCTCATCGCGTGCAACAACAAATCAGCTGATTGTGTGCAACTAAGTGCCACCTCTTGCAGCCAGGGCTGAATGAACGGATTTGATGAGCTGATAATGTCGATCCCTGTGAAAAATATTGAAAAATAGTCAAGATCATCTTTACAAATAGGCCTTGAAATTGAACTACTTAAAATCACCAACCGGGTGTAGTTTAAATCAGCAATTTACCATAGATTCAATCGGTAAACATTGGTTTTGCCCAGCAAAAGTAGGGTGTTGTCGGGATCTTCCTCCTGTAAAAAGGTCCCAACAAAAAACATGGATACTCCTCATCTACACTATGATATGGATTCAAACCTGGCCAGTGATGTAGGAATTTGTAGGAATCTACACCTTTCGATACCTTCTGTACATAGATATGATAGTATGGTCAACAGTGGCCACATAAATTTGATCACAGTAAATTACGGTGTTATACTACATCATCACGGAATGGGTTCTGCTGGGACGATTGCCATCCCTAAACTTATGGGAAAATTACCAAACTGCTTAACTGTTGATTCTAGTTGGTGAACTGTATATACCCTCTGGTAATTTAACATAGCTATGGAAAATGGACCATTTATAGTGGATTTACCCATTAAACATGCTGATTTTCCATAGTTATGTTAGTTTACCAAAGGGTATATATATATATATTCCATTATATTCGCGTGAATATCCCATGATATGTTCAATATTCCCCTGGATGTGCCATTCAAATCCCCATAACATTCCCATGAATATACCATAAATCGCAAGAATATTTCCATGAACATACCATTCATCCAGCAAGCCCACAATGTTTCACCCATGAAAATTCCATGATATTCCAGTGATATTCCCATTAATATCACACTAAATCCCCATAATCTTCCAATTATATTCCTTTTTCACTAATATTCACCTAACATGATTAAACCATGGGCATTTCAGACTAATCAAATGTCTAATCTGTTTGTAAATTCCAATATTCACAATGAACAAATCCCCATGAATATTCCCAAACTCACCTCCCGAGAAACAACCCGACCCCCGGTCGGAAGCGCAGCACCTGGTTGTAGCCACCGGCCGGGTACCCAGTTGGTCCTGGGCCGTGTGGCAGACAAATATTCAATGGGAATTTCAGGAACCTAAAATGGAGGTACGTTAGTACCATGTAAAGCCATAATATGTTTTTGAGGTAAATCCACATACACAGACCTTGTATATATATATATGTATATATATATTTATGTATATATATATATATATTTATGTATATATATATATATAAGGTAGCTCCAATTTAGGCATTACCTGAAAGCCATTGAAATGTTCTGGATATACTGATTACTATGATGATTGTATACTTTTTTGTGTTTCAATCAACTCATCAATGGGATGATTCTTCAGGAATCAAGAAGTCACTGATCATATATATATATATATATATCATCGGTATATGTATGACATAATATGTATATATACTTATATAGGAAAAATATATTAATTATAATTATACCGTATATCTACGTATGCAGCAACCAGCTACAAAGTGGGAAGATCCAAGTTGATTTTTTTTGCTTGCACTTTGGGTCGCTCAATGTCTTGCTGTTCTGACCATGTGAACCGTTGGAGCCCTTGGATTTTGCTAAGATCGCCGGCAAAATTCATCATTTGGATTTGTCTCATAGAGTAAGTACTCTTAATTTTATGATAATCATTTTCCCCTTCCGCGTGTTGGAACCACGTTAAGATCAACTGAATGAAGCTCGTGAGTGGAAGCAGATTGGAAGCACCTAACGAATGGAATTAATTGTTTGTACGAGTTATCCTCAGGCTTGTCAAGAGGTTGTTTCAATTATTTCACTAATGCAACTAGCCAGAGGCACCTTGCAGGCTAGTGTCGCTTTCTGTCATTCCATGTTTTGATTTCTTTGTGTTGCTTCTTTTCTTCTCTTTTTGCCCGCCACGATTTTGTTTTTGAATCATGTTCCCATAGTTTCCAATATTTTCCCCATAAAAAAATGACTCATTTTATGAGATTTCCGCATCATTTTCACATATGTCCCCATCATTTTCAAACAAACCCATTTCAAAAAACCGTTCGCGCCAGGTCTTCCCAGCCGCCAGGACCACCATGGGATGGAAAGCCTGCCGCTGAACGTGGCACATTCTATACTATAGGGTCATAAGATGATGATCATGGGATAGGGTCATAATATGGCGGTGTCCTAAAATAGGGGTACCCCCAGTCATCATTCATTTTATAGATGGGATTTTCCATGAAATAAATCATCCATGTTTGGTCATACCATGTCATACCCCATTAGTGTCATAATATTATAACCCTGATCATCGTGTGTATATATATAAAGGGTTCATAATGTCATAACACTCACCATCGTATTGTTAGTTACTAATGAAGCAAAGTATGATGATTATTATAACCATTGTGATGGGGTTATTTACTATGGTTAGAATATGATGGGTTGTAGAATGATGATTGTTACTCTTTTTGAGAATATTTGAGCATAAATTAAATGGTTCATATTATGATGGGCCACTTAGTAACTGCGATGTGAGAGAGATTTGCTAGGCGAGCGAAACCTTGATTTATGGGCATTGTAAAATTCCAAAACAATTATATATATATATATATATTATACTAAGTATATATATATAGATATATCTAAGTATCATAACGAATCATAATGTATCAACAACCGTTACGCTGTAAGGCTGATATATCTCAGGCTTCGCGACGGCTGAACTCCGCGCCTCCCATGTCGTAGTCCTGTCGCTTCTTGGCGTCGGTCAAGGTCTGCCGGTTCGGATCATCACGAGGACCGAAATTCTGGGGATCTAATGGGGATATGATAGGATACTTGGTGGCTCATCCCACTTAGTAAGTGGGTTATAACCCCACTTAGTAAGTGGATTAACCCTACTGATCCCATTGTCATTTATAACTGGGGTTATAACCCACTTACTAAGTGGGATGAGCCACCAAGTATGATGGCATCTGGGCAAATTATATCAAATTGTAGAAATTCACTAAGAATGGGATATGGATCATGTATGGATATTATATCTGGGTAATTTTTGTGATATTTCACTTATAACTTGAACTGTTGGGCCAACTACTGGGATGATTCCCCTATAATCCCAATGAATCCTGTGAGGTCGCGAAAAGTGAGGTCGTGATGAAATTTGCCCGGATCTCTTTGTCGTAACCAACTTTATAATAATCAAAAGCTGATTAGTAGCTGAGGTTAAACCCATGGATACCCTCTGGTAAACTAACATAACTATGGATAATCACAATTTTCAGTGGGAAAATCCACTATTTCTATGGCCATGTTCAATAGCTATGTAACAGTTTACCAGAGGGTATGTAGGATAGCGCCACAAATCGCAGACTAACGGATCATCATCCTGTGGCAGTATTACGTGGCAATACACCAGACATATTCTTGGGGGTTCATGTTCAAACGGTATCAATTCATTATGTCTCTCAAAACCGGTAACCCTTTCCACCGTTAGTTGCCCTATGAAACATTGGAAAAAAAACAATCCCGGTTTTTGGGTACCCAAATTTGCGAATTCCCCCATTATATGTATAATTAATCATTATTATCAGCGAATATCGATTCATATCTATGTCCTCTGGTAATTTAAGGGCTAGATAAGAGTTAGCTTTGGAAAAAATCACCATCTTCAATACAGGAAGATTATCGAACAAACTGGTCAATTTTCCTGTTACGAGTAAATCACCAAAGGGTAGAACCACCGTTCCACCCCATCATTATTAATAAAAAAACCTCCATTTGGGCTGGTACCATGAAGCCCATATCTGAGAAAGAAACAACGAATATCTACCGGGATTCTGGACAAGGGATTCTGGACAAGGCCGATTGGGCTGGCACCGCATCATCCACGATGCGACACATGGGGTCCACTTGAACAATGAAATATATAGATTGAAGATCGCTTAGAAAACCCTCCAATTACCCTCCGGTGTCATGAAAAAACGTGGCTTGCTCATGAAAAAATCCTCCATTTAGTTGGATGATGTAATATAAAATGATTGCTCATTATAGATTAATGATATATAATATTATATAATGATATATAATCATATATATATATAATTAATCCATTTAGCCAAGGATGATGTTCCCACTAAAACCTCTATTTCGGGCAGCCTAAAACCAGCCAGATCCCGGAGGGATCCGGAGGTACAAAAACCCTTCTGATTTCCTCTTGGGGTAAACCCCTATGGTTGATCGTAAAATTCCATTAATACCAGTTACCAGGCCTGGTAAACTGTTACAGTTTGCGAACTTGAAAATGGCCCAGTCGAAATAGTGAGTTTACCCAGCTACATAGCATGGTGGTGATTGTCCAGTTCGTTATGTAACAGTTTACCAAAGGGTAATGAAAATAGTGATATCGATATCATAAAATATCATAAACCTGAATAAATGATGATAATCATTAATCAAACATGATGATAGTGATTAACATATATTAACATATGGTTAGTAATGATATATATATATATATAACCAGAGGGCATTCCCATTCCAGTTGGCTCGAACAATCACCGAAATGCGAAAAAAAACACGAGGAGATCACATGTTTTTTTTTCGCCTCCAAGTCGCCAAGGTTCACCCAGTTGGCTTATGTATTAAATGATACTTATTATACTGGTTGGTGGTTGAGCCACCCCTCTGAAAAATATAAGTTCGTCAGTTGGGATGATTATTCCATTCCCAACTGAATGGAAAGTCATAAAATTCCAGGGTTGCAAACCACCAACCAACTAACATAACTATGGAAAATCACCATTTTTCATGGGAAAATTCATCTGTAAATGGGCCATGTTCAATATCAAACTGTTAAATTACCTGAAGGTAAGGTTTGGATACTGTTTGAATATATCATACCAATTATATCTTATTATATCTTATTTAATATCCACCAATGTAGATAAAAACCACCTGATCATCCCACACACCTCGTAAGCATTGGCCACTTGGCTGAAGCGTTTTTGCGCCTGAGATGTCGAGTAGAGGTCGAGGGGCAATGGAAAATCCCGAGGTATTGGTATAACAATACTTGGTTAGTACCCTCCAGTTGCTATTGAAAATGGGTAAACTGTTATTGAAATGGGCAAACTGGAGGTATAACAATAGCAATGGGTAAACTGTTACAGTTTGCGAACTTGAAAATGGCCCAGTCGAAATAGTGAGTTTACCATAGTTTACCCAGCTACATAGCATGGTAATGATAATAGTGATATCGATATCATAAAATATCATAAACCTGAATAAATGATGATAATCATTTCTTAATCAAACATGATGATCGTGATTTACATATGGTTAATAATGATATATATATATATATATAATCTGGGTAAATTACAATATTTCACTAACCTGAATCTTGCGGCCATAAAAGGGGATGATTCCCCGAATCCATTCTAACCATGATTCCCAGGGCTCGGTCGCGACGTCAGGTCGTGATGAAATTTACCCAATATAATGATGATAGTATATATATATATAATATGTTGGTTAATGATAGTGATATAATATATATATATAATGATGATAGTGTTTTTTCATGACGCTGCCGAAATCCCCACTTTTGCCTCCAATTTATGACTCCTAACTTTTTACCGACAGACGCTGCCTCTAAAAACATTTCCAGAGACTCGAGAAATCCAGAGACAGGGCATTTTAAGACATCTGGACAATAAGATAACATAAGGCTGTTTTGGGATAGCTACCCTTATGTTCACCAGACCATAACTTATTCTAAGAATCAGCAAACTTGAAAAAAACGAGACAAATGCAAGAAAAAAACATGGAAAAACCAAAAAGCAAATCAGCCAAATCCAAAAAACACAAAAGCAAAATAAAAGGGGAAAAACAGGAAAGTCAAAAAGGACAAAAAAAAATGACTTGTCCATTTGCATTTGTTTTGCGTTTATATTGCTTTCTCGATGTGCTTTTTTTCGCTTTTATTTTGTATTTATTTTGCTTTTTGCCTGGAAAAAATGCGAATAAAAGAAAACAAACAAATCGAAAAAGCACCATAAATGCCAAAAAAATGCAAATGTCCATTTTTTCCCATTGTTTTTTCCCTTTTTGTTTTTCCTTTTTTTCACCATTGATTTTGCATCCGTTTTTTTTTTCAGTTTTGAAGTTTTGCTTTTTGAGTTTCCATGTGTTCTCCTTTTTTTGCATGTTTTTCAAGTTTAAAAAATCATTAGAATAAGCTATTGAGGAAAACATTTTTAGTTATATACCCCAATCCTAACCATCATTCCGGTGAGGTCGCAGTGAGGTCGTCCTAATTTATCCAGATAAATGATAAAGATTGGTGATAATGATAAACATGGTTAAACTTCTGGGCTGATGGTTGATCAATGGTTGGTTCTCATGGGAGTGACGGATTAACCGCCACTCTATGGCCCTTTAACGCGGATACTGAATAAAACAAAAATACTTGGGCCATAAAGTGGTTTTCATTGTGTTTTTGTTGTATTCATTAATGGGTTATTGGGTTTTCATGTATTTTCACTGGGTTATGTTTTTTCTTGTAATGGCTGGTTTTCATTCCCAGTTCATAGATACCATGATACTCCCCAATATGTACACGGTGATTGATACACCCACCCTCAAGAAATATCAACCAACTGTTTCTTGTAGAAATAGCGCCTAAGGTTGCCATGTTTAGCTCTGGTTGGGCCCTGTCGACACGCCCACCTCCTCCCGTTTCTCGGGCGCTTGTCGGTCTGGATGCCACTTCATGGCCTAGCAATGACCAGGTTTAGGATAGGGTTATGGTCGATTATCATTTACCCTCTGGTTATTTAACATAGCCATGGAAAATCCCTTTTTTATGGAGGTTTCTAGCTGGGAAAATCATCTATAAATGGGCCATTTTCCATGGCTATGTTAAATAACCAGAGGGTACAATCCACTGATATCCACTGGTTAAAATCATGTCATTATGGCTCTTGATTGCAATAATGATACGTTATTATCGGTCATAATCCCGATATGGGTTATAATGTGTTAATGCATGGTTCATACTAAGTGCTTGAAATCCACACACTCACCAAATTTAACTAACCAATGAACGAATTCCATATCATCTCATAGTGTCATTACATAGCGAGGTGATCAGATTATTACACAGCTACAGTAATTCCATGATATAGAAACACATAAATATGTATATATATATTGCTTACACTATCCACTCACTAAGTTAATTGATAGCTAAGTCATCACTCCATGGCATTCCATAGCATCTAAAATTCTGAGTAAAGTCATACTCCCAAACAAATGTATAACGTATATAACATTATATAACAAATTATAAAACCATATCAGGCGGCCCAAGATTGAAAAAAAAACATACTCTGAGTGAAGTCATATTCCCATCTTGACAAACATATTTAAATAATAATAAACATTATAAAACCATATCTAGTAAGTCATAGTATTTCCATATATGGATAAACATATATAAAACAACATATCTAGTTGAAGTTCTATCCACATGGTCTCCCCTTCGCTCCTGCTTCTTGTAGGCTTTCTTAATGTCCTCCTGGGATGCGTTCCGGTCCACGCCGAGAATCCTGGGCGACCGTCACTGGTGAAAAAAATCCAGCCGAAAAACCCATGGATCCAGCTGGAGCCTCTGTAAACATAGAAAAAAATATTGAAAATGGCGATAGAAATAGTTGATTGATGTTGATTGATGTTGATTGATGTTGATTGATGTTGATTGATGTTGTTTTACCCATGAAAAAACAGTGATTTTCCAGTTTTTTTGATGTAAATGTTTACCAGAGGCTACTTCCCCAGATACAGAAATCCCCCTGATCATCTTGGCGGACGAGGGCTATCCTCCATTGAAACACCCAGGGACACTGAGTGTTGGTGAAATTCACCAAATTTGATCATTGTTGTTCATGACTTTTGCATCTTTCTTGCAAATTCATTCGATTATTGTTTGACTTACCCTCTGGTAAACTAACATAACTATATGGAAAATCATATTTTTTAATGGGAAAACTCACTATAAATGGCAATTTTCAATAGCTATGTTAAATTACCAGAGGGTATCTTGTTTGCAGAGTTTCACGTCAGCACAGGTCTCGCCAAGGGTCTTGTAGGGATCGGTCTCACTAGCAGAGGCAAAACTCCTCTGATGTCACCAAAGCAGGTTGAGTAGATTGAGTAGATATTGGGAAGGTCCTTTTTGAAGAGTCTTCGAGTCTTCGAGGGAGTTTTTCTATCTTTTTCTGTGTAACTATTTTCTGTGTCACTGTTTACCAAGTGTGTAGGTGATGGCAATTTCCAGAAAAAGCTGTGGATATCATGGTGAATTCTTATGGATTCTTATAGCAGCATCTGGAACTACAAACTATACAGTAGATATCAGTAGATGTCAATGGGATTCAGCGTATGTACCAATGTTTGCCATGGAGTTTGGGGATTCGGAGCATCATCTATTAACAACCTTAAACATCTGGTATGTGCTGATTCTTTACTCCCCAACATGCCAAGAATGGCAACTGCTCATCTTGAGAAAACGTGGGTCCGGAAACGCAGGAAGATGGAACTTTTGATGTGGACATCTAAGTTGCTCACCAGAATCCTAAGCAACTAATCCCTTCTCCATCACAGTACCCCCCAAATGAAACCCTGCTTGATTCCATTGGATCTCTTCATTTTGGGCAAGGGGAATGGAATGAATGGAATCAGTTGCATCACAAGAAATCCCATGAAAATATCCATTAAAAACAGTTCACTGAAAATTCATGAAAATTCACATGAAAATGAAAATTGCATCATCCATTGTCTAGTTCACTGAATTCACCGTAATTGAACATAGCCATGGACAATTCAGCATTTGTAGATGCTGTGTAAACCGTTGATTACCTGGTTGCTGGTTGACCTACCCCTCTGAAAAATGATGGAGTTCGTCAGTTGGGATTCTGAAATTCCCAACTGAATGGAAACATTGAAAAACATCTTCCAAACCACCAAGCAGTTGCTACAGAGATCTATAGTCCATTCAGTTCAGTGACTTTGCCAAATGTATAGCTGCCCACTTCTGAATTCTGGGCTTTCCCAGCCATGCTAAAATCCCTTCATCCTGATTTTCGATAGCTCAAGAAATGGACCACAGTTACGTCCAACTCTGAAAAACATCGTGACTCACCATGTTAACTTACCATGATCTCCCCATGTTTGACGGTTAACTCATGTTACCCTCTGGTAAACTAACATAACTATGGAAAATCACCATGCTATTAATGGGTAAATCCACTATAAATGGCCATTTTCAATAGCTATTTTGACATAACCAGAGGGTAACTTACCATTTTAAGGATGCAGCCGCAAAATCCACCTTGACATCCTGGCACCTGAAATTCACCTAAAAAAACCTCGACAAGCCGTCCTAAAACCAAGGCCATGTCCTGTTTCAGGTTGCGGCTGGGGATACACCACGAAAAGGGACCATAACAGGTGCACAGGTGTGGGATTCTAATGATATGACCTGAGTTCTAGGAGTTCATCCTATTAACTGTTAATGAATGTTAATCATACTGGTTGGTGGTTTTAACCATCTTGAAAAATATAAGTTCGTCAATGGGAAGGATTATCCCATATATTATGGCAAAAATGTTTGAAACCACCAACCAGGATATAATAAAACCTTAGTTATAGGAGTTGTAATACCACTTGTAACTGTTAGGGGCCATAACTGCAACATGGGAAAGAAAAACTTCCAAACTGGTTAACTCAACCATACTTAACCATCAAACATGTGTCAAATCATGGAGAGAGAATGGGGATGTTTGATAAACTTATTGTGACTTAATTGGGGATTTAATGGGGATCCAGTTGATCAATAGGGATGTGATGAATTCATGGCGGGACTTCTCCAGTTGATGATGGGGATTTAACCGTGAAGAATGGGAATTCATGGAGATATCGGATATCTGTAGTAATCCTCTGACTCTGGTAAAAAAACATATGGATATAGTATAGCAATATACGAAGCTAAAGAGTTACCATCTGTTTATTTAACATAGCCATTGAACATCATCATTGTCAATAGGTAAACCATCTATAAATGGGCCATTTCCCATTGGCCCATGGCTATGTTAAATAACCAGAGTGTACCCCAATCCCAACAAGCTTATGAACCAAGCAACATGATCATTTGAGCACAAAGAACATGATTTAAGCATAACAAATAGAGATTTAGTGGAATCTATTGAGGTTTTTCTATGGACCCAATAATCTGGAATTGTTTCTTGATAAATCAATACACATTATATATTCAATAACAAGTCACTGATCTGAATCATTCCGGCATTATGTGGGGATAGTTACCGAATCCGAACCATCTTTCCAGTGACGTCGTGACGTGAGGTCGCTGTATTGTTTCCACGAAAAAAACGTAAAATTCATTAAACACTATCAATCAACCCCATCAACATTAGGTAAGAATGAAATGGAAAGAAGTAGAATGAAACTTGAAACATATAGCTCTGTCTCAAAACACCGGAAAACCAACCGGAAAATCCCAAAAAAGGTCATGGTTTTGTTCAAACAAACAGCAATTTTCATCAGACAATCTGAAGGATCGGGTATCCCGTATCCCAATGAAGCGCGTGTCGTAATACAGTCGGGGGTCCACCGCAACGATGGGCTGTTTTTTTTCAGCCGAACTATTCTCTCCTTGCTGACTCAATGGAAACGAGAAGCCTAACAAAAACTTGCCACACACTCTGATATGTGATAGTGTTAATATCGTTGTGAATGATGCAATCTTTCATGATGCGTGTGAGAATACACAGACACACAACACTTTGGATATTGCCATTGCTCTTAAAGTCGCCATTCCAACATCAACACTGGACGACAACAAGGAGCTTTAACAATAACTTGATTTTCACTGCCATGATCCCCAACCATTCGGGTTTTCCATGGTTTTCCCGACACATTGGCTATTTCGCCATTTGATATGGTTCAACAGCCCATGTTTATGATTGAAAGTAAACCATCCCCAATTTTAGTGGTATATATAGACATGCATAAATAGTTGGTATAGACCATTTTACTGGCATCTATCTGGCATAAATTGATATAAATGGGTGGTATAGACCATCAACTAATATGGCATTTCATATGGGTGGTTTATAATTATTGGTTTATGACATTGTTCTACCCTCTGGTAAACTAACATAGCTATGGAAAATCACAATTTTTAATGGGAAAATCTACTATTAATGGCCATTTTCAATAGCTCCGTTAAATTACCAAAGGGTAACATCTCTTTCCCACTCAGTCGACCTACAGTTATGGCCATTTATCGTCTAAGTACTAAGAAAAACCCCATTTATAGAATGTATAATCTCTATAATCCCATTTATAACCACTTATAACTGTAGTAAATGGCCCTAACTGATTTTTTCGGTGCCTCGGAGCGCAAGCGGCACGGCACCTGCCCGGAAGGCAGGCACCGGCCAGCGCCCAAGCGACAGTCGCCTGTGGGATGATGGGGTGATGGGAAAATCCATAGGAAAAGCCATAGGAAAATATGGAGGTTTAGCCTCCGGTAAACTGTTACATAACTATGGAAAGATGCACCATTTTGAAGGGGAACACTCACTATTTCGACTGGGCCATGTTCAATAGCGAACTGTTAGTTTACCAGAAGGTAATTATGGTATAAACAAATGATATTCCTGGATTTTTCGAAGAGAGAAGCCTTTGGAGCATCATCTGTCCTCACAAAAAAATATCAAACATGCCACAGAAAATCTGAACATGCCACCAACCAGTTACTATAGAGATCTATAGTCCATTCAGTTCAGTGCCTTTTGCCAATTGCAGAAACACTATTGTACAATCTGTAAATTGACATTGCTTATACTACGGCACTGGGCCTGCATGAAAGTGCAATGTCAGTCCGAGTCCACCAAAGGGTGTCAATTTCCATGGTGAATCTTAGAGAATTACATACCCATAGGATCCATGGTGATGGTATATATGCTAACATAAAGGGGGTATATTGATGGTAAATGTTACCATATATAGCATACATGGATCCTATGGGATATCAACGAATCTAATGTTGAGATATTTTTAGCTGGGTAGGACTAAATTTACCAACTGCAAACATTTTTCGTTGGCACTAGTCTCTAACCAGTTGGTTGACGATTTCAGTGCTGAACCATGCTGAGCCATACTGAGCCCATGGCCGCGAAACATGCCGCATTGGCGAGCTGCGACACAACGCTGCTGCAGTCACGACCGAAGATTCATCATTTATTTGGTGTATATAATAGTATACGTAATAATGACTGATGAGATACTAGTCAAAGTCTTATTGTTTTGCACCCTTTGGACTTTTGATTCAAAGGTTGAAATATGTTGAAATGATGCATGACGTCGCAAAACACAGATCTATCATGATCTATCAAACATACAAAGGATAAAAACTGGCTAATGCCAACCAAGCCTGGTTGTAGTTTGCGCAGTCTCTTCACAAGGAGGCGGATTGGTATCATATTCTAGTAACCCCCAAGATAGTTCAGTAAAATCCCACGAAACATAGTGATAAACTTAACCTTTTCTGCATCTTTTTGGGGCTTGCCATATCCCAAATTCAGCAGCCCCTGAGCTTGGGCGGAAAATTTCTGCGGTGCCATGTGCAATTCAAAGCCCCATTGGCACCATAAACATCCATAAACATCATAAACGAAAACAACACTGGGGATGGAGTATGTATACCAAACACTTCCACTAAAGTTCGTTGTAGTTTATTTTGGGGTTTATCAAATTCCACAATTTGGAAGATGCCATGAGCCAACATCGCAAAGGATTCCTCAAGCAGATCAGCATCGGAATGTTGTGCTTCAATGTCCGGAAAATCGAGAAACAAAGACACTACAAGAAAACAAGTCAGGTTGCAGATTTACGTCCCTTTGGGCAATCAAACATGGCAATGGGAAATGCCTGAACTAAACAAAGGTTTTATTGGGAAAATCATCTGTAGTTAAATGAAGATATTTTTCCATTGCCACCTTTGCTTTCCGGAGGGTAGGCCTTTAATATTTTTAATCATTGTACTGCTTGCATCTGCACTGCATCTCGATATCAATTTCACATTGCCATGCGAATGACATCAATTCAGTCAATCAGTGGCTCTTAAAGTCGGGAATATATGCAATCACCCAAACATATCCTCAATTGAATCGAAATTCCACCAACAACCATACTCTTTTTGGGGGTAGCCTATTCTCAAATAAACCCATGGCCCTTGATTCCAAATGTTGAGATACTCCCCACACCATCTTAGCAGCGCAGCTCGGGACTTTTGGTCTTCGCATGACGATGGGATCAGCTCAGTTGGTACCTTAGAGGTGACAGGTTGTTGCTCCGGAAAAGTCATGGAAGATTGTGACTGCATGGTTTCTTTGATGTACATTCAACAGTAACGAATGAATAGGTTTCTAGAGATAAACATATTGCATATATATTGCTGTACACTATCAACAAAAAACATGTTTTCAATTAAACAACTTCGATCTACCTCTACGTCCTTCAGCTGGATTTGGAGCACAAAACTGGCAAGAAGCAACCAACAAACATATCCAGAATGAACATGCTACGTACACCATTGCCCCCCAAAAGATAGAACAGTAAAATCCCATTCAAAATGGTGATGAATCACTTTTTCCATCTTTTTCCTTTTTTGGGGATCACATGGGATCACATGGGATGACTATAGACTGTAATAGATATATCCATTGAACGGTCTCCGAGAATCGCCGCTCGTAGCCAGCTCCTGAGCTGAAACTCAGCCCTGCCTCCTGGATTGCGGCTTAGGACGAAGAAGTGAAGTTGGTGTGTCTGAAAATGCTGCATATCATCCCCAAAATGGCTGAGGCTGGGACCATGATGATTGACCATGGAATGTTATGGAATTTGGGGGTGCCCCATTTTGACCATGGAATGTTACCTTGAAATCAACAGTTGCGGTTATAAGAGTTACATGGGATTCTGACAGAATACTGATTAAGTTCTTAACCTATAGTGATGCGCCCAACCACTGCATATGTGCCATGGGTCAAGTTATGTACATCGGATGAATATGGGGTATGGCATCATGAGTATATTAGCCCTTATTAGTGGTTGGATGACGATCCCCTTTTATGGGAAAATAACCCATGTATATAGCTTGACCATGGCACATATGGGGACTTCAACAACACCAATGTATTTGACCAACAAAATGGTTTGGAAGCGACAAGGGAATTGAACCAAACAATAAGAACTATCCAGCAAGCAAAGATTGCGTTGTCACCAATACAGAAGCGGGGCTGTTCGAAGCAAACACGGGCACATGGGTCGAAATTAGCTTCCGTAAAATTGGATGGCTAGATGCCAACAACATGACAAATTCACATTTTGACACTCAGAACCAGCAATCTTTTTTCTAGCCACTCATCATGAGTTTGGCCCCTGGTTGGTGATTTCAACCGGAAAGTTCAGTGGAATTTTGGCCTACATCCTGATGGGGACGGAAAGTACCAACCAAGAAATGATAAAAGAAATGACCCCAGCAACGTGCATTTCCATCAACGCAGCTTCTACAGGCCTTTACATTTTGTTACATGCTTTACTTTTCTGAGACGTGGAAGAGAATGTGCTAGCCAGTTCCAGGAGTATATATCTTTCATTTCGCACTTGTTTCCTTGCCATAACAAATTATAACATATCCATATGTGCGGCTGCCTAAACTCCTTGTGTGGGGAAAGGACATCAACATAATCTCTAAAATCCCATCGCCAACCACAGTTTTGTAGCAATTTGCACATCATCGCATTATAGTAGTTTAAAGGGGGGTATCGCTATAGTACTAAGCCTAGTTCATTAAAGTAATTATGTCTCACATTCATCAAGATGGTGGCAGCTCAGTGTTTTCACCTCTCTGAGCTGGACGAATCTGAAGAAGAACTGCTGGAGGAGCTGCTTTGCAGATCCCTCCATTTTGCCTCCAGCAAACTTATTTGCTTCTGAGATCGAATCCTCGCTCGATCTAAGCGTTTCTTCGTTCGACGAACTTCTTCACCAATGTCAGGTAAGAGCCTGCGGCGCCGCAAAGTGGCATCAGGCAACAGCTCCTTCTGGCACAAGTACTTCCTTGAGAGGCTGCTTTCCTGTTTTGGCCCAAGGGGTTGAGGATGTTTAGACCATGCCTTTTGCCGGCACCAAAGAACCCCCTGCGCCACTCTGTTGGCAGCTCACCCTTCAAACAGGTGCATTATATTCCACCTTCTCTGTAGTTGGCTGTGTTGAGAAAACATGGTTCCAGACCCGTGGTTCCGGACGGAGTCTGCTTGGCGCAGAGGATAAGCAATAGGTTCGACTAATTTTGAAATCGGCCTTGGGTTGCAAAATGACAGCCTCTGTCGGCACGGGAGATTCATCTAAAATGCAAACAACATTGGCACTGTGAATCTGAGCAAAACCTATTGTACAAATATATATATATATATATCATATTATATTATATGATATCATATTAATATTAGTTATATTATATTAATTATATTATACTATATGAGAATTATATATATACACTATACAGTACATGTATACACACACACAACTATCCTGGTTGGTTTCATACCTCGATGTTTTAATCATTTTCTATCAACATTCATAATCATTCATAGCCAGTAAATCAGCACATGATTTACCATTTGAACATCGCATTATATCCCCATGATTTCCATGTAAAATGTAAAAATCATCAAACATATCCATTTTTTTTCATCTCACTTTTTTCTTCCAAAACCGACCTAAAACCGTCCAAAACACGACGACCCCGGTGTTTTTTCAAACAGCCTCTGCACCAAACTGAATGCCAAGACCAGGCCCAGCAGCGCTGCTGTGACATACCTTGCCGGCGGCTTGCGAGCCAATCCTCGTGGTAAACCATCGATTTCATGGTGATATCATGGGATTTTACATGGAAAAAACCCGACTTGGATGGTGATATAATCAATGGGAATTCCAGGATCCTAAAATGGAGGTACTGTACCATATAAGGCCATATTTTGTGGGGAATATTCCCTTACATAAGCCTTACATAGGCCTTATATATGGTAGGTACCTCCAATTTAGGATCCTGGAATTCCCATTGATATAATGGGATTTGTTCCATGTGATATCATGGGATTTACATTTTACAGTACATTTTACGGTACTTGGGGGTTGCAGTTGAAGTTGTAAATGGGTATTTCTGCGTGGTGAAATCAGCCCCATAGGTTGGGATCTTTATTGTTGGGATGAACCTGATTTTATTATAATATGTTCCTTTTATGATTGCTAAACCAACAATACTGGGGATACATTTTTAACAAACATAATATGTATGTACATATATATATATATTATATGTACATACAATGGGGAATTAAAGAGGTAAACCCAATGACAAACTGTCCCTTTTTCATGGTATCTACCACCTACCCTGCCATGAGTTGGGGGCTGGAAGACTGTCCAAAACTTGGCAAGCTGCTCAGTGTCGATTAGAAAGCTTGGTTCAATGGCCATTCCAGGAACCTAAATTGGAGGTACCTACCATATATAAAGCCTATGTAAGGCTTATGTAAGGGAATATCCCCAGCAAAATATGGCCTTATATGGTACAGTACCTCCATTTTAGGATCCTGAATTTCCCATTGAATGAAAGCTTGGTGGATGACAATGGGGGTATAACAAACTAATATGGGATTGAACCATGAAACTCATCAAACTGAGTTGAACCGTACCCTCTGGTAAACTAACATAACTATGGAAATCACCATTTTCAATGGGAAACTCCACTATAAATGGTCATGTTCAATAGCTATGTTAAATTATCAGAGGGATGTTATGGATGAACCATGGATGCACCGATTGGTTCAGGGGAACAAAACTGGTTGGCAGCAAAAAAACGGTCTTGTCCTGCCAAATGCGGGGTATTCCTGAAGAAACAAACTTTCAACCACTTCTGGGCATTAGAGATAGTGACCATCGGAGTCACAACAATGCGATTTCTATATGGATCTGCGCAGTATACTACAGTATCATCATCCCATTATCATATTATATAGATTTTATATATTATATTTCATTATAATCAGTATCAATATAGATTGTCTTCATCATCATCATCATCATCATCATCATCATCATCAATCCCATTATCCCATCGGCTCTTTTCCAATGGGACATAAAATAAGACGCATTCAAATGACAAGCCACTTATGCACTGGACTGTCTGGGTTGTGCCAGTTATTCTCAAAACAAACTGGGTGAATTGCGCTGGCGCAACGCTGGAGATGTGACATGCATGCAGTCATGTAGGATATGTGTCCATTCTTTAGTATGACAGAGCATCCATTCATCACCATCTATCAGCCATTCACCAACAACATATCCCTGGCTCATCTCAAATATGTTGCAAACCAATTCTTGTGCATGTGCATTTTTTTCATGTTCCAACAAATAGCAAATTAGAAACCCTAAGTTTGCGGTATTCAATGGTAACTTCTTTGGTTTGTTCATCCCACACCAAATAATTGGTGCCTTTGGCTTCTAAGTTGCCTGAATCATCATGCAATTCGTAGAAACGGAGACATGATTGAGTACATTCAATTATATTATCTCGTTTAAAACCTACAGAAAGGGCCCCCTAGTTATGTTTCTTTCTTGTTTACGTTATCCAATCTGAATAGCTCAATATATCCAGCATAAATCCGATCGTGAACCTATTCAAAAACCAAAAGAAACCTATCGTTTGGCCCCTTCCTGCATTATATCATATTATACTCTCTCATTCATAACTACCAATATATATATATATATACGTAATATATATATATATATATGTATATGTATGACTTTGATTATGTATCTTATGAGCTCCCGCCAAAATCCCTTACATCTCAGTAATTACTATGTTCGGTTATCGTTTTTTTTGGCGGTCCATATCGCTTTCCAGGGTTTTGTGCCATTATCGCTTTTGAAGGGGGCCCTATCGCTTTACCGTGTTTCATGCACATCTCTCACAAAAGTGCTTCTGCCATACTACAGTGGTCTTCAACCATTTTGACCGTAACTCATATGATAACTATCTCCATCTAGCAATGAACTAGCATATTTGATGGTTCCTATACGGGTATGGGTCAGAATTGGGGTCTGAAACAACGGCCATTTGAGAATGAATCCCCTTGTTAACCATCATTCCAGTGAAATCCCCAGTGAGGTCGTTATAATTTATCCTTATGGTTGACTCTAAAGAATTACGATATTTTGTGTTGTCCCTTGGACTTAAATTTTGATCAATATCCATCTTCATACCCTTATTTGATGGTTCCTACCTACCCAACATCAACAATAATGTAAGAACCAGTTCTGGATCTATATATATATATAGATAGAGAGATACATCAGTTGAGACCATTCGTTGCAACTGTAATTAAGTAAATATACACAGCGTATCAATAATCATCAAGACCGTCCATACCCTGTGGTAAACTAACATAACTATTTGAATGGCCCGTTTATAACCGTGTATACTTGATTTATACCTATTTACCACATTCTAAGTAGCGATTTTCCCTAGTCATGTTACCATAAGGTATCCATGTCACAAAAAAAATTGGGCTCCCGTGCCAGGTCGTTGAGGGAGTCGTGGTTTGCGTGGTTTGCGTGCACCTGGAAAGCAGGACTTGTATGTGGTTTTATATGGAGCACATATGGAAAACTTGGTGGTGAAGTTACCACCAATACCCATGACGGATCCATGTATGCTATATATGGTAACATTTACCATCAATATACCCCCTTTATGTTAGCATATATACCAGCACCATGGATCCTATGGGTAATGGAAAATGCACCGATACACTTACACCGATAGACCGGGAAACAAAACATACCGAGTCGGTGATTCCTCATATTTCATCATAACCCTCTACACTGGCGGCGTTAGAGCCAGCAACTCAGATCGGGGATTTCCGGGGAGTGTCCCGAAGGGTCGGTTTCTTCACATATCTCCACATATCTCCAGGGAAAATCCATGGCTTTTCATCTGTTTTTATATGGAAATGTCATGGACATGTCATATCGTCATGCCATTTCTGGTTGGTGGTTTTTCGCCACCCCTCTGAAAAATGATGGAGTTCGTCAGTTGGGATAAATATTCCATTCCCAACTGTTTCTGGAAAGTCATAATCCATTCATTCCATGGTTCCAAACTAACCACCAACCAGATATTCTCATGCCATTTCCATGGCATTTCCATGGCATTTCCATGCCATTTCTATGGGACACTCCACCCATGGAGAAAGTTTCCTCCACTTGGCTTGGCCACGGCTTGGCTCTTCGTTTCCTGGGCCTCCCAACTTATGTGCCGAGGGGTTCACCTCCGTGCTAGTGGCACGGCTTTCCAACTCCACCGCCATCTGCAGCGACTCGGGATCCGCCATGAGATGAAACCAGATCTATAAGTTGGTTTATAAACCCCATTAACTATAGTTATAACTACCATAAACCATAGTTATTGGAGTTATAAACCAACTTAGCTATCTAGGGGGCCCCACTTTGTAGGAGGATGTGAATGGCATTACCATGACGGATCCGGCTGGTGCTTGGTATATGGCTGCTAACATGACTGGGGGTGTTTGTTGATGGGATCCATGGCACACCAGATATAGCAGCATACATGGATCCGTCATGGGTAATTATGATTCATTCATATTGATGGATATTCACAATTATAAGATTTGCTAATCCTTTTTGTGAATCATCAACCATTGATTACCAATTGCTAATTATGATTGTTAATTGTTGGCAATGGTTAATGACTATTCTGGTTGATGACTATTCTGGTTGACAAGTGGTAATGGTTGACAATGTGTAGTTGATAATATGTAATTACGTTGATACTCACTATTTTTTTTGTCAAACTCCCATGGACAATTCTAGTATGATTGGATGGAGCTCTTGTTGATGGAAATTATCATTGGAAAGAAACATATGCTTCTTTTTTCATGATGGCTGATTCGTTCAGCATGTTACAAAACAATCACAGAATCTATCATTCTGGTATATGTTTTCTTTTGATGTGAAATCAATTATCATGCAAAAAAGTGTGTCTTCCTATTATGATAATGATAAGTTTATATTATTGATAATGAAGACAGTTGGAAAATATATCAGTATTTTATGACAATATGTTTATCATAATGATATCAGTATTTCATGATAATTTGATAACAATAATCCTATACTATATAGATAATATGTATATATCAAACCAGTATTTAACTGAATAATCCTATACTGGTTATCCTATATATCATTTATGATAATATCAAGATGATAATGACTGATACTGATTTCATGATCCCATTGTTGTGATCGCCCGTGGCTTTCGGAACCAAACCGCCTGCGTCTGGATGGAAGCGCTGGCAGACGTCACTTGCGCTTGAGTCCCAGCGGACGTCACCACCTGAGAGCGGCTTCGTGGGGGGAAATCTTCACAACTCTTCACCAGAAACCAAGCGGTTTTATATGGTTTTACCCAAGGTTTCTATGGCAAAAGTTGGGAAAATTGATAGGAACACCAACGAATGTTATATATATTATGGTATATATATACATATATATATAATTCCCAGTTATATATATATATTATTCAATGTTATATATATATATATGTATATAATCGAATAATGGATTCAATGGATCAATGGATTGGTTTAGTTAAGGAAAAAAACTTCACTGGAAACCATGGTGTTACCCTTACAACATACAAGTTTCCTATGGTTTCCTTCAATTGTGTTCTTTATCATCCAGCCAGTTTCCAAACGGCAAGTATTAAGTCCTGGTTTTCTTCAATTTTTGCATGTCTTGCTCAGCAAATCATGTCATTATGCACCAAACCCATGGATTGCACATGATCACACCAAAATAGTGTGGAAGTACACTTGCCGTCCACCAAAAAAATGAAAATAGGCGATCCGCCCGAAATTCGCTTCACCATAGTCTACCTATCGCACATTATCACACTGTTTTTTGTTGGTGGTATACCCCATGTTGAGACAAAGCCATGTTGAACACACCTCCCGACACAGTCCGCTCTGTTTTAGCGCCTCCAAAGAGAAAGACAGGTGAGGCCGGTGAGGCCCCGGTTTTTTGGATAGCTAAGTTGACGCACTTTTTTCTTGGTCAACCCTTGGGAATCTTATAGTCATGGGGTTCGAAAGCAACGTATCACTAAAGGTTATTGCCCCAACTTATTAACGTTCATAATTTATAATTTTACATAGCGAAGTTATGGCCCATATAGTTACTATAGTTCGATGATTTACCGATGAAAAACATGGTGATTTTCCAGTTCGCACACTGTCAAATCACTGGCGGGGATATCCCAACACATGAATATACCCAAACTGGAAATCACACAGACCAACAAACCATAGCCAGTCTGAACACCCTATTATTGACGGTGCTACCGGATATAACGGTTCTGGGTCAACATATGTGTTCTGCAATACGCCATAACTACTGGATACACAATGATCAACCATGGGATTTGGAGGTTCAAGATTCAAGAGGGACGTCATAGAGCTAAATGGGTCATGGTTTCCAAATGCTGTGCTAGATCACCAGAGGGTTCGCCGGGACACGGGTTGGACGCTGCACTGCGTTCCAAAGTCTGTGGTGCTGCAGGAACCTGCAAGTTGGTCAGCCCCAAAGTGGGGCCCCAAACGTGACGTGACATGAATGTTGGTTTATAAACTCCACGAAGACTATAGTTGTAAGATGTTATATCGGTAAGTTATAATGAAGTATCATAAGCCATAGTTGGAGCTATGTTCACCATTGTTCACCAACTTAGCTATTGTAAACGGGAGCCCCACTTTGTAGGGGAGTGATAAGAAGGGCCCCACTGAAACCAAGCATTATAGGGATAGGGATAACATGGGTATAGGTTTTCGGGAAAACTACCCTCTGGTAATTTAACATAGCTATTGAAAATAGCCATTTATAGTGGATTTACCCATTGAAAATGTCTGATTTTCCATAGTTATGTTGGTTTACCAGAGGGTAATTGACTTGACCTTTCCGCTTGCAAACCAACTTTCCTCAGGGTCTTAGTCGTCTTAGTTCAGGGATGGCAAGACCCATGATGTTTCCACTGCTGGGAAACAACCATTTTAAGTTTGGTTCCTGCACCATCATTATATTCCATATTATTTCATATTATATCAAGTATATCAAGTATATTCAAGTATATCCCATAATTAGATAAATTAGATGTGAACATACAGATCCCTGGCTAGTGGATCGTCGAAGCGGCGACCGGCCCGGCTGGCCTTTGGGACAAATTCCTGAGACCTAAATGCAATGCAATACAATTTTTCAGCCCCCCATTTTGTGGTTATTTACCCTCTGGTTATTTAACATAGCCATGGTATAGATGGCCCATAGAAAAAGATGGTTTACCTATTAAAAATGGTGGATCTTTCCATGGCGAACTGTTAGTCATAACCAGATGGTAATCATTTTGATGATAGATCTGAATCTGGTGTACCCTATCAATCTTTAGATAAACATTTTTGCTTGCCTTGAATACTGCTGGAAACATGGTCGAATCCTCCGGCCAACTACAAGTACATTTCAGTAAAACGTACGTTTCTTACATTTCTTACCGCAAAAAATCCGTCAAATGCATCTATCCCATAGGATCCATGGTGCTGGTATATATGCTAACATTGGGGGTATATTGATGGGATCCATGTTACCATATATAGCATACATGGATCCGTCATGGGTATATAATTATCTAGAGCTTTCGAATCTATTTTTCACCAGGCATGGTTTGCTTTCAATGGATCCAAAGTGTATCAAAGTGTATTCATCCTTGGATCCTCAGCCCAGCAGGCAACATATATTACCAACATGTGAAATCATGAAACTGCTGTCCAAAAGGAACAATGAAACTTAAATAAATATAAATACGATTAAATAAGTATCAACCAATTACCCTCCAATAAACAATCGACATTGTGTTCCAGGTTTTTTCATATGTAAATCCACAATTTGTAGTTTTTTTTGGACAATACACGGGTTTTCCACATGTTTTTTGTAGATCATCATTTCAACATAGTTTTAAGCACGTCTCATCAAATTTTGGGGTAAAACACCAAGTCTATTTCTGGCAAAATGGGCTCAAAAATTCAGGTTCCAATCCCTACAGGCCCCATGGTCACGCGCCTCCAGAATCTCCCATCATGGCGCCTGATTGTGCCCCAATGTGGGTCATTGGGTTTGTAAACCCAGGAAAATTCACAGGACACCACTGGTTCAAGATGGTTTAAACATATTTTCTAGGATCCAAGTCAAGTATGTATTTTTTTTGCAGGCATTTGGTTTTGATCCAAATTTTGTTTTTATCTCGCGATTTCCCTCGAACAAAGTCTGGGATGTTGGCATCATGAGATGGGTATTCTATGATGTAACCTATCCATTCATATACCAGGCACCAGGTAGTGCCCGGCCCACATCGGGGCGGAAGTTTCGAAAATAGGACATGGCTATAGGAAATCATTGGCCTATAGGAAAGTTTTTGCAATGCATAAGCAATGAAGTGTTGAAGTCGTGAGGTGCATCAAGGAATGAGCAAATGGTTGTTGAGATGCCAATGAAATGACATGAAAGAATCCGCGCACAACTAAGTGAATGAACCAAAGAACCAAAGAATTAATGAACCAAGAAATCAATGAATCAGTGAGTCATTGAATCAATGGACCAATGAAGCGACGAAGCAATGACTCAGAAAAATAAACAACCAGTGAACCTAGAACCTACGAATCGTTGAATCAATGAACCAATGAATCAGTGAATCGAATCAATGAATCAATGAATCGACGAACCAGCGAATGAATGCATGCATACATGCATGAATTAATGAATGAATCACTGAATCGTTGGTTCAGCGAACCAATGATTTAATGAACCGATGATTCAGTAAAACAATGAACCAATAAAACAATGCTTGAATCATTTATTGCGCCGATGAATCAATGGATCAGTGAACCAATGAATGAACGAACGAACGAACGAACGAAGTAGAGAGGAGAGACATCAATGAATCAGCAATTTTTCAGTGAATCAATGGAGCAATGACCCGACAAATCAATGAAACGATTCAGTGAATCAATGACTCAGTGAATCGGTGATTCAGTGAATCAATGACCCAACACACGAACGAACTTGTGAGTCAATGAATCAACGAATGAGTGAGTCGATGAATCAATGAACCAGCGAATCATTGAACCAATGAATCACTGATTCAGTGAATCAATGAATCAGTGAATCAGTGCTTTTTCAAATTTACCAAGCATGGATTGGGTGAACTATAGAAACATATTTCAGACTCCGTTTTATAACGCCGTTTTTCACCCATTCCATTGCTATGCGGTCTGGATGGCGCCTTGGCGCCTGGATCTGAACCCTTTGGCTCAGTCGGCTTCCAAAGGGGAGACGAAATGTGGATGCGATGAGCACAACTTTCGATCTCAAGCTGTACATAGTGTATATAATACTGTATATATAGTAATGGTGTTAACATATATATAGTATTATATACATTACCATTCTCTATATATACATTACTATTGGACATAGTGACATAGTGTATATAACACTGTATATATGTTAACTATTGTTAACTATTGTTAACTTGTTTTGAAGGATTTCCTTCTGTAATTTCTCCATTTATTGCTGGAACAGTTTTGAACAATAACAGTATGTGGCTCATAAATTCAGCTCAGTGGTGAATTACTTGGCAAATCCTGGTGGAATATGCATTCGCTGAGAATGGCTGTGCATATATCTGTGCATCAAAAAAGTCGCTCCATGGTCATTTCCCTGAGACATCTTATCTGAACTTCGAATGCTCCATGCATCCTGTTATGTCCTGTTGCAGTTGTTTCACTGTTTCATAGTTCTGTGGGTGGCAAGTTCAGTGTTCGATAAGTCAACTTCTTAAGCTTTGCCGTGGGCAACCCTGGTCTGCAATTTGTTTGCTTCCAGAGCCAATTTCAAATTCATATTTGTGTGTGTGCCTGAAAGACTTCACATCTTCATGGTCTTCATGGCTTTGATTGCCTCCAGTCCCAGTGCCAATGTAGAATCTCTTGAACGAGCCAGTTGTTGACTTGCATCGGAGACAGCAAATATGGAGGGTTGTGGCACAAAGTCATCGTTTTAATCTCCTTAAAAAGTGAACATTCTATCCTCACCAGTGGATACTACTGTCGGTATACTTGTAATCTACCTCAATTTGGGTGACTTTGAGGTAGATGTAGATACATAGACCATGTACTGAGTGTTCAGGGTTGATTTGTGTGAGTTTCACCAATGAAGAAGAGAGTCCAATATGCAGTTATGAAGGCTTGGATCGTTTGAATCTCAGAGCAAAAAAAAACTTCAAACACTTTCCTGCGCAGATCTTGAGGTGATCTGTTGGCCAACCGGGTTCGTCTGAAAATAGACCCCGGTTATTTAATGGTGGATGGTCACGATCCCCACTAAAAGGGTCAGTTTGGGGGGGTCAATTCCCCTTTTTGAGACAGACCCAACATCATCCACCTGGTGAAATTCGCACCCCCCACAGGCGCAATTAAAAAAAGCGCGCCATGGTTTTTCGACTTCTTTCAGAGAGCAAAGATGGCATACTCTGTCCAATCCTCAGATGATCGTTCTGGTTCCCAAAGTTTTCGAGGGGAGCATTCCCTTTGCTGGATTTGGGTTAGATGATGTTAGATGAATGCAAAACTGGAGTATACGCACAAAGGGGGGGAACTTCAGCGGAAAATGACGATCAACGGAATTTGTGTTCTCAACATTTTCAGACTAATCCAGATCTCAATCTTACCGGTCAGTAAACTTCTCTAAACTACGATCTCGTTCACTTGTCAATATTTTTTTCGAAAGGTGAGATATAAAATAGTGATCCAAATATTCAAACAAAGGAACAAGCGCTGGCTCAGGCCCAAATGCGTCCATTGCTGCGGCCAATCAAAACATGTATGAAACATTGGATCGAGAAAACCGCAGTCACGATCTGATTTTTGTTGTTCAACAATTTGTATCAACAGAAATTCTTGGAAAAGCATAGAACCCTCTGAAGTTGATCCTGCGGACTACCATCAGCAGTAGAGAAAGGATACTCCTGTCTAAAAAAAACACCCATCTGATACTTTCACCCCAAATCTCAAGTGGAATCTCCACCCAATTTTAGCATTGTCAGACAATCCATATGGCATATGTCGCCATCCCTAAAGCTTCGAGGCCAAACATGGGACACCGACCCAAAGATGATGATCCTAAGAGGAAAGACTGGCACCACATGGCCAGGGCTTCTCATCATCTGACATACGGTTAGTTGAATGGAAAGCATCTCTATACAACCAAACAAGCAGGAAAAGGACGTCGATCAGTTTACTACTAGCATCTCGTAACAGTAAAATCACAGGGAATACAGTAAAATCACACAATTGTCATATCAAAAATTGATTGATACTGGAAGCTCCAGAGACCAATTTCATCATCTGCCAACCCTTCCGAAGGTACCCCAAAAAAAGAAGGAACTGACTTAAGACCCCTATTTACGTGGATCGATATAAAATGACAAAACAATAATAGATATTACATGGCTTACGACTCACAAAAATCGAAAGACCACGTCAACCCCCAAAAAAATACTGCATTTTAAAGCAACACAGCTATAATATAACATATTAAAACTATGATAAACTATGACTGGTTGGTGGTTTCAACCCTCTTAAAAATATTAGTCAGATTGGATCATCATCCCAACTATTGGGGAAAATAAAAACGTTCCAAGCCACCAACCAGATGATTATCAACCATTATCAACCATTATCAACCATTATTAACCATTATTTAACCATTATTAACCATTATTAAGCATCATTAACCATCATTATATAATCATCATTAACCAAATAGTTGGGATACTATGGTTATTGGATCATCATCCCAACCAGATGATATAACATAGCTATACAAAGTTTGGGAGTTGCCATCTTTTCTCATAGAATTCCAGGATCCTCCTGGTTGATGGTGAGCAATGGACAAAGCTTCCTGGTGCGACGCGTTTGTTCCGCCGATGGTCGTGATATGTCGTGATGGTGGTGGGGAATGCCATCAAATTGCCATGAAAAAACAGGGAAATGCCATGTAAAATGGCGATGAAACATAGAGAAAATGATGGAAGAATGCGGTTCTAGACTCCTAGACCATCGAAGTAGATGTGAAACGGGGAATATTTGGAACTGCATCCCAATTTCTGACACTCATGAAATGAGGAAAATAATTCTTCCCACCAAGTAACTCAAAAGTATTAAATCAATGGCCATTTCAGGAACCAATTTCTTGCAGGTACCTAGCTATGTGCGGGAAGATCCACTAAGATAGGACCTTATTTTAGGGTCCTGAAAATCCGACTGATAAAAAGGGGGTACCCGAAATCTTCCAAGTCATTCGACCATTCTAGTATTGAAACCTATGGCGTCTTGGGGATCCTCCAGTTTGTGAACCCCCCGTGTGTTTTTTTCCTATGCAAATGATCTGACTTGGGACTTGATTTCCTGCACATTCTATTTGGGAAAATAAAATACAATCATTCATATTATATATATAATTACGCATTTCTATATAACTTATGTAACACGATGTATATGTACAAGACTATGCATAAATTATATGTAAACATGATAATTCGATTTTATTCTTCTACCCATAGAGACTATCTATAATATCTTCCTCATGCCACGCAATCCACCTCAAGTTGAAGGGAGGCAACGTATAGTCGTACCTGCAGGACCGGTATGTCAGGGTGTTGAACTCCGCAAGGAGAGCAAAACGGGGAAACTTCGGAAGACATCTCCTCAATCCCAAGGAAAGTATGTACTGATTTCTTGTCGGTGCACCTTTCTTAGCTCATGTGTTTTTCACGCATGCATAACTGGATGTAACTCAGCTTTATCCCTCTGTTAAGTGTTTTTTTCAGCATGATCATTCACCATTTGGATGTGCAGCCAAGAGCAGTCAAGAAGACTCTCAAATTACTCACAACAAAACTGGCAAGAACTAAGAACATCCTTGGACAGGTCTTTTGTAAATTACTCGTTTACTATGTTTACTATAAAGTTTGATCTTGATCTATTCGTGTTTTATTCAACCAGGGTAAACCATGGTAAATCCAGTTGTCATTCATGGCTTACCCTCTGGTAATTTAACAGTTCGCTATGGAAAATCCACCCATTTTTCATGGGAAAATCCACTATTTCTATGGAAAATCACCATTTTTAATGGGAAAATCCACTATAAATGGCCATTTTCAATGGCCATTTTCAATAGCAAACTGTCAGCCATAACCAGAGGGTAACTTACCATGCGACTTCCAAGGGCACGGTGCATAGTGGGCATGATGACCTTTGGTCGCTCCCTGCTTATTCGGTGCACCACGGTGGATGTTCGTCACCAGAAACCTGGACCGTTCGTTCTGACCATGGCAAAGCTACGGGTTTTTTTTGGGTCCTAAAACTGGAATAGAATGGGAATAGTGGGATCTATGGCAAACTTCATGTATATAAACTATGTATGTATGTATGTATGTATATATATATATACTAAATATAATATATATATATATATACACTATATATATATGTATATATACTAAATATATACATGTATAAACATGTATATTATACATGTATATATATATATGGATTATTGTCATCCCACCACCATAAGCGATTCCTTGCAACGTTTGACCATGGCACGGTAGGAACTAAGCCATCAAACGATGCGGGAGCTTGTCGCTGAAGCAAGCAACATGAGGAGTAAACCGTCACATACCCTCGGGTAGTGACTAACAGTTTGCTATTGAAAATGGCCATAGAAATAGTGAGTTTTCCCATTAAACATGGTGAGTTTCCATAGTTATGTAACAGTTTACCAGAGGGATCCAGAGGGAATATCCATATGAATCCATATGAATGGGCCATGTTCATCCATTTTCCATTGACACCATGATGATGAGCTGGACGACTCCGAGTTGCCCAAGTGGCACCCCTTGCAAATACACTTGAAGACTTGGGGGCATGAACTCTTTAAATTCTGGTTGGTGGTTTCAACCCATCTGAAAAATATTAAAAATAAGTCGGGATTATTTTAAGTGATAAAATGCCATGGTTCCTTAAACCACCAACCAAAATTATATGGGATTGTCACTTGGAAACTCCGTAAAGATCCATGGGTTTTCCCATGTTTTCCCATGGTTCTGGCCCTGCCAGGTGAGCTAGAATGTCAGAATAGACAATAGATGCCAAGCATAATGTCAAAATCTGGTTGGTGGTTTTAACCATCTTGAAAAATATTAGTTGGGATGATTATTCCCAATATATGGGAAAATAATTACTTTACTTCGTGTGATCCCCACCATGACATGTCAGGACATGTCAGGACGTATATTTGGACAAATCTTGAATATATTCTGACATTCTATCTGACATATATTCTGGCATTCTATC
>Ga0126342_10000770_pt1 | contig 39121 bp, 38 predicted proteins | sample Cyp1metagenome_FD_92528 | JGI IMG/M metagenome (GOLD analysis project Ga0126342, IMG submission 92528) | Coral microbial communities from Lord Howe Island, Old Settlement Bay, Australia - Cyphastrea 1 metagenome | ecosystem: Host-associated > Invertebrates > Cnidaria > Coral ...
AGATTAGATAGATTAGATAGATTAGATAGATTAGATAGATTAGATAGATTAGATAGATTAGATAGATTAGATAGATTAGATAGATTAGATAGATTAGATAGATAGGTAGATAGGTAGATAGATAGACAGATAGACAGATCGACGGATGGACGGATGGACGGGTGGACGGATGGATAGATAGGTAGATAGGTAGGTAGGTAGGTAGATAGGTAGATAGGTAGATAGGTAAATAGGTAGATAGATAGATAGATAGATAGAGAGATAGAGAGATAGAGAGACAGAGAGATAGACAGATAGACAGATAGAGGGATAGACAGATAGACAGATAGACAGATCGACAGATGGACAGATAGACGGATGGACGGATGGACGGATGGACGGATGCACGGATGGACGGTTGGATGGATGGATAGATCGATCGATAGATGGGTAGGTAGATAGGTAGATAGGTAGATAGGTAGATAGGTAGATAGGTAGATAGGTAGATAGGTAGATAGGTAGATAGGTAGATAGGTAGATAGGTAGATAGGATAGGTAGATAGGTAGATAGGTAGATAGGTAGATAGATAGATAGATAGGTAGATAGGTAGATAGGTTTCCCTAGGCAGATAGGCAGATAGGCAGATAGGCAGATAGGCAGATAGGTAGATAGGCAGATAGGGCAGATAGGGTAGATACGGTAGATACGGTAGGTAGGGTAGATAGGGTAGATACGGTAGATACGGTAGATACGATAGATATGTGATAGATGTTATCGACATGTATATATATATACATGTGCATAGACATAGACATGGATGTGGACATAGACATAGACACATAGATGTACATGTACATGTACATATACATACAGTGTGCGTGTGTATATATATATATATATACATATATACATACACACACCATATTCCCAGCTGTACGTAGGAGGCTCCCATCATGGCCTATATGTTCCAGTTCGGACGTACTGATGTTTTTCTCGCCACGTTGCTGCCAACCTCCTCATTGAAATGGAAAATCATTGCTCAACCTGTGTGAAACCCGTGGCACTGTGCTGCCCTGCGCATCGTTTGCTCTCATCGCATCTTCCACCTGTCCGTCATGCAGACTTCGAAGGTCAGTGGATTGAGATGGGGTGTGTTACCAAATGTGGGTGATTTGACCGGCCGAACTATGGGATTTCACCAATGAATATGACATAAGGGATATTGGTTGTCTTCAAATACGGGAGTTACCCCATGTTATTGCAGTTGTCAAAGGAAAATGATACTAGACCACTTAAACCACTCAAAAAAAATAGCGGGTTCCACATTTTGCGACAAATCCATATCGAAAACACAGGCATCTGAAGCCTTCTCCATTGGGAGCCATACCTCCCAGTGGGGTGGTCAATCCCATGAATTTATTCGCTCAGTCAATAATGTTGAGCCATATATATATATTAATGGTTAACGGTTCACGGGGGTTTACTATTTCAATGTGGATTTGCTTTGCCATCTTTGGGGGATGACGAAAAACTGCAAAACTTCGTATCTGACCAGTCAAGATGTGCCTCGAAAGGAGAAATCTTTTCGCCAGCTCGGTTGATGATTTCCTGGCGTCTCCGCGATCACCAAACTGCGCCAGTTAGGTCGGGATCCAACAGTAAACAAATCTGAAACACCATATCCTGAGCACTTGAGCAAAATCTTTGACATTGATTTGTTGAATGGGGGAATCCCCAAAACCATGGGTTTCAATACAAAAAATATACCCCCATTTTAGGAAACCTCATGGCTCTGTCTGATTTAAATTTTGGAGCCCCTTATGGCAGCGGAAGATGATGATAAGCTGACAGCCCGCCACAGCAGGAGACAAGTGCTGAGCTCCTTGAAACGTCCACAGAGGTACAAATATCCATCAGCATCGAGCCAACCTTTGTCACCCGTCCTGACGCTGACGGAGTTTTCGTGTGCCAAGTATTTCATGTGGGTATCTAGAATTTCATGTGGGAGATGGGTTTATCCAACATGGCACATACACCAAAATGGCAAGTCTCATGGAGAAAACCATGATAAACCATGTTTTCTCCATGACAAAACCATATTTGTTTGAGCAAATCCTTAAGTCATCCTGGATCCTGGGTTGTTTGACTTCACTTTGCACCAAACTCTCATGTGGGAAACTCTTAGGAGCTCCAAAGGGCTCCCAATGAATCCATTAAACAGGGAATTGATATATTCAGTTATTGTGTTTGGAAGAATATTATTAACCCAATATATTAATGGATATATTCACTATAACTTATTGGCTTTGAGGCTCTATTGAGTTAAGTCCTATTAATTCGGTTAATCGATACCTCTTTTTTAGCGGATACCCAATCGCTCCCGCGGCCCCAGTCCTGAGCCAACCATCACCAAAAGCTTCGATGTTGGGATTGGCGTCCATGTGATCTCTGAACTCATAACCTGGGGCCGTTGTAAACTACCCAGAAAGCTCCAAGGGGCAAAGGTTGAGTCTGATTGCAGTAAGCTGAAAAACATCTGCAGATGACGCTATCTTCTGAGTAACTCAAGCAGTTTCGCCTACTCACTCGATCTGGGGTCGTTTTGACACACTCTGCTACCACTGTACTTGATGTTTCTTTTGCTGAGTCCTGGATTTGCTGCCAGCATCATGAACTCCATCTGGGGCCATGCCATTGGGGGTTGCTGCTAAAAAATGGACAAAATATCTCCGGCTTCTCAAAATTTTGACCCCGCTCCATACCTTTCCTAGCCGTGTGTGCAGCCAGCACTTTCCAGGGCGTTCTGAGGGATGCACCGCTGGTCACTGGTCCATTTTTGACCACAACCTGCACACAACACAACTGGAGGTTATCACCATGAAGAGCTGATTGATTACTTCATACCCGAACCATCTGCTGGGAAAAAATGATGGAAGGGAAATCTTCCAAGATGTTCCAGGCAAAAAAATAGCAACAGCAACAATCATGACAATAAACAAAGACCAATTTATATCAACAATAAACATCATGAATCATGATACACTTCATTGTCGTGGTAAAAACTCCCCCAACTCCCCCAATTCCCCCACTGTTCCGGGCCACACCTCGCCCTCCTCTCCAACCTTCATAAAGCTGTTGTCTGGGTGACCGTTCATGATGGCCATGTCAGGGCCGGCCTGGACAGGCCGACTTGGCGGTGTCAAGTAGGAAGATAGCTATGGGTTGATATGTTTTATTCATATATGTGTATATATATACATATATAATATATGTACATAATATATTACAAATATATATATATACACATAGTATAGATATACATGTATAATATGTATACATATATATATGTTATATTACATTATAACAACTTGTAGCATACATGTTCTTATGTATGTTCTGACAACTATGCAGGTGCTCAATTTGTTGCCTCAGCACCTTATCCACCCTCGAATTGCCTGCAAGGACCAGGACCTTTGTGAATGGGGTCTCAGAATCGTTTCACTGTCCTCCAAAGAATGGCACAAGCATTTTGGGAAGAAAGAAGCCTGCGGTTTTTACACGAGGGGGGTAAAGCTCATTGGTTTGGAGAGGCACAGTGAACAATGGGTCAACCATGATTCCTCCACAAAAAAGGTGGATTATTTTGATTATTTTTTGCAAGAAGGAAAGCGAGGTTTCATCAAATTCGTTGGGTTTGTCTGAAACTAGAGTACTTTGCCCATCTATGATTTCTCATAATTTGCCCATAATTAAAAATGCCACAAATCAGGTGGCAAAATCACCATGCTCATCTATCATATCATTTTTCTAATAAATATACATGTGTATATATATATATAACAATGGACCGTGTGGAAAAAATATATAGATAGATAGATAATGATAGATAGACATCTACATCCACATGATTCTACCCATTTTGCTCAAAATGTTAAGGTCCTCCGCATCCTCCGTTGACCCGCCTTCATCCCAACAGATCGCAGCTTTCGCTTTCCGTAGCGAGGATTCGAGGCGATCGGCATCGACCTGAGTGACTTCTCGTGGATTCTTATGGCCTCCAAGTAAACTAAGAAGAATGAGCAATTTATAGGGGACTTATAGGGATTTATAGGGATTTAGAAGGGATTTATAGAGATTTATAGAAATTCATGAAGATAGAATTGGGAAGATAATTACAATATACCCTGGTAATCAAACATTGCTAGCTGGGAAATCCGCGAACCAGAAGGAGATTTATAGCTGGGAAAATGATCCATAAACGGGAGATGTTCCACGCCACGTTTGAGTACCGTTTCGGGTAGCTATGGCACTCCTTCTGTCGTGCTTCCCGAAATGATCTAAAAATGGTGGATGTTCCATACATTTCCATAACCGGATGGCGAGTAGGTATTGGGATTGTTGTAATTGGATGGTTATAACATGTTATAACTTATAACCAAAATACTGGATGATGAATTGTCATATGGATAGTTGCAATCACGGAAAATTAGATTCGTACAACCCAAATAATGGATTTAGCCAGCGAAAAAAGGGTTTTGAGATCATGGAAAAGTTTGCTTTGACCGGCAGCAATGGGTTTTACACAGCCAATTTGGGGATGAAAGCAACTACATACTAAACAAAAATGGTGGCTGAATGAGCAAAGATGGGGCAGGGTACAATCCATGGGAATTGCGGATCATAGCCACCAATGATACGGTGGATGTTGCGAAATCCTGCACCAGTTGATAGGTGGTTTATCCGTTGATCCCATTATTTATAGGGTTTCAACCATCCAAGGTGATGCAGGATTTCTTCCATCCACAGTATGGATATAGGTACCACGGTGGTCTTTTTGATCATCTAACCGCTAACCATCCACATGTCTGGTGTCCACATCTCTGGAAGTGGCCACATTGGAATCTTAGTGAAGATCAATGCCATGCTCGTTGTCCAGAAAAACACGGTTGCTGTACAGAAGAACCCAGCTCTAAACTGGTTGAAGTTGTCTAATATCATCAAATATCCAGAGAGTCTTGAAGGAAACTAAAAAAGGTTCAGCAATCCATTCATCATTTTCCGAGATTCAAAACATAACAAGACCAACCAAGTGTTTCATCATTTCTGCCTAGCCTCCTGAAAACTAAGATGTTGATTTTAGGCTGTGGAAAACGATGTTTTGCGCTTTGGAAACGGCCAATCTGTGTGGAAGTTCGATGTGACCACAGATCAACATCTGGCACCTTTTTGTTCCCCTCAAAACCGCCAGTGGCATCAATGGCATATCGCTTGGGCTGTCCCACTCTGTCATGGCATAGGTTGGCATCACTGCCACCTCGTCATCGCGTTTCCCGGCGGTCCCAGATTCTCACCCAACTAATCCATGGGTCCTGTCATCCAAAAAGAAGGAGAACCGTTTCGAGAATTGTCAATTTGTTGTTTTGTTTGGTCTTCTCTTTCGCCATCCCTTTTCTTTGCATCATCTGTGTGTGTGTGGAATTGATATTTGCGAAATCTTCGTAAATTCGTATTTTCATGCTTTGTTGTTTTCCTTCGCAGAGTTTTTTACCTTTCTTTTTCATTTAAAACAGGACCACCCAATCAAAAACCTAATTACAGTTGTCTGTATGTTACTTCTATCATCAGCTATATAAACTACCTAGCAAGACCTTTACATGACCCATTGTCCATCTCCACTTTGTGTAGCCAATCTTAGCTAACATTTGTTCGTGAGTGTGTTTGACTTACCAGTGTTCAATATCAGTACGTCGCTAAACCCAACGAGAAACCATCCCAAGCCACGCCAGGCTGGAATGCATTTTCACGAATGGGCTCCACGTATACTTACCATGACGTAGCCCTACTTGTTGCTGGTGAAATCCCATTTTATCCCCATCTATCATCTATAGTTTGTGCAAACTTACATGTTTTATATTGCATTGCCGTGTGCTGGCTACATATCCTCAGTTTCAAGCAGACAAAATGATTAAGCTTAAATCCGCTTTTGAATATTGGGGTTGTTGGTAAGATAAGTGTTGATAGGCTCTTGCTAGCCAAAAAATCTAAAGAATTTGGTAAACCTAAACCCCAGGTTGATAATATATATATATACCTAAGCCTGCCGGCTTGGTAAAATTTCTTCCGCCCGCCCCGGCTAAAGCAATTATTGTCGCTTCAGTAATTTCTGCCGTCTCTGCCAAAAACTTCCGTTCCAACTGTTTGGCGGGATTCTTGCCGTGTCAGCTGCCATTCTTGCATTTTTCGCACTTTTTTGATATTCACACACTCTGGGGAACATGGGCAGGTATGTAGCATCTCAAAGTCCAAATATGCATTGAAAACAACAAAAATAACTTAAGCCGTTTGGTTGGAAATTTACGCCGTTTGGTTGGGAATTTATGCTGTTTCAGTTTATCACTTTTTTGGTAGAGGTTTTCAAGATGGACACATGAGTTATGCGTTCTTCATGCCACACCTGTGGAAATGAGAGAATCCCATTCCACTCAAAACATCACAATTGGCTGGAACCATCCAAAATCCAAAAACTTCCGTCTCATCATAAAAGCTCCGTTTTGAGGGTTGGCCCCTCCAAAAGTTAATTTTTCACCAAACACAAATAATTTTGCTGCCTCGGTTGTTCTAGGTATAGATTGCCCAGAACAGCAAGAGGATGAAAGTTGTACACAGCCATCCATGGCAAAGACTGCCGCTTTCCAATCCAGTCTTCCGTTCTTAGGCATAAGATAGAACAAATCCCGCAATGGCTCTAAAGAAATCTGACTGCGGTAAGAGACACGTACGTTGGAATGACAATACGATGCAATTTCAACATGCGGATAAAAAAGTCCACCAGTCGGCCCAGAATGTCCAGACTGCCAACCTAGCATGTTTGATTTGAGGCGCTCGCAAGCCAGGGTGCAAACGCCAAACCATGCGTTGCGCATCACATGTCAAGTTGGAGTAAATCAAAACTATGCTAAAGCAGAAGAACTGATCCGTGATCTGCCATGTCATTCATATGAAACCTCTCAGGAGTCTAAGGGGAAAGGGCTGCAGCTCGTCAAGATGAAACACTTCTGTCCTGGTGCTGTACATCCCCATTTTGAGGTTGGCTAAGCCAGGTGTAACCCCCGTTTTTGATGCTTAACCATCATATTTCAGGATTCCATCTCCCTATGCATTCTTGATGGTCAAACTACTAGATTTTGATTGCTAAATCCCCATTTGAAACTCCATGATCCTATCGATCATATGAACTCAATGGGAAAAGTTATTGTTCATGCTTTACCATTTCATGTTCAGTTCATGTTGCTTAATTCGTAATATACACATACATGTGTACATATCTATATGTGCAGTATATTATAACATGTATATATATATCATCATCATCATCATCATCATCATCATCATCCAGAAGTCGATAGAGAATATGAAAACGTTCATTGTTCTGGTGATTTCTGTGGGGATCCCCCACCTTCAAGACCTCCTCCATGGCACAAGCGACGGTGGGGACCAGGGCCGCTGAGCCTTGGGAACACCAGGTTCTGGGCTGAAAAACGTTATTATCAAAAAAAATAGTGGACTTAAGTTGATTTAAGTTGATTTAAGCTCATTTAAGCTGATTTAAGTGGCGTTAAGTTGACTTAAGATGATTTAAGCTTATTTAAGTGGATTTAAGATGATTTTAAGATGATTTGAGATGATTTAAGCTGATTTAAGTGGATTTAAGTTGTTTAAGATGATTTGAGTTGATTTAAGCTGATTTAAGTTGATTTAAGCTGATTTAAGTTGATTTAAGCTGATTTAAGTTGATGTAAGCTGATTTGAGATGATTTGAGATGATTTAAGCGGCTTTTAGTTGATTTAAGATTATGAAGATAATTTGAGATTATTTAAGCTGATTTATGCTTATTTATGCAAGTGGATTTAAGATGATTTAAGATGATTTGAGATTATTTAACTGGATTTAAGTTGATTTAAGATGATTTGAGTTGAATTAAGCTGATTTAAGTTGATTTGAGCTGATTTAAGCTGATCTAAGTGGATTTGAGTTTATTTAAGCTGATTTAAGCTTATTTAAGTTGATTTAAGATGATTTGAGATTATTTAAGCTGATTTAAGTGGATTTAAGTTGATTTAAGATGATTTGAGTTGATTTAAGCTAATTTAAGTTGATTTAAGCTGATTTAAGTTGATTTAAGCTGATTTAAGTTGATTCAAGCCGATCTAAGTTGATTTAAGCTGATCTAAGTGGATTTAAGTTGATTTAAGCTGATTTAAGATGATTTAAGATAGTTTGAAATGGTTTAAGATGATTTAAGAGGAATTAAAAGGATTTAAGATTATTTAAGTTGATTTCACACGTCTTAAGATGATTTGAAGGTGATGTTAGGATGTTTGAAGCCAATAAATCTGAGCTTTCATGCGGTTGGGAAACTCCGAGTTAGTAGCTCCAACTGGCTCAACTCCTACTTAGTAGCTCCAACTGGCTTCCCATTTTTTGCAGGGAATTGGGATATCCAACCATAGCTTAGCTCACCGCTCCCTCCGTTCACCACTAGAGATGTAAGATGTTTGAAGCGAACAAATCTGAGGTTTCAACCAAAAACTATCCAAAACTAGCAAACAAAACTTGGTTCCAACTCAAAAATGGGGATGACCAGGAAATGATATGAACTAACTGTAACTAACTGGAGAATGCTCATAACAATCGTCGCACAAGATCCAACTCTGGGGGGATTCAGCTCCGCAGACTGAGTTCCTGACAGTTTCTCACCAGCTCCAGCTTGTTCTCAGGCGGTTTGCCCTGGAAATTCAGTGTCCATGGTGGCAAGTCATGTCACGATTTCGTTTTTGAGCTTCAGAAACCTAGGTTTTTGACCCAGCTAGTGGGCACTGGCCACTATAAACCATGGTTATCTACTTATGTCTATTATTGTTTATGTATGTGTATCTATATATATATAATAGATATATACCGAGTCATATTCGGATCAGTATCTATGATCCACTTACGAACATGCGGATGCACATCCTGGCATAGGAAGTCCAGGAGCAGACGCCATGATCAGTTTTGGTCAGTCTTGGTGTCATGCCTCCGTTGGTACCACAAACTAAGACTGTATATATATATATATGTGTGTGTGTAAAACCAAGGGTTGACGTGATACCAAAACTGACCATGAATTGTAGATGCCCTGTAAACTCATATAGATGGGGAATAAACATGATGAATGTGGATCATCGGAAACCATGGATTCTTCACATATGTCTGCATGTTTTCCCTATGTAAACCATGAATGTTCGGAGATTACTGTGATTCAGATCCATGACCAAATGGATGGGTTTTGCGTGCAAAACAAACCACCAAATTGGGGGTATAACGAACCTCAAAATGGAATGACCAGACAATATGTGAATTCAAGCAAACAAAAATGGTCTGGTATTTGACAACAATACTAAGGATGACGTGTTCTGTCAATGTTCACCAATATTCTGGGGATATCGTGATAGGTATGGCTCAAGATAAATGACTAAACCCTGAATGTTTGGGATATATCCTGGAATATACCGGTGTACATCCACCAGAACTTTTGAGTTAAGGAATCATCCCAGTGGGTCTTTCCGTGAATCTGGTCTTTTCGGGAACATATTTTCAAATTATGAATCTGAAACAATAGACAAATCCTGAAGAAGCAACAAATGTGCTTCGCCATCTTGGTTTCCAGTTGTTGGTATGCCATGAAGATGTTCCATTGGGAGTAATCGGCGTCTGCCCCGCTGCTGAATGTGTCTTCAGCCTTCACCATTTTCCCTCTTCAAAAAAAGACATGCATATATATATAATATGTATATGGGAGCTGCGCGTTTTTCGGGCCTCAAGCACAGCAGCAAGTGTGTAAAGAGATTTCATTGAAGACTCCTATGGTATTACATGCCTCAGGCTGCAGATGATCGATGTTCAAAGCAGAGTGCGCCTTTTTCATGATTTTACTACCATCAAACAAGTAGAAAACAACATGCCTATAAGAATGGTAATGATACATCCATACACCTATACATATACAGATACCTATCGATATATAGGCATAGGTATGAATTGTGGAAGAACTGTTGGCTTTAAGTCTTGTGTGTATACGGCGTATACGGTACATACCCAAGTTTGCACATCAGGCAACAAGAAACTACAAGGACCTGAAAGCAAACGCGTCAAACAGCTGAGACAATTCAGTTTGGTAGAAATATGCCAAAATTCTGCCTTTTTTGCTTTGAAATATTGTATTGTATTGAGCCGATGAATATCAGAGATAAAATGTCAATTTTGCCCGGTTGCGCCATGCTCAAATGATAGGGTTGTGTTTGCTTCTATGTTGCATGTCTTTATAGCAAGCGTGAACACGAGGAAACAGCACTTTTGATTGACAGGAGATTTCATTTTGTCCCCAAGCAGTACTGCATCTTCCTGACAGAGTTCCCTGCATCATAAAGAGATATGGAATGCTTTGCAAGGGTAAGCATACTGTTCCCTTGAAAAATGTTGTGGTTTTATACAAACCCTAGTACAGTATCAACGCAGATTTTAAGGGCAACAGCATGCTTCTCATAAGTCATCATTTAAAATTTAAAAGAATGTGGCATTCCTTCAGGAAGTTGTGGCATACCTCCATGCAACATTCTTCTACAGAGAGGGCAACATTCCTTTGAGAAAGTGTATCATGACAGAGAGGGCAACATTCCTTTGAGAAAGTGCATCATGACTTTGAAGCAAGACACTGTGATATGCATGGCATTCCTTTAGAAAAAGTCCGTTATGTCTTCCATATATTTTAATAAAAAATTGTCACACCTTCCATAGAGGTAGTAGTCCCTTTAGAGAAGGGCGGCGTTTCTTTAAGATATAATTTGAATAATATTTAAATATACATTAGAGTTTTTCAAAAGTGCGTCATTGCTTTAAGACAGTACTTGATGGTTTCATGAAATATTGGCTTAAACAACGGTGTTATGCAATATTCCTTTGAAAAAATATTATTATTTTTGAAAATACAGTGTCATTTTCAAATAGCGTAATTCACTGTATGATATTACTACATATATGTATATACACATGTATACACAATATTCCTTTGAAAAAGTGTGTGTTTTGCCTTTTTGAGATGCCTTCGACAAGGAGGAGGCATTGCTATTTGTGAAGCGGACACATGAGATAACATAAGATGATACACCACATACTGACATACCATACGATCTTTATTGCCATACACAAAAACATGGGCTCAGTGCATTTTCCATGCCTGGGGCCCGGAAAACGCACCGAAGCCATATATATATATATACTACATACACAATTAGAAGATACAAATACATACTACAGTAATCCACCATGTTCAGACACACCCAAAAATATATCACGTTGGTTGCAAATCCCATATACAGTATATCCACATAATATATGGTAATCTATGGTTTGTTAATGGTACCATCCCTAACCGCGACGGTCGGTCAGAAATCCACCGACCTTAATGCACACAACACCCAAACATCACATCAAGTTGGTTATACATATAGTACAATGTGTATATATATATATATATCACATTAAACAAATACATCATAATACATCTCATGAATGTCCCCATGTTCAGACACAACAAGTCCGCTACCTTCTCTTTCGCCACTTCCTCTGCAAATTGCAAGATCTGCAGGTGCATAGTCGGCACCTCAAAACCCCGGGCTCAGGATCAAATCCCACCGATTGGTCCAGGATGATGGGGGATGTTACCAACATGTAGACAATTATGCGCGTTGAAATATAGTCCTCGTGATTTGCTATATGGAAATGGATTGAAATGTAGTCCATTACCGTATTTCATATATCACGGCTCTATGGAATGGTTTGAAATGATACTAATGTTGCTTGGGAATTCACCATCAACAATTGGTCGCTAACACAAATTATACCATATGGAATGGGCCCCCAAATGCATGAATTTGCCATTGAACCACGATTTTGTTCTGGGGTATTGAATTTTCGGAGGGATTATCAAGGTCTGGTGCCACATCTTGCAGGGCAAACTCAGATCTTATTCAAGCAAAAAAAAAGTCATTTTTAGAATCCTGCAGATTTGCACCCACCACCTTCTGATGAGGCGAACTCAACTGAGACGTTTCCCGTTGGGCATCCCGGGCTGCAGAGTACCAATTTGGCGCCGGTTCGGAAACCAGGCCTGCGTGGAAGTTCTGTACCTCCGGAGACAAAAAAACTGCTGAAGCTATGGAAAAATCCAACGCCCAAGACCTCCGGAACTGGCCACTCTCCCAGCCTGGAAGATTCCAGGGAGACACACCACCTGCCACATGTCAGTATGACACTTTGAGGCTGGGACACCAAAAGTATGGAAATCAATTCCTGCGGAAACATTGGGGACTTGCATTTCTATCGTTTTGCGAAGGCCTTTTTTCATGCTCTTGTCTGCATATAATCCATTGATACTGATTGCTGAAGCTCTTAGTGAATCGGATCCTATTCCGGTTCCAATTCTCAGGCTTACGTCTCCCATTTCTACGCACATCAGTTGTGTCATAATGACGAGGCTTAAAAACCCAGTAATCCTATTTAATCGTCACATGATGATGGTTAATAAACATTGTGGACCATGTCCAACCCATGAAAGTCCTCACTTCCGTCGGATCATTCAAAGCCCCAAAGCCAAGTCCCACCTGCGACCCCGCCACTGCTGAAGCCAAGATCTGAGATGTTAAGAACGGCCAAAGTGGAGATGTCACCGCAAATTAATATCTTAATCAGCGAAATGTGAGAGATTAAGTGATTTAAGCCACAAGAATGGAAGCGCACAAGACGGTTGGCACCAGAAGTTGAATCAACAACGTCCAAAAATTCTTGGTGTGGCTCAAACATGGGGTCAAACATGGGATAGAGACCCACTAAACTGATCATGGCAATTCACCATCAAGTTTTGGGGGTAAATAAGTTTGGATTCTATCCACGTCTGTTCGGCAAGCTCTGGGAACCCCTGGCATTGACAATGAGACCATGGATGTGAAAAAGCCTGAACCGTGACGCGCCAGGGAAGCGGCACAGAGTGCACAGCGACTTCCGTGGTACTCGAACATGGTTTGCTGGAAAATCACCCCCGAAGTGCGATATTTTGGTCCATTGAAATGTCCATGGATAGGGGTTTCCCAGCCGGCGATTGGGTGGTTCCTAGGTACCCATGTGGTGAGCTCTCTGAAATATGGAGTTTGCCATCAATCATCTCCAAGGCAGACAAAAAGTGTAAGTTCCGGGCGGCATGGTGTTTAAGCAAATGTGTTCCTTGGTCTTAACACGCTGCTGGAGGATCATGTTTCTGGTGACTAAAATGGCATCGATACCCATGTATGGCCATTTATAGTACAATGCGGCAATAGTGACTCATCATCAAATTTTATCAAATTTTCAGGTACCAAATGGTACCATATTAAATACCCAATTTTGTGGCCATTTCCTAACAACGTGCCCAAAGCAGCTTGCCCATTAGACGAAGCCATCACCATCCCAGAGGGCCCCGACTGGCTGGAGTTCAACCTGAGTTGCGATTCCGGTAACCATTGAAACACGGTCAAGAATGGAAGTTGCTCATGGAACTTCAGACTTCAGAAAGAAAATCCAAACTATATACATAATTGGTATTATTATTACTAATAATAATAGTTCAATAATCATGATCAAACTATATAATGGTGATGCATACGGCATACTTGATGGATAGCTCCCCTCTGCCCACGCTGGGCTTTCAGGCAGTGGATGCAATGCACTTGGCACCGCAGGCAATGTTTGCATGCCTTGGAAGGGATGTGCCAGGCAGGTACACTTCATCATTGCGCGATATATGCAGCCATGGATATGTTGTCCATATAAGTTCGCCCCAATGCTGGCTGGGTAAATACAAGTATTTGGTAGTTGAATTACCAATTTAGTTTGTTCCATCCCTGTTTTTAGTAGTTACATATCAATTCCAGACGGTTAAAACACCATTGTTTGTTGGTTAAATCCCCATTTTGGCTGGTTATGTACAGTACATGTTACATGTTTGTCTCTTGTTTGCAGAAACCACTATTTGCCCTATCAAAATTGCAATTTTTGCGCGTATTCCCCATGTGCTGCCGCAACTCTTTGTCAGTTGTCGAAATACCTGACAGACAGCCATGTGTCATAGTCGAATCAAGTTGCATCCCCAATTTGTCCATCTTGAATCATATTAAATCCCCGTTTTTCATGGGTGTGTCAAAACTAAATCCCCCACATCCAGCAGCCATCCACCCATCGTCCGTTTCGGTCCCGTGACGTCAGCGGCACGATCTTCGGCTTCTTGGTGGTGCCGGAGGTGTGGAGCACCAGGGCCAGCTGGTCACCTCGGGCATTTTGCTGGTGGATCACAATGGACCAAATGATGACAGTAATAACTGAAAAGTGGCAGTTTCCCTGCCTGCGATTTTTCCTACATGCCTGATGAAGTGACAGTCCCTATGTCAAAACCGCTCTTGCAAGAATTTGTGTTTCATAGTGATGAAAAGGACAATGATAATCGAATGAAGTTTAGAAGTCAAACTTCCGACAATATGGACAGATGGAAAAGCAGAGGTGCGAAGAGTCAGAGAAGAGAAGAGCAGAAGAGAGAAGATCAGAGAAGAGAAAGATTGAGAAGAAAGAAGACGCAGGCGCGCGAAAAGGTAGAAAAGTCACGATTCACTGTGTTTTTCCAATGATGTGTGGCTCCGGAGGGTCGAAAAGTAGGCTCGCTAAAGCGGCGGGTGCGGAGCCATCTGGCCAGATGAGAGATGAAAAATTGCACGCTGCTTTGGTGCGAAGCACATTTCCAAGCCAAAATGTGCAAAACACACCGTTCTCGGACCACTCTTGGAAATTGAGAGGTGCAGTACAAGAGACATGTTAGGCAGAGCTGTTCGGAGGTCAGGGCGCTGATTCCCTGAGAGCGGTTGCATTTTGGAGCATCAGATCTTCAGGTTTGCTGAGATTATTTTGCGTGACAGGTGCAGCACTTCTTCGTATGACTTGGCATCACTTCTACGTGGCAGGCGCAGTACTTTAGACAGATGGAGTGGAAAAATAGCAAAACGCTTTGGCATGAAGCCGTCAGCTCTGCACTCAACTTTCCATTATTGAAGGAAGTCCCGCAGAATTGCTTCGCTTTTGATGTTGCCAAATTCAAAAATTGAGGAAGTCTCGCAGGATTGCTTCCTTTTTGACATTATCAAGTTCAAAAGTTGAGGAAGTCTCGCAGAATTGCTTCGTTTCAAACTTGCAGATAGATAGAGAGAGAGGGAGAGAGAGAGAGAGAGAGAGAGAGGGAGAGAGATAGATAGATTAGATTAGATTAGATTAGATTGGATTAGATTAGATTAGATTAGATCAGATTAGGTTAGATTAGATTACAGTAGATTACAGTAGATTAGATTAGATCAGAATAGGCTAGACTAGACTAGACTAGATAGATAGATAAACAGAAAGACAAATAGATAAACTGATATATAGACAGACAGATGGATAGACAACTGCAACTGCACTACACCGCACTACAACTACAACTTTAACTACAACTACACTACAACTACAGCTACAACTTCAACTACACTTCAACTACGCCTCAACTACACGAACTACAGCTACAACCACAGCAACAACTTCAACTACACTTCAACTACAGCTACAACCTCAACTACAAGTACTACAACTACAACTGCAGTTACAAGTGCCACTACAACTACAACTACAACTACAAATGCAACAACTACTACAACTACACTACAACTGCAACTACAGCTTGAACTACAACTACAATTACACTTCAGCTACACTACAACTACACTCCAACTACAACTTCAACTTCAACGACACCACTACTACTACTACTACTACCACTACCACTACCACTACCACTACCACTACTACTACTACTACTACTACTACTACAATTACACTACAACTACAACTACAACTAGAACTACAGCCACAACTACAACATTACAACTTCAACAGCATCAACCCCACTACAACTACAACTACAACTACTGAGCACTACACCACACTACATCCAGGAGTTGTGAGTGAGGTGACCACTGCAACCATTGCAACCACTCCAAAAGCAGAACTCCAACCACCTTTCGGTCCACCAGTGGATTCGCTCTGCCATCCATGCATCACAACAACTCACCTCTCCTATAGTGTCCTATCCTTGAAACTTCCGCCACCGCCTTGTGCGTTACTGCTGGTAAAGTCTCATGGTGATAATATTAATATCAGAATAGTAATGATGACAATAATAGTAATAATGATGATAAGCGTAATAATGATGATACTTATAATTATAATCGATGATGAGAATGATAGGCACACTGACAATGATAATTATGTGATTACAAGTTATGATGCAATCACGATTATATAATGATGATATATGATGATGATCATGATTGTGACAGTATTAATAACAACAGCAAGAGTAGTGATAATGATATGTACAGTGATGGATTGTTGTGAATACAAGAATGAATGCAATAACGAGAGTGATAGCGATAGTGATAGCGATGACAACTGGATTTAGGAACCAGGCTCGCTGAGTAGTGACCCCAAAGAATTTATGATGGTCATCTACTCTTGAAATACTTTCGCAGCCCCAAATGAAACCATTATCCTCCGTTTGTTCATCTTCATTACCCTCTGGTAAACTAACATAACTATGGAAAATCACCATTTTCTATGGGTAAATCAACTATTTCTATGGCCATTTTCAATAGCGAACTGTTAGTTTACCAGAGGGTAAGCAGATTTGCGATCTTCATCCTGGGTTCAAATGACCCGAAGGGCCCACAAAGTTGCGCCATATCCGCGCCCTGAGATCCCCAGCGTTTCACAGATGCCAACGGATTTCCCATGGCATCTCCCTGCAGGCGATCACCAAACTGGTCCCTTCAAAGTTGACCAAACACCGCCCAAAGCTAACTCGACTTGTCTAAGTCTAACAGTCTAACCTAAGCGAACTCTAACCCAACAGTAACTCTCTAAGTCTAACCAACCTACCGAACTCTAATCATAAAACCTAACCCAACAAAACCAAACCTACAGTAACTCCAAACCAGTCCCGTCCCGTCCTCATCGCCCCATCGGGTCGCGCCTTCAAAGGCTTTCCGGCGGCATGCTTCGTCAGCTGGAAGAGACCTGCCACCTCCTGGAGCTGACGCTTGGATCATTTGGTGAACGGTTATGGGTTTATGGGGAATATGGGAATATAACTAACCAACTAACTGGTTTATCATGATTTATCATGGTTTATCCTGGTTTATCATGGTTTATCATGGTTTGTCATGGTTTGTCATGGTTTGTCATGATTTATCATGGTTTATCATGGTTTATCATGGTTTGTCATGGTTTATCATGGTTTATCATGGTTTATCATGGTTTGTCATGGTTTGTCATGGTTTATCATGGTTTATCATGGTTTATCATGGTTTATCATGGTTTGTCATGGTTTGTCATGGTTTATCATGGTCTATCATGGTTTATCATGGTTTGTCATGGTTTGTCATGGTTTGTCATGGTTTATCATGGTTTATCATGGTTTATCATGGTTTGTCATGGTTTGTCATGGTTTATCATGGTTTATCATGATTTATCATGGTTTATCATGGTTTATCATGGTTTATCATGGTTTATCATGGTTTGTCATGGTTTGTCATGGTTTGTCATGGTTTATCCTGGTTTATCATGGTTTGTCATGGTTTGTCATGGTTTATCATGGTTTATCATGGTTTATCATGATTTATCATGGTTTATCCTGGTTTATCATGGTTTATCATGGTTTATCATGGTTTGTCATGGTTTATCATGGTTTATCATGGTCTATCATGGTTTATCATGGTTTATCATGGTTAGTTGGTTTCTATATCCCATAACTATTTATATCCCAATTACGGGAATACAACATAATATAAATATAGGGAATATGGGAATATGGGTGATATGTAGTTATGGGAATATAACCATAATATAACTGGCTTGTCTATAGTTAATGGGATATAGAAACATACTATTTTTAGATAACTGGCTTATCTATAATAACCATAATATAAATATAGTTATGGGATATAGAAACCAACTAACTGGTTTATCATGGTTTATCTATAGCTAGCAGCTAATGGGTTTATAAGACCAACTAACTGGCTTGGTTCACCTTGTTTGGAAATAATAGGTACAGCTAAATCATCGTAGTAAATGGGCCATGGCTTCCACAGCTATGTAACAAATTACTGGAGGCTCATCCCATATTTGTTCAGTGCATTGGTTTGAAGATGTTTGATTGGAGATTCTCGCGGAAGGGCCAGGTAAATCAGGTGAATTCTTAAGCACTACATATAAAGAAATCATACAATGGCAATCAAATATGTAGGTTCCTGTACGTTTTCCCCAGAGATGTACCGGAAGTGAGCGTTTCATGCCACCGCGTCAAGATGCTGCGCACCTTTGAAGGGGTCAGCTCCAACAGCTTCTCAACCTGTGCGTTGGAAAAAAACGGCCACGACTCACGGATGGTGAGTCGCCATTTGGCATCGCTGGGTTGGTAAATTTTGAGTTGGTTTGTAGAAAGATCCCCCATTTGGATGGTGATGTGCTTTTCTAACTTTCTTCGGACTTCTACTGCAGGAACACTAGTAGGAAAAGGGTGTTTATCCTGCCCAAAGATATTGGCGCAGAAACTTGATGTTGCTTCAATGGTCTTTGAGGAAAAGGAGATACCAGTGTTGGAAGGGCTAAAAGTATTTTTTGTGTTAAAGATACAGATGTTCTGCAAAGGTTTTCAGTTTTCAAGAATCTGGATAAATTACAATCATTCGCCCTGAAAAGTTCGGCCATTTCCGGATGGTCCCAATTCTAACCAGCCCTGTCCCATCATTCGCGCAGCGCAGCGATCTCGCGGAAAAAAATTGCGCGCCTTGCATTTCCGGGCCACGCTCACTGCATTGCCCGTGTTTTTCTGATCTTCCTCACTTAGACCGTCCTGCACGGGGACAGGGTTCAAGTGTGGGGTGAAACAACGGAGGTGAAGCAATGGATTTGTGGAAGGCGTTTGTTTTTCCGCAGCGGGATACCCATATTTGTTTGAAGATATCAGGCTAAAACTTGAAGAAGCTACAGGCCCATAGGCTACATAGGGTTTATTTGGGATTTTGCTCTCCAAATTACAAGAGAAATTGGGAAGACAGCACAGCTTTTCACTGAGACCAAGATGCTTGTTACTACTGGCTTATTTAGACCAGAGTCTAATGAGTCATGATTTGTCATTCTGTTTTGCTGCAAATTATGAAGTCCGGCCATCTGTACTGGCTTACCCTCGGGTACTCCAACCTGGCTTTGATGGAAATCCCGTATCTATCATTATCTATCCATGCATGATGTTCCTCTTCAAAATGGTTGATCTTCGGAAGTTCCAAGTTTCAGCGTAGAACTCAAAGTCATTCAAACTTCTCATTTCACTTCCTGGTGAAATCCTCATTTCTGCAGCTTTGTTGCTTGAAACTCCCCCCCCGCCAACCTCGCCTTGGTCTGGACTACCAGCGCCTGGTGATTTTTTCGAAAAATTGTGGATAGTAGTGCGATGAAACAACAAACATGTGGAGATTATTTTGGGATTATTTTTCGATTATATGGGGATTAAATGGGGATTAAGATTGGGATTGTACGAGGATTATATGGGGATCGATGGACTTGATTGTAATTTCTCGGAAGATTGAAGATTTACTGCTGCTGCTTTCTGACAAACAAATAGATGGGGGTTGTTGATGATTGTTGGTGGTATTCATTAACATGGGGATGAATCAACGAATTTGAGGCACTTTTGTTCCGGATGATTATTTGATATGTGGCCAGCAACAATGATACATTGTCAGACATCGTCCGTCTTCCTTTGTCGTGTCCGCTCACCCTGCCATCGGCACATGCCTTGGCTGGAAGGTCCGCAAATTCAAACTCAAACCTTGGTATTGTTCGGCTTGTTTTCAACATGCGAATCGCTTCTCAAGGGGAAAGGCATGAGTTGCCGCCACCATTCCAACATTCCGCAGGCGATTTGAGGCCACCGGCTCATCACGGCTCAGTCCAATGTTCAAAGGGGCCTTGGAAAAGTCAGAAAATTGACACTCAACGCATGGTTGTGAAGGAAAATCTGCAGGAAACCCATGGTTCAAGCCCCAAACATTATGGGCTTCTGTAAATTATCTTTTCTTGTTGACTGTAAACCAATTGCGGTAAAACAGGTGAGGCTCAGCGGGCTTTTTATTTTTGCATCTCCACTATCCAACACTAGCAGTACTTGGACCAAGGTCCGTGGGTGACATGAGGCCCATGAAGCCTGAGCATAGCAACAGCCCGGTATCCGGGTCTGAAAAGATTTCGATGCTTATGGTGAACCATTATTATTAACCATTATTAACCATTAACCATTATAAACCATTATTAACCCATCTGAAACTCCATTTTCCGTGAAAATTGCCATACAAAGCTATCCAACTGAGACCGAAACGAAAGTGCACCTTAATGCAAAAGCGAAGAAGCACACGGCTGCTTCGGGACCTAAGCTGCAACATCATGAGAAAAGGAAAGCCAGGTGCTGAAGGTTCAGCTCATCAATCGCATCCCATGTTTTTTGGGAGAAATGGCATTGCTTCTAGAACTTACCAGTCCTTGAGACAAGCATTTATATGGGTTGATATCCAGAATTCCACCGGTTCATCATTATTTTCCCCATTGACTTTCGATTTGATGGGTATAACTTATAACAGTATACCTCATTTTCACGCCCACATCTGAAGTGGTCCAGAACATGCTCTCAATCCAAGGAGCCGTTGGGGATTGCCGTACATAATCTGTCCTCGCACGCAAGAGATGGGACGTGTGGTTTAGTGGGACACGGGTTTGACACACTCAGAATTTTCAGCGGCCCCAATCGATCGTCAAAGTTTATTTGAGGGATGGAGCAAAAAGAATGACTTGAATCAGCAGCCAAATAATTGGTGACGCGATGCCCCTAATACGGCTGTAGTTATATAGATTTTTCCCCATCTTTTGATACGGGAAATGCCCAGTTGCTGCTCATAAGAACTGTGCAACCTCTGTGCTGATTGGCTGGTTGTAACCCCATTATACTACCAAAAAAAAACATGTTTGCGCGCGACATACCTCCCTGGTAATCACCATATCCCCATCGGATGGCCGTAGGGTACACCAAATTTGGATGGTTTAAAACCTGTTCCCCATTGAAATGGCTATTTGAGGGGTACGCCCCATTGACAGATCAATATCCACTATGCATGGACATGGAGTGCTGCAATCCCACTTTGGTTGGTCAAATCCCTTTATCAAACCATATTCAAACCATGTAATACCCATGTGTTGCTGGTCAAAGAAACACCAAAAACACTGAAAACGCACGTCCAGATGATTTTCGCGCCTCGCGCCCAAGTCCAAGCACCTCGACCTGTACAACAGGAACGAGGTGCTTGTGCAAACAAATGCAATCCCAAAATGGACAAGAACCTGTACAAATAGTCAACCAACAAAAATGGTGTAGGTGAAGATCATCTATCACATGATCCCCGAAAAACGAAAAAAAACTCTTCTAATTTCTATTTGGGGGGTCTATCCTGAGTCGGAGAGAGGTCAAGACGCGAAAACGCGTGCCTGGTCGCTCACCACAAATTCTTTCAATTGTTTTAAGCCTTGGCTGCGGAGGGGGTCGGAGAAGGTCACACCTGTCCCTTTCAAAACTTCAAAGGGCAACGCAGGTCTGAAAAATGTTTCCAGTCCTTCAAAAACTGCCAGCTGACTCACAGTTCACCCAGGATCCATCAGCATCAGCTGGGACTTTGCCAAGAAACTCAGGGGCTTTCTTCCATCCGTTGAATGCAGGAAAGGAGTCTCTGTGTCTGGCATCAAGTCATAGAAACTTGTCCACTCCTGCCATGCCGCCCGACAAAGAAAGTCTCCCTGAGTTGACGTTGCCCACAAGTCCCTGTGACCTGACACCCTCGAATTTTCTGCTGATTTCTGAGGAAATTTTGACTTCGGACAAGTGAAGAAGTCGGTATTCACCCCAACTGATCACTGATTCGAATTGCCAAGGCCTAACAATCAAGGTTCAGCAATCTGCACTAAAGTTTCCTCCGTTTGCCCTTTTACCTCCGCAAACACTTGTGCATGAATCTGTCCAAAAAGTTGCAAAAACCAAACTTCCCCTATCTACTTCCAGTCACAGCACAAGGGCCGGCCTTACTCAGGACATCTTCTGCGAAGAGCTGCTTCTTTTGGTCGTAGCTGCCACTCGCTGGGCCTCGCTGGACTCCACTGACTGGGTCTTTGTCCATCAAAACAGGGTGATTTGCCACCAACTTATGGCCGTGATGAGGAAATGATGATCAAACATCAAAATTATGGGGTGGTCTTCCCATGATCTTTCACACACATTGTCCACCCAATGGTTCTCCCTCCATGTCAGAAATCGACCCTGGCACGTTGTCCAAAGTCGGACGCTGGACGTCTGAGACATGGACGGACCACGCCCAGTTCGTGTGTCCCGGTGTGTGTCTCTGTGGAGGACTCCATAGCCTCACAGGAGGTGGTGATGGTAAGCTTCTGAAAGGTTGTGGTCGTGGTATCTTTCTGCAAAATCTTCTTCCCGGCAATGGAAAGTACAAAAAAAAACTAAATAAAAGCAATCATGATTTACAACAATGTTAATCATGCTCAATGTCAACCCTGGATTAATAAACCCTGGTTGAATGAAGCTGGTTATTACATAACCCAAAATAGTGATAATTTGATACTCAAATGGTATCCCCCAATTCAACAGCCCAGGGGTATAAATCCAGGGTGTATCAATCCGGTGCTGGCATTATAGAAGAATTACTCATTAGTTGTTCCCAAGTGACACTTATCTGGCCACATGATGCCGATGCCATGTCACCAAGAATTAGGCCAGGAAAGTCCCAGCCGTTGAAGGGAAACTGTGCAGGAAGGGGCCCCCTAAACAGAGCTCAGTTGGTTTATAACTTGGCTAAGGATTGGATTTATGGTGGACATACATGTCTATGAAATTCTATGAATTATGTAAATGACTTTGGAATATACAAACCTATATATATATAAGTATAAGTATATATATATAACTGCGGGAGGCCTTCTTGCGTAACTTTAACCTTAAACCAACCGGTTTTGGTTGGTTAAACCCTACATGCCACAGCCTGGCCCTGCAGTTCTGCCGCGCTAGTTGGCGCTTGCCAGGTAAAGGGAAGGCATGAGCAAAAACTGCCACGGACAGAGGAAAAATTGATGCGATCTTTAAACCTGCTGGAAACAAAATGAGGTCCAGAAGATGATAATAGCCCTTGTTGAGTTCCATGTTGAATTTACGGCGCTGCACTTTTGGAGAGAATTGGCTCTTGTGAAGATCTGAACGATTCCGTCTCCAGACTTTGAATAGTTTTCTACGCAATACGAGCATCAAATCCAAGTCCACTTCGTCTCGCATGGCAACGCTTTGGCCATTTTCCGCGGACGACTCATCCTCTCTTCACCTCATTCGGGACTCTGTGCGATTCATTGGAGCTGTGGTAGACCCATGAATTCATTGTGATTTCACCCCGAATACTGGGATATTGTGGGGATTCCACCAACAAAATATGGGGATGATAGGGTACTAGACCAATCAAGCGAAGCCCCATTTTTGGGGGGGATAGTTTGGATCGTTTTGGATACCCCAAAATGGCAAAATGGCATAAACAGGGTAAAGGGGGGTCCGGTTTATGATTCGCTGTCTTGCTCGGGAAAGACATAAAAAAGTGACCCACACCAGCTTGGAGCGTGGCACATTTCAACTGTCACCCTGTGTAAATCTGAAGAGATTGGCATTTTCTGAAGAAAAGTGCCCTAGAAGTTGGCTACCTGCTGTTAAACTAACATAGCCAACTGGAAAATCACCATGTTTAAGTTCGGTACATCATCTATAAAATCTATAAAGAGGTTACATTTTCCATCGCTATGTGACTTTAGCCTCGGCTACACTTGAGTTGAGCTCCCCCACCAGGCGCTTTGTCCCGGAAAACCTCGGCTGTTCGGCTTGAGATCACCAGCTGGTCTGGGTTCACGGTCGAACTACCCGGATGAAAATTGGTCAAAGATATCATGTCAATTGGTGTATAAGATGCCTCCCGGATGAAAATTTGTAGTATGATGTAGTATGTTAAACCATAGAATTGCGGTGAAATCCGCATGTTTGCCCTAATATATCCTGCAGCAATCAAGCAACGGTTGCTTGGACTGCCAGAAAGTACCTTCCTGTTGGTTAAGTCTCCCTTTCTGCTGGTTGAATTTCAAGCCCCACAAGTGACAGCGAAGTCTCCATCATTTTTGCCAGGGATATGCGTCAAAATGACTTGGCCAATAAAATGGATGGTTGTACCTATCAAATTTCAAAATAACAAACTGTGCGTCCATGGTATCCCAGTTGTTACCCATATCAATATGGGTTCATCTGAAACTGGGGTACCCCAATTCCGACAGATTGTCCAAGTATCCTCCTGACTCCTCTTTCTTATTGAATTGAATTAATGTATCCGATGTTTTTTACTCAAGGTCAACTGGCATTGGTGCAACCATAACCCCTTGGCGATGGCGAGACCAGTAGCTATGGACAGTCGAAAAGTGTTCACATTGTTTTTGGACAAACCCATCTAGTATACCTATATATGGGGGGTTCCTCAAAATGGGGAATCCAAAAAGACTAGCTTTCGATACATTTCAATGGTCATCCATGACGACTGGATGATATGGGGTAAAATGACTTAGGAAAACTAATGTATGATGTATGATAAACCATTCATAGTTATATTACATTCATCACCATAAGTAAACACTATTATATAACTTAACCATTATCAACCCGTTGTTTGTTATCCCAGTATTGACCATTATGAACCAAGACTGGGGACCAGAGAAAACCATAATTAACCACTCCTAACAATGATTGACCTTGACTAACCAGTATGAAAATCATCAACCATTCATCCCTACATTTCTTGTTGCATCAATGGCATGGCCCAACCCCCAAGGACCAAACATTGCCAGGACTTGGCGCCAACAAGCGGTCACCAAAGGCACCAGGATGGGCATGGAGATGGGCAAATACCTGCAGCACCAACCGGTTGGGACCTTTGAAGCAACAAATTATGGACCGTATACCATGTAAATCGATACGAATGACTATAGTGACTATACTAAGTGCACCTTGTTCGGAATTACAACCAGTAACTAATAGATAAGAATATATGGTGGTTGACAATTGAAAAGTTGGTGTTAATGACCAACAAACATGGTGGTTCAAGCAAGAAAATATGGATGTTCATCGACCAAAACTAGTTTTTACCATCAAAACTGGGGTATCAGCAACCAATTGTTTTTCATTATACACCCAAAGCTGCATGATTCAGTCCTTTTCACCAAACCAACTACCATTTTGCTCTGGGTTCAACAATTTTGACCCAATCCTACATCGCCAACTTCGGAAACATCTGCGAACAAGTGGCACGGCGTATTTGAACTCCCAAGAGAAGTACCTGGAGCAATGCAAAAACTGGATTGAAAGTTGTAATCCTGGTGCCCACTCTGGATTATGATTGAACGCTGGCACAAAGAAACCTTTCCTATTCATGATTCATGATGTCATCCCCGAACACTTACTTCAAAGCAGTTCTTTTTGTTGTTTGCATATCCAAAGTTGTCTTAGCCTCAAACCGTTTGGACCCTGTAAGACCGCTACCCAGTATTCTGACTCACGCTGCAAGTCAAACATTGCTTCTGACTCCCCCAGTCAACGCACATTAGTCAAAGGCCAACCCCCGCGCGAATGAAAGAAACAAATGCGTTTAGTTACCATAGCTTTCAATGTATGTAGGTGAGAAAAAACTGCTGGCAGCTGCGCACGAATTAGAGCTCCATCCGAGTCTCATCTGTTAATTGGATGCCGGGCCCCAAAATCTATAGACTGAGTCGCTGCAGCCCAAAGCCTTGGCCTACTGCCAGGGCAAAGCATTTGCCAAATAAACGTCAAGGATGCCTTGAGCGCGAGACCAATGGTAAATTCAAGGATGTCTGTCCATCCAAACTATCTATATATCATATCATATATATATGTAATATACATGTGTATATTATGTGTATATTATGTACATATTTTATCATAAATCATATGTAATACATACACATACGCGTTTAGCTCTATTCCTCAACCCTTCGGTGCGCACAGTTGCGACACCACCGAGTCGTCGTGAATGGCCGTGAGCGCCAAGACCAGTGCCTCGCGCGACTCGGCCTTGGTGGTTTCCACATTCGGCAGTTGAAAGGCCTTAAGGATGGGAGTTTTAAGGGCGATAAATGAACTTTACCATTAAAAATGTTGCAAAAATTGGGATGTAACCAAACATGGGGCTTTGCCATAGCTTAACCATCAAATAAGAGGGGTGTTACCATCAATTTTGGGTTATGTTCTGGGTCAAAACCCTGGAAACTTGCTGCGAAGATCAAAATAGATGGTAGTCACGAAGTGTTCATCCCGCCAAAAGATGGTACGAATGGTGTTGACATAATGCAACCAGATGAGAATCATGTTTGCTGTGAGGCCTTCCGCTCTACAGGGTCACTAAGACAGCCGCACGCATGTTGACTTTCCCAAGGGCTCTTGGAAACAAAATTAATGCACCGTTAAAAAGTATCCGTCATGAGCAAGTTAGTTTCATGTTGGTTTGCAACAAAAATTCACTTGGGCTTGTGGTAGGGCACCCCATTCCATTCCAAGGTTTAGAACCGTATGTTCCCTCGAAAAATCACCATAAATTGCGGGTTCTAATTCTGGTAAGTTAAGTCCCACATGTTGTCGGTTTAATCTCAATTCGTGCTAGTCTCCCCACTAAACTTACCATTTTAAATTGAGGATTGTATCCCGTCATTATCCCAAAATATTGCATAAAATGTGGGGGTTATATACATATCCCATTGAATATCCCATGAATCTCCCAAAAATTGGTGGTTGCATATCCCAACCACCCAGGCTGCCCGGACCAGCGCCGAGGTAACATCACCCTGAGATGCGGCGTCAATTGAAGCTCGCGTCTTCGCCACGGCCTGGTGGATTTTAAAAATCAAATGGGGATTGAACCATCAAAAATTGGGATTTCATCCATCAATTAAGGATTCCGTCCATTAAAATTGGGATTGAACTCATGAAAAGTGTTTTGATCAAAAAAATGATCCAAAAAGTGCACGCAGAACCTGTTGTGATTCAAAAAGTTGCTCCAAATCTGCCAGGTTTTTCTCCGGCCGCGCCTGGAAAGCCATGGCCGCAATCTCTTCACCTTGGGGCTGGAGCTGGGCCAAGGATTGATGCTTCGTATCTGGACTACACTCAGTTTCTGCAGTGCTTATGTAGATATATATATATAGATATAGATATAGATATAATGATATATATGCCTGAAAATATATATGCATGAAAATGCATGTTGCAAGACATACAAGGTATGTTTGGAGTAAGAACAGACTCGATACACGACAAGCTATTACGTTCAGGGATCATCACAGTTCTGGCATAGAGCTTTAGCAGCTGCACGGTGGATGGTCAGGCATAGCCATGGTTATGGGCCACACCCCATCTCGTTCCGTTCAACGTCCAGGTACGCACCACCACATCTGGCAAGGAATCCACCAACTCCACCAGGCTCCGCAAGGTTTCGGCCTCGAAGATTCTTCACATTGGAGGTGGAGGGAAGGAACCCATCAGGATGGGAAAGAAAATCACTGAATAAAACTGAAGGCAACCTCACCTGCGACATCCTGCACATCCTGCCACATCCTGCACATCCTGCCGCATCATCCGCTGCCAGGGTGCACTGTTTTTTGCTCTTAAAATCCCAACGACAATGAGGCACCTGTAGGATATGCACACGTTTGTGTATGCAATTAAATCAGTCGTGCCTGCCCATCATCTGCTCAATTGTTGCTGTGCTGCATGGGTCTGGCTCAACATGATGTGCCTCCAAAAAAGTTATGGGTTAAGAATAAAAGCAACGACTTTTATCGATTTTTCCGGTCCTTTGAGACCTTCCTTTCTTGAACCATACCCACATTGAGATCTGGACAAAGACGCAGCTACAAGGCTGCTTCTACTCAAGAGCGCTGTGAGCTTGCCTCACTTTCGTACACTGAATCAGGGATAAAGTCGCTGATGATGCAGCGCTCACATCTATGATATTGTCGATTGCACAGGTGGCAAACGACTTGATTCCGATGGCATGTTGGACAATGCCGCGACATTTGGCGATGGACTCCGCAATATGTACAGTTCGAATTCTGCGAGGCACTGGAAGGCAAAGTGGATTGGGTTTGCAACGATCCTGTGGTCGACGCCACCTCCCATGCATTCTGCGGCATGGGTACCATGCTGGTGCTGTTCAGCAGTGCTTCTTCTGTGCGCAAAGAGCGGGCACCAGCCCCTCTGCCAAAGAAGTAGTAGTACAGCGCATACAGGACCACTGCGAAGACTGGCACACCAAAAAGGACCGCAACTATCCACAGATTCTGGCTAGGACGATGTGGTCCAATTGAACACTGTCCCTCGGCACTATTCTTGCAACATGGTTTCCCTTTAGAATCAACGCCACAGGCGTCTTGGCAGCACTGCCCTTCACAGTACCTCCCTTCTGCACAACATGCGAAGGAGCACGGGGACTTCTCAACGCATTTTGCTGATGGGTTTGCCCAGAGCCTAGGCCGGTCATCCTCAACCACCCAATTTCACCACCATGCCATGTGATGCTTCACTCTCTGCAGAAATCATTACAAAAAGTTAGAGCAAAATTCATCCACCTAAGAAAATTTCCTGATCATTGATAATCATCCACCAAAAACTCCTTGACCATTGGAGGTATTAATCATTTTAGATCATTTTAGTAGTAGATGGGTGTGTCTGAAACTGGGGATCAAAATTGCATTTCTAGTAGATGAAATGAGGTTCTAATCATTTCCAAAGCGTCAAATGTGTCATTTTTCTCAGATTTCCAGACAAACCCACAAGGTGAGGCGCCGCTAAGTTGACGCAAATAACTTGGCAAACTACTCTGGATATAACCAGATATAACTATAATTAACGGGGTTATATGGGGTTATATGGGGTTATATGGGGTTATATGGGGTTATACCTGCAACTCTACCTGCAAACCTCACCTTGAGGACATCAGTCCACTGAGCTCCGGACAGGTTCTGCGACTCCGGGCAGCAGCAGAGGTCGCTGTCCGGGCGATTCGCCACGGACTTCACCACCGAAGTCGCGGCAGATTTGGAAAAGGCGGGGCAGCCCGGGGTGCGCCTCGGCCGGGGCCCGGGTGGTATGAATGGGGAGTTCAGCAACAAAGGACGTGGTGGTGGTTTATAACCAACTATGATAGAGATATCATGGGATATAATATGATATAATTTCATACTATAACTGTAACCAAAAACGCGATGATATTCGAGTCTGAAGCTTTGGATTTACCAAGCGACAATTTTCATGGTGCTTTCCATCAAATTCTGGGGGTACCTTATTTTCAGATAGAACCAGTCGTGGGATGTGCGGTTTCCTGCTGCGATTTTCAGTGCGTGAAGAAACCAACAGGGATGCTCAGATCAACTTAGGTATGGCTGGCTACTAATGACCTGCACAATGACAATGGTTGGCCATGTTTGATCTAATCTCTCCAAGTTAGGGGTCAAAATCCTTTCACACACGCTTGCACTTGAGTATGGGTCAATACTATTCGCAAACCTGGATGGTTTTATACTGAAAATGACCACGTTTGTCGGTTCATGGGTGCCCCAGTTCTGACCCACCCGCACACACTCCTTGAATCAGGCAGCACTTTGGAACAAACAATGTCTTTGGATTTCTCGGCTGCTGCAACCACTGCTGCAAGTCGAAGAACCTGTATCAGCACTGGACCAAGTCTCAGAAAACCCATTTATGCCGCGCCTGATTTCCTGAAAAGGGCCATAAGAATATCAAAAATGAATAGAAATGAATAGAAATGAATAGAAATGAATAGAAATGAATAGATCGGATACTAAATGGCTCTGGCGGCAACGTTTGATGTTTAAGATTCGCTGAATGGGATCGGTATTGCTTGGCTTCATGCCACTTGGAGCTGACCCTCGGCAGAAAAGCCAGGCCTTCCACATTGTCAGAAGATGAATGGGAAGAACTTCTGCCGAGGTTTTGATCCAAAAAACTGCCTGCGGTAAAGCCCTCAAAGAAACTCGATACACCGAGAACTGCAACGGGAAGCCGTGCCTTGGTTACGTTGTGCCTTGCAACTTTGGGCATCCCAAAATGGGCAAAGAGCAGTTAAGACTTTCGGGTGTCTGAAAATGAAGCATGCTCTCAGCCATTTTCAATGAGTAAAACTGATGAAGTGGATTTTAGGGGTACCAGCAAACTAACATGGATATGGAAAACCCACCATGGCTGTAGATCATTTCCGAACCGGAAATTCATGCGTTTCCGTAGCTATACTGCAGAGGTTGAGCTCCGCACTGTGCGCTGCACGAAGTGCGCGTGTGCCGCTCCTTGGCAGTTGGAATTAAGAGTCCAAAAAGTGGCCAAATCTAGCGATGATTCACAATTAATGGTTGGCTATGTTTGATTCCATTCCCACAAACCCCCCTTTGTCGCAATTAATGATTGGTTATGGCTCATTCAATCCCATAAGATCTGTATGTTTCAACCAACATAAATCTGCCATTTTAGCCCAAATGAAGCCTACATGCTGCTACCCAACCAGCTTAAACCCAACCAACGGTCGCAGCCCCTGAGGCCCAACGTGCCAAGATTTGGAGCTCCCAATCTGCAATGCCATCTATCCCTTGGTACCAGCATAGGACGCCACATAAGTGTGACTATGATATGATATGATATGATATGATATGACATGATATGATATGATATGATATATGCTTAGATAGACAGATATACAGATAGACAGGTAGACAGATAGAAAGATAGATAGAGATAGAGATAGAGATAGAGATAGAGATAGACACATAGATAGACACATAGATAAACAATAATAAACAAAAATAGATATGCAGGCAATATCACCAAAATAAAACGGGCAAACGATCACTGAGACCATGGGGAAGCCATTACACTTTCAGAGAAGACTGCAGCCATCGGAGATTGTGCCCGGTGGTCATCCCCGAGTCATCCCCCAGGTTTCACATCAGCGACTAAGGTCTACACTTGGTCTTGCAACAAGAAGCTCCAGGGAAGCGTCACCCCCTGCAGAAAGCACGTGGTGCGGTTCCACAATCATCGTGTGTATTCACACAAGAAATCATCGTGCGTCAAGCTAAAAAAGCTGAATGTTCCCCAACCGTCAATAACAGCTGAAAGTGCCCATTTAAGGATGAAGAAAATATTCTGGAGTAAGCATGAAATAGTTCGTCTCGGATGCATCATTGCAAAAAAGTCGAACACAAGAGCCGGATGACTGCGGCATTTGATGATTTTGGCCTTTGCACTGTAAAACCGGAATTGGTCAGGTCCTCATGGCCTTGTCTGAAGAATGTGGGGAAAATACAACACAGTGGTTTGGAACATCATTTACCCGACAGTTGAAGTACCCTCTGGTAATTTAACATAGCTATTGAAAATTTCCACTTCTAATAGGTAAATCAACTATAACTTTGCCATTTTCCATAGTTACGTTAGTTAGTTTACCAGAGGGTATACCATGATGGATGAACCCGCATTTCTGATGTGGGTCCCTCGAGCAACACCCCTCCAGCCTGTGGCCAGGGACCCATCGGCCGGCAGCGATAGCCATGACCGAACACTGGAGATCCAACCGGAGGCCACCTCAGATGATCCCAGAACTGGGGAAACCCCACTTGTCCAGTTATTGAGTGGGATGAACCAATGGCGAACAGCCATCTATTGGGGGCCACCGTTGACCAACCCAAAACGGGCTAAGCCACTCCCCGGGCTTCGCAGTCGCTAAGGCTTGAGGAATTCGAGGCTTCGCCTAGCCATCCAAGAAGGGGAACTGAAGTTCCACATGGGGAAATCCCCCAAATTGATGGCTGTTCAATAGGGATTCGCAGTTCTTGGATCATGATAATCCAATTTTTATGTATGTGTATATATATATTACAATCCCACATTTTGGTTGGGTTCCGAAAATAGGGGTACCACTAAATCATCCCATTTTAATGGGATTCTCCATTAGAAACCATCCAGCTATTGGGATACGCCAATTTTTTTGGAAACCCTCAAATGACACCTGTTCACTGTTCATCTCCATGAAAGGGAAGTTTAAGTCCATGTCCGGGGCAAAAATGTTTTGAGAGTCAATTGGAAAGAACCAGAAGGGGAAGTTTGGGTAATTGACATGTAATGGCCCAGCATTTCATATATATCACCTATTGAGCTGCATTCGCGATGTTCTTGCTGGAAAAGATAACACTCCATACACATTGGAAATGGTAGCATGGATTTGCGGTGACAAATCCCTTCCCACGGTTTGCAGCTGCACAGCGGGCAACTACCGCCCTCTTTTTGTCGCACGACTGCTATGTTGCCCTTGACCATGTTGCACAAGCCTTCATTGGCTAATTGAGAGGCAGAGAAATCATTCGAAATCATCCATCTGAAATGACCCGAAAGATTATGCCAATCTCATTCTGCTTTGAATTGCATCAAATGACTTCGGGAGGTACGAGAAAAGAACATCTTCCTAAATTCCTTCTGTTTCCTGCATTTGGTTATATACTCAAGTTCACTATCTGGAAATGGCTGCGCCACCTGAGTTTCTAAAGGTTTCTCAAACTCTTGCACCAGGGAAGAGGCATCATGCGTGCTGAATCTTCCCATTTGATACTGCAGATACACCCCATTTTTTTGTGCATTGCCAAGTTTCATCAGCAACATGGTATATCTGATCTCTTGTAATGCCGTTATATACTTGGGAAGGATACTTGAAACATGAAATGCAAAGAACAAGAAGCAGTTGTTCGAAGGAAAGCTTTGAACACTTCGATCTGCTCGTGCTGCGAGATCTTTTCCAGCAACACGCGACCTGCAGACTGCTCAACCACGGGCAGGTCATGGTCAGAGAGTTTGCAGGTAGCACCCGTGATGTTGAACCATATGGATACAAATTGGAAACTGTTGGAAACCAAAAACAGGGATGGTATAATTAAGACTAATTAAGACACTTTCAAAACTACATTTTGAATCATGTTGAATCATTAAATCCAAAAAATCACCAAGTTCCACACGTGGCTTCCGGGGCCAACAGGGCCAGGATCTCGATCCCCGGATCGCCTCCCCAGGATCGCCAGAAGGGATCCAGTTTCTTCGAGGGAGTTCGCTGAGTATCCTGGCTCCGAACCATCAATAGCCATCAATTATAGGATGGATAATAGGCATATTATTAATATTATAGTAACTCAATATTGGAAAGTATTAATTACTATACCATCATATACTTTCCAATATTCTAATAGGAGTGAGTAGTATGGATACTATTAGAAATTGTGATATAACCATCAACAATGGGAGTATGATGGATAATTGGGATCTAAAATCAACCATAAGAGGGAAAACGCAATGGGGATATTCATGAGGATACCCTCTGGTGTCCCCGAAGAGTGTCCCAGCAAGCCATGTTTTATGACACCAGAGGATATATCCCATTCATATCCATTCATATTCCATGAAATCACTATAAAAATCATGAAAAAAAATCCCATGAATAGCCTGAATAGCCCATCAAACATCCATAAATCATTGAATCAGTGGTGTTTCCAAAACTGGCAGTCGGCTCGCGTCTGGTGTCTTCGGCTGACCTGTCCTCACCACGAAAGACACATCTGCGTCCAGAGACGTCAATCTCAAACCAATCCACATGCGAACCTCATTTAAAAGAGGATGCAAGAGGGTTGGATGACACTTTGAAGAACGGGAAACCACCATAAAATGCTGCTGTCATCACAAAGACAGGCATCTGAGGAGCCCATGATGTCCTGGTTGCTGCAATGAGCCACATATTACAAGGTTTCCTCTACCCATCAGTGATAGGTAGGCTATGCGGTGCCTCGACAATTCAAGAACCCCTCTTAAAAACCACCAACTGCATGATGTGTCGCAATACCCCCACATGGCTAAGATGTGCTGACCTATGTACTCCTAGCGGTATGTATTCCCATTCTTTAGCCTTCTATAATTCCGCAGCCTTTAAAACCTAGACTAGAACACTTATGTATGCAACCTCCACACCCTTTGCTGGGTAATCTTTAAAGACCCACCAACCAGTCAAGTCCCAGATTTTCAAGGCACAAAGGCGCTTCCCAGCACTCGAAGTTCCTGGTCACGTCCCCAGTTTTGAAAGAAAATATCCTTTCACTACAATATGTTTCAGTTCAATACATGATCAGGGAACAAACGCCTATTGGAAAAGCTGTTATACATATACGTATATATATATATACACATTATGTGTATATATATATATATATGTGTGTGTATTATGGCAAACCCGAAATGCAAAACCAATGACATCTGCACAGATTGCACACAAGGGGAATCGCTAAGAATGCAACGTCTGAACTGGCAGAAAGCAAAACTGGTAGTCCAATGACTATATACAGTAATGACAGTGAACATAAAACGGTCATATGGAAACACCATCATCAAGACTGTCTAATCATTGCACAACCAAATCAATATGACAATTTACTGGGTTGGTTCAAAATCTGTCATTTTTCAGGACAATCCCATACATCCATGGTTCATTGTTTAAATTGGCTGGTTAAATACCACATGGGCTAAATAGCACAAAGATCTTCTGCAACCCTATCAGTTGGTGGTCAACCTTAGCCATTAAAATACCCCTATCCCATCTCATAATCAATCCTGGTTGGTTAATTGGTTTCCTTTCTATGGCTTCTATGTTGTCATAATCGCCATTGAACCAGGTAGTATAATCCCACCAAAAAAAGCCAATGGTTATCATCATCCCCATGAAATATAATTCGTGGATGCCCAGAGCACCACGGGCCGCGGGCACCTTGAATGCCCGTCTTCCAACCAGGCCATTTGCTTCCGCGCCGCACCAGCAACATATCGGTGCCTCGGTGGCAAAAAATGCTGGCAGAACTGGCAGAAAAACCGGGGGATTGACCTGCAAAAATGTCGATCTACTCAACAAGAACGGGGACAATGACGGCTTAACCAAGAAAAATGTGTGCTAGACAAGAATTGGGATAGTTGGATATGATAGGTATCATAGGGGTACCACATTGTATATGTATAATTTTGACATCTCGGAAAGAGATAGGGGTTCAGAACCATGGCTACTTCATGCACTTATGATGATGGTATATCCCCAGTTCATCCCAGTTCTATATTCTATATTGCTGGGAATCCACCGGCTTCCAAAGTCTGCTTCTGCTTCTGCTGGTGTCAGAGTCCCAAGCTGGCTGGTCATCATGCAAGCCGAAGTTGAAGGTACTAAATATCTGGCTCATTTGGAGTGTCTATGGATGTGTGCATAGTGAAAGTGTCAGGTTCTTCGTAAGGCTGCCAAGTGGCCCCAGGCATGACCGCCAATCACTTCGGGCAAGATGACTCTCTCGAAGTCCTGGTCACGGGTGTTGGAGTGAACGCTTCTGGTGTTCAACTGCAGCCCGTCCCAAGCCAATTTCAACAGTGAGTCAGCCAACATCTGCTCGCAAGTTTGACACCTTAACACCTGGACCTGGACCATGGTGAGTGAAGTAGTGGTGGTATGTGGTGGTTTGGTGTGGATGACTTTCTCCATTGGTATGCAAGGGAATCGATCTCTTCCGGGGACAAGAGGGACAGGGGTTCATGATCTAGCCACGAAGTGCACAGTTGGGGGGCCCAAGTTGCTACTTCTTCTCGTTTGATTGGTGGGGATGGGGTGCATCCCAGAAATCCTAAGTGGATATCCTATATATATATATATTATCACTGAGGAACGTCATAGAAGACTGGCGTTTTATGTGGTTCTTGCCCAACTTGTGATGCCTGGGTCCCACACATCGTGGGAATGATGTGGCCCCCAACATCCTTGCCTTGCACACCTGGTATGGCTTCCTCGGTAATTCGAAGCTATGGAGGAACTCGGTGGATCTTTCTGCGATTTGGAGCACAAAACAGGCACCGGCTTCACAGGAAGAAGTTGACTGGACAGATTCACAAACTTCTGTTTGGTGCCTGGTCTTTGTTTGTTTTGTTTCCCCTTCCCAGAAGAATCAGGCCATTAACCAGTGGCAACACTTGTGCTTAGAGGGTCCTAACACAATCAAACCCACCACTGTGCGACAGAAGATCCAACCACAAGGGATGTCGATCCAGCTATCATCGAAGGCTTTCACCATGTCCATACCTCAGGTACTGCAAGCAACAAATGACGAAGTGGCTACAGAATGCCATGCTGGATTCTGAATTTTGGCGGATGACCATGTTTCTACCAGATCAAGCTCTCCAGACCAAGCTGCCAATCTCCTTGTCATCTTTCTTCTTCCAAGGCAAAACAGCAAAAGTGCGGCCCTCCTTCTCCACCTCAGCCAGTTCCAGACTAAGCGTTTTGCTTTGCTGTTTGTTTGACCATCGGAATATCGAAAATAGCTGAGACATTCCTGGAAGAAAGAACTCCAAGAATCCTCAAATCTTGTAGAAGACTCATGAAGACTCCTGAAAATCCAAGTTCGTTCCACCACGGAACCGTGTAGCTGGCATCGGCGACATCCGCGACAGCTTCTCTCAAGGAAATCTGCCCTTGGATGCCACCCACCAAGCTCTCGCCCAGCTGGGAGACCTCAGGATCTGCGGAGCTTGGCTCAGCTTGGCTATGCGGCCATGGCGTCAAGGCCAAGGTGCAAAGGTCAACTGGAGCTCGGAATCGCCCTGGCTGAGATCTGGCAACAGACGATTTTTGAGAATGGTTGAGGTGGTTTTCTCGGAAAACCTTCCAACTTTCAACCCACAAACCTCGGGTAACCTCGGAATGTTATAAACACATTCGAGAATCCTTGCTTTGTGGATCTTTTAGTCTTCTTGAGTCAAGGAAAACTGATGCAGAAATCTTCGTCGATTCCTCCACTCGGAAGGCATCCAAGAGTTGGGGACAGCCCAGGATCAAACCCTTGGGGCTGCATGGCACGGTGCCTTCCATTCCTCTTGGAAAGCGGCACGCGGGGCATCAGCCTGCCATGCAGGGGCACTTGGTCAAAGGCATCGTAACACCTTACAAGGTGCCGTCCTCGAGGGCAACAAAGGATTTTTGAGAAACCACGTGGCAAATTCGATAGCTAAGCATACCAAACTTTCGAAACCATCTTTGGGGTTACCACCCTGGAAATACCAGTGAACAACAAACCGGGGTCTACTGATTACTGTCTACCAAGACAAAAACAGCTGTATACATATTGGGTGTGTCTAAAAATGAGGGATTTGCCCCCAACTTGATGGATTTGCTCCCAATTGATGTCCAATTTCGGGAAAAATTATCATAACTATGATGTGGTCGGGAAACTCCCCCTAACTCCTCGGTTCATTTAATAAGGGAAAATTATACCAGCTCCGTAGGTCACCAATCAGGTGCACCTGCCTCGGCCGAAGGGCTCAGCAGCTCCCTCAACTTCTCCACGCCCAGCTGGAGTTGCTCATCCAGTTCCTTGGAACTGCCCGCAAAGAACTCAAAAATGAATAGATCCAAGACCAAACCAGGCTTCCCCTGATGATGAAAAAATCACAAGATAGGGAAGTTCCGCTTCAAACCAGCTCACTTTCCAAAATGTCCTGCCCAAACTTCTGTGCCGCGTTCAATCCATTTGCAGCCCAGCATCTTGGTAGGCCGCCATCTCTCCCCTGTCCATCTCCACCAGCTTTGCCTTGGAAACCACGAGCTTTTTGCTTGTGAAAATGGAGGGGTAAACCGGGTAAACCCTCCACTTTCATCAACCAGTAGCAAAAAAGGCCATCTATGCATCAAGCAATCTTGCCTCATCATAGGACACAAGTCGGATGTGTCTGATCATCCTTTAGAACCTTAGTTTCCCTATCAAAACTATAGCCACAACATGGAGGTCTACCCCAATTTCCGCTCCACAGCAGCACAATCTCCCAAGGAACAGCTCCGACGGCCAGCACTCGCGCACCAGCTTGCCGAACATCAGATTCTTCAGTGGAAGTAAATCCCCTCAGTCACCCAACGGGGGATGTATGGTATGTACCCATAGGGTATTTAGGGAGCCAACATAGGGATCAATATGAACCATCCAGAATGGTGGATTTCACCGCAGTGGAAAATGGATATGAGTGCGTCCAAAAATGAGGAATTTCACCGATTTAACCCCCAATGCGTCGCAAACATTCATACGTGAAATGATGAATCGTGAGACCTCAACCAACAAATTGATTTTGGAAGCTCATTCTCATGGTCTATATGGCTCTACCTACCCCAACGTCTCCCAAATGATCCCCTAGTCTGTCAGAGGGAAACTCTTAGTAGCTCCTTGGCTCCCCATCTAATCGGGATACCTGCTCCTCAGCTCCCTCCTAAACATGGGTTAGTTTGTAACACTGTTAATGTTGTCGACTGATTAGTGTGAGGGGCCCCCCCCCTAAACAATTTTAGTCTACTCAATAACAGACCATTTTTTTGCGCCCCCCCACCTTCAACATTTTTTTTGAATTGATTTCAATGTACTTTCAATTGAAATCAATTTACTTTCAATTGATTTCAATTTACTTTTAATTAATTAATTAATTTCAATTTACTTTGAATTTACTTTCAATTGATTTCAATTGATTTCAATTTACTTTCAATTTACTTTCAATTTACTTTCAATTTATTTTCAATTGATTTCAATTTACTTTCAATTGATTTCAATTTACTTTCAATTGATTTCAATTTACTTTCAATTGATTTCAATTTACTTTCAATTTACTTTCAATTGATTGCAATTTACTTTCA
>Ga0126342_10000771_pt1 | contig 39120 bp, 35 predicted proteins | sample Cyp1metagenome_FD_92528 | JGI IMG/M metagenome (GOLD analysis project Ga0126342, IMG submission 92528) | Coral microbial communities from Lord Howe Island, Old Settlement Bay, Australia - Cyphastrea 1 metagenome | ecosystem: Host-associated > Invertebrates > Cnidaria > Coral ...
CAAACAAATCGTTTAGAAAAAGAATGCTTCAGATTTTGCCATTTGCAAATGGATCTGACCTCTGGGCAGATTCGCGTTTTTCCTCTTATACCGCCTTTCCACCCACTCTTCATAGCAATACTTTTGCCCAAACTGCTTTGGGACTGAGCCAACACGGTTAGTCCATGTTAGTCCACCCTCTGGATGTGAAACAGTTTGTGGCTAGATAGAACTGATTTTCTGCAGTCATCTAAAGACAAGGTTTAACGTTGTGATTAGTAACCCCACAGTTAAACGTTGTGGAGGAAGATCAGGGTTTCATCTGTCGACAATGTGATACGTATTTCAACTTTCTTGTGGCGTTCACCTCACATGCCACCATTTGGGGGCACCAGCACCATGGTCCAAGCCATGACAACCACTTGGGGGTCACTGATTACGCTCTGGTAAAGTAAGATAGCTATGGGAAATCACCATTTCTAATAGGTAAGGTCATCATAAGTCATCTATGAATGGGCCATTTTTTACAGCTATGTTAGTTTACAAAACGCCCAACGTGCCCGGCCCTCGTGCCTGCCCGTTTCCCTCAGCCGACACGTTGCTGAGTGCCTCGCAGGGCATCTGAACAAAATACCAGAAATTTTAATGGAAAAACCTACAGGTCGTTCTGGTTTGCCTCGATTAGCTGCTAGGTGCAACTTTTGTAGTTCAAGGTGGCTGAAGCGCTTAAAGTAATAAGTATCAAATCAATGTAAACATAAATGGAAATACGTAGGTCAAAAAGAGTGGTCTACAAGAATTTTACTTCCACATAACTCTGATAAGATCTGATAAGTATACGTTATAAGACTGGTGCTGCTGTCAAACTTGTTTGAACGTGAAGTATACATCTCGCGCTTGGAATATGCCAGAATATTTGCCGAGGTGAAAGTACTTTGGTCTTTTGATTTCACCCATTCTTTCTGGAATATATATATATATAAATATATATATATATACATATATCACATATATCATGACATACTTTCTGCTTATTTAACATAGCCATGGAATCCATGGCCCATAGAAATAGATGGTTTACATAGCTATAAAATGGGTGGATCTTTCCATGGCTATGTCTGTTCGTCATATCCCAATGGCTCATTGATGCTCCCATATCTCCATCTGGATGATCCATGATACGTTGATCACCCTTATTCCCGTTGGCTTGTTTGAAACTGGGATTCGACAATTCCAGAAACAATTCACAGATGTTTTATGCACCTTTAAAAATGTGATCCTATTTCGAATTCCATAATATGTTGATAGTTTCATCCCACTATCCCCCGGGTTACGTTGATCCATTTTTTATCCAAATCCCATGAAATCCCCATAAAATCCTTAGCTGGAGCATTTCAGTGGTTTATAACACATATAACTGGGAAATATCCATAACTAGGGGTATACTGGGATATCATATGGTTATTATTTACTACGAAGTGGGATCCACTGCTGCACTCGGTGAGAAACCCCACCTCGACAACGCTGAAGCGCACAAAGGCCTCACTATCGCTGCTCCGCGCCAGCAAGGCCGACAACACCTGCGGACCACACAAACGCAGGCTTCGTTCCGGAATGTTCCGGACGAAAAATGGGAGGTTCACTGGAAAAATGCGGTGTTAATTGGAACCAATTGAGATTTAACATGATTTAACTATCAAAATGACCATTGAATACCATTGAAGCCACAAAAAGTTGGATTTCACCGACAAAAGCTAAGGGATGTGGGTTTAGCGTGATTTCACCAGCAAACATGGCACTGTTGGCGGAAAGAGTTGGGCTTTTAGCCAGATTGTGGACATAGAGCGCCATAATTTGAACAAACTTCTTACATAAGATTTGATAGAAACATATATCATATATCATATATCATATACATAGATACGTATATTATATATATATATCATGGTTGTTTCGAATCTTCCAATTGACCAGTTGTTAGTTGTTAATTACATCAACTGATTCATAGAATCATGGTAAACCATGGATAATTTGGCAGTATCCTATCAGATAAACCATGATAAACCCATATCATGGATTGTCTAACAATGACTGCGATTGACCATGGTCTGAGCAACAGCCTTTCCCGTTCGACTAAGGCCAGCATAAATGAACTTGAGCATATCGCCAACAGACAACAACAATGATGTGCTGTACAACTAACAGAGAGTGGTAGAAGTCAAGCCATCAGGAACCGTAACCCCAAAATACCCCAAACATGTTTTTCGGAATTCTGTGAACTGGGTCTTGGACTTTGGCAACGATGGGTCGACCAGCTTTTTGTCCCATCTTTTCTGGGCCTGTGAGTCATCTTTCTCGGCAACCTGTCATGTTCCAGCTTGGAAGTGGGGAAACTACTCTGAGTTCGACTTCCGAAACCGGGTTCAAAACTTCCGAAATCTGGGACAAAGCTTCAGGATGGGGCCCTCCAGTTATGTATGTTGGTTTATAAACCCCATTAACCATAGTTATCTATAGTTATATCTACCATAAACCATAGTTAAGCCACTTATAAGGCAACTTAGCCACAGATGCAGTAAATGTTGCAGGGCTACGGTGAGCCACTTTGGTGAATATCCCTTTCCGGATGGCAATTGTTCCCTCAGAGTTTACTCAAAATAAACTAGATAAGGGGTAGGGGTCACTGCTATATATACAATTCAAATACATTATATATATATACACACACATATATATATATATTATGTGTATATATGAGTGGCGGACAAAATTACTTACTACCCGCAATGGACATGGCCAAAGTGGGTGGTCCCCCATCGGCTGTGAAGGTTTGTACTTCCATGCTCTATGCAAAAATAGGGTATCGGTAAGTGGGTGGTCCCCTATCGGTTGTGAATGTTTTGGCGCAAATTTGAACATCCCATGTCCACTCCCCACTACTTTAGTTTTCCGCTAATTTTGTCGGTTACTCATATATATATATATATTATGTATGTATATTGTGTATGTATATTATGTATGTATATTATGTATGTATATTATGTATGTATATTATGTGTGTATATATATAATGTATATATAATGTATATATAATGTATATATATATATATAATGTATATATAATGTGTATATATATATAATGTGTATATATATAATGTGTATATATATATGTATATATATAATGTATGTATATATATAATGTATGTATATATTATGTATCTATAATCATTTTTAGTATTAGAACTATTATTATCATTTTTACTATATGTATTATACATGTATTATATACATATGTACAGTAACCATGTCTTATCATGATCAACCAATGGATTTCCACGTCCTTATCATTCCTTTTTCACTGCCAGGATGTCTGACTCGGCAGGATCGTTCTGCCATTGTTTTTCTGCACCGATTTTCTGGGTCTTAAAAAAAACGGATATCATCTGGTTATGACTAACATAGCCTTGGAAAATCCATTAGAAATGGAGGTTTTAATGGGAAAATTATCTGTAAATGGGCCTTTTTCCATAGCTATGTTAAATTACCAGGGGATAAATGGAAATATCACATTGAGGTATGGACACAATAAATGGTTAACCAGAGATATTACAATGGAGCTATGTGGAGGTTCATTCGCTGGATATGGAGTGTCTAACATACTTCATATTAATTATTGTTTAAAAAGCATTGACCTACTGGAAGGTTACCCCATATAAATATGGCTCAAAATCTTTCTAAAGAATTGGATGATTGAGTGCCGTCATGATCAGCATTTTCTGGTTCATGACAAATAGCCCGTCGTCGGCGCCAATCCCCTTTCAGTACCCGCCAAATATGTTGATGACATTTGACATATTTTTTCTCGTCTCCAAACCCATCAAAAGAGATCAGTTGTTTTTCGTTGTCGTCTTAATAGTTAAATGACTTGTGGGACATACATCAAGAAAACCCATTTCACCTCTACATTTACTATCCAATCAGATACTAAAAAATGAGACTCGGTAACATCATGAGTAACATGAATAGTAACTCATATAGTAAATACACATTAAATAACTATAGTTGCTTAATGATAAAATTAGCTAAATATTATATAGCTATTTTCATGGAACCCAGACCTCTGGTCTAACTATAGCAATACAGTTAGGTAATATATATATATATATCCATATTATAACAAAAGTAATATCCGTATGATGTATATACATATATATCATAGTAACTATAGTTATAATTAAACCTGGAGACCAACAAATCCGTTCCTATGAATGGAACCTATTAGCTAATTATATAGTGAGATATTGCAACTACTATAGAATAGTAACTTTCACTATAAGATATAAGATATAGATATAGTATTTTACTATAAACATATTAAACTAATAGTATCTGATTGATATAGTAAATTAACTATATTTAACTATAGATATAGATATAGTATCTTACTATAGATATATCAATAAATATCTATAATATATTGATTATAGGAACGGATTTCTTGGTCTCCCAGTGATCAAAGGCCGAAAGTCTCGCGCCTTCTCCAAGGCCTTCACCGCGCTGCGCCGAACGCCCCCGTCTTTGTCCTCGCAGCGCGCAAGGAGGGCCTCGGGACTCGGGAGCCACGGAGGAGTTCAACGGGGGGCATGATAGGCTTAGAAGGTTTATATATAGTATATATATATAATGTATGCATAATGTATGCTTATATAATGATATTATTGTATATTGTATAATATAACGTGTATATATATATATATATCAAAAATGATATATGATACGTATATATATATAAATATAACATATACGGATACGTATATATGATAGGGACATGATAGGGACAAATGAGTATACTAGAGTTACTAGGCTGGTTTCGATGGGTTTCGGGTGTGAAAGCTCAAAAATGCTAGCCCTACACAGCAATTTGAGCATGTCAAGTCATGTCAAGGGATATGGAGGATCCACTGGCGTCCCTTCAATATGATTGTGAAACACTGGTCTGGTCACTTGGCAATTGATTCTTTCAGGCGGGCGAAAAAATGAAAGAAACCATCAACAAAAGTCGTTGAACCAACATCTTGAAATCCTTTGACTGGTCACTTGTCTGGAATCTCTGAAGCAATTTTTCTTGGGCCATTCCTCAGTTTGAATCTTAGAGCCCATTTGTGTTGGTTGGGTGACACTTGTGGGTGCTTTAATCAGGCAAAAGTCTTATGTACATCTTTGTGGCTTGAGATCTTCATTTTCAGTACATGATATTAGATCAGATATCGTGGCATCATGGTTTTGCTTAGTGTTTTGATGTTAGCCCTCTTTATGGGAAAATCATTGGTGCTTTGGCTTTGACCAACTTGGTGAACTCACAGGTTTCAATCTCCAAAAATCTGATGGTAAAAGGCTTGCGAAATGCCGATGTTAATGTCGATGGTAAGTTTTGGTGAAACATCGAAAGCTTTTTTTACTCATTCAAAAAATATCTAGCTTGGTGATGACCAAGATTCGGATTTTTGACCATAATTAATCATAATTATAGATCATCATGGAATCATGACCAATCATTATAGTCATTGACATAATCATTGTGACCATCTGGTCACCAATAATTAATCAGAATTTGACCATAATAGTTATGACCAAACTTATTTGGTTGGTGGTTTCAGCCCATCTTGAAAAATATGAATTCGTCAATGGGAAGGATTCTCTTATATATATATTATATACAGTATATATATATTATGGAAAATAACAAAAATGTTCCAAACCACCAAGCAGTGATGTTTTTCAAATGTCCAGCTGGTGACCTTTTTACCCCAGGAAGTCCACCATGGTCCCGGCGGAGCGGGCTCGGAAAGCCTGTGACTTGCTGGCCACCTGCGGTGACCGCGCGAAAAATCAAGCGTAGTTGTCGTTGTAGCAAAAGTGCTGGGGAAAATCAAGTGTAGACATCATCTAACAATGTAGTTATCTACAATGTAGTTATCAATAGATGAAAGTGCTGGGAAATCAATAGATCAAGTGCTGGGGAAAATCTATGTCTTTATCTATTGTAGTTGTTTTTCCCATAAACTATCTACAATCATCATAATGATCTATAATGATCTATAGTCACAGGCACTGCTGAAATCGTAATCTGTCTATATCAGCTATCTGTAGAACCAATCTATGTAAATATATATGATACCTCCACAAATCGACCCAGAGTTCTATTGGAAATGCAGCTTATCCTTCTATGACAAGTGTAGTTTGAAGGGGCTCCCATATGCAAAACAATTAAAAAGAACTCTATATATAAGATTCACATATCTGAATTTGAAATTCATCTACATATCCTCCGATGCAGTCAGAAAAGAAACAACAATACTTTAAGATTCCAGAAAATTGCTGATGTCAATAACCACTATATATCACTACATAACCTATATAAAGGTGGCGAAACCCATCAAGGGGTATAGATGGGGCTGCAGTTGGGGTTATGAATGGGTATATTTCACTATGTTGTAGGCCTATATCTCAACTTATGGGCCACACCAAGACATGGTTGTACCTCTTAAGTACCCTTGCCTGCACCCCGACCCACCATTTAGAGTACCCTCCGGTATCCCAACGATTGTTGCTGGAAAAATCCCCATGATATCCCCTTAAATAAACCAAGTATAGTAATATTCAGAAAAATAACCATCAATAACCTGTTTAAAATCTCATAATTATAGGTTTAGCATGGTTTACCATGTTTTATCCCAATGATATCCCCTGCATTGCTTGGTAACCACCATTTCCCATCGACCAAAACCCCGCCTGCGCCACGCTGGTGCACGCCACACGACGAACTGAGGCGTCCCCATCGCTGCAACGAGCCTGAAGGCTGGCGGCTTGGGTGCTTTGGCATGGAGAACACATGGCAAAATGCTGCTTTTGTTCGAATGGAATTGCTAGATCTTTACGGATCTTCAAACATAGTTTAACAAAAAACGAGTTTTAATTAGTTTAACATGCTGCAAAAAAAACATGAAAAAGTGATGAACTAATGGTGATAAATATGGTTGTTTGATGTTGTTTGAGCCATGAAAATATGGTGAAGATGACCTGGAAACCCAATGACCTGCGTTCCAAGAATTCAGAACTTCACCAATCACAATATATATATATGTATAGTATATACATACATAATATATACATAATCTAAAAATATTATGTATATATACACATATATATATACATACATACATACATTACATTACATTACATTACATTACATTACATTACATTACATTACATTACATACATACATATACCTACTGGGAATTTTTCACAACAGGATTTCACCATCAAAAAAGTTCTCAGTTGGGAAAACCATCTCGCAATCACCCGTGAAATGTTCGAGCCCAGTCATTCCTGGACCATGAAATACATACTATGAACATGAGTAATGTGGGTAAAACGATGCAATGTTTACCATCCCCCAGTCATCACCATATTTTTTTAGGAGCTATGTTTACCATTCCCAGTGGTGCTTTTTCGGTGCTGTGTTTACCATCACTAGAATATATCGGTATATATGTATAGGCGCTATTTTCACCATTTTCGAATGGCTGGTTGTATGACATTCTTGTACCCACAGTACCTATGAGAAAATTGCCTCCAAACAACGGGTGTCGCTGGGCTTCCAAACAATCAAGGCCTCCAGAACAGCATCGTCGCCCTTTTTGGCTGCCTACTGTGGCTGGGTGAAGATATTTGCCAGCGAAAATCACATATGTATATATACACATACGGATGTGCATTACAATAGATATCTAAATATATATATATACAATGCACATGTAAATATCATATGTGTATTTAGAATTGTTTATACATATGTACATCATATCTCATAATATATTAGTTTATTCAATTTACAATTATCTTGTGCGTGGTCGAGCCAACCTTAAATGGCCACTGCGCTATAGAATATATTCTGATCTCAATTATCAAGTTTCGGGTATCCTTTTTTTTGAGACAAGTTTCAGAAACATATGAACGTTATTTTGGATGACCAGCCCAGATAAGCAGCGTATGTTTCAACATGAAAACTTGTTGAAACATGTTGAAACCATCAACCTGCAAATCATTCAGAGCTCTGCAGCACTATTGAAGAAATTTTAGCCAACTTGGCTGGTACCGACTCACAAAGTTGGTCATGGAGGCTGCTAACTTTGAGCCTTCGTTATGTGGCTCAAACATGCTCAAACCATCTAAAACCCCAAAGTGACTATTTTCTGTTGTCCAAAAAAGTGGAAACCTCTTCAGGATGGGCCCAGTTACAGATGTGCTTCCAACCCCATCTACATATCTACTAACTAGCTACTAAATAACTCAATTTTGAAAAAAAAAACAATGAATCCAATCGAATCCAATCGTTATGAAGGCCTTTATGAACGCCTAGTGTTCACCCAAAACCCATCGAACTTAGGGACCCTTCCACCACCAATTGGATTGGCACCATGGCCTGGCCCAAACTCGTTGCGGCCGCTAGCCGTACATAGCTGTTTTGGTCCTACGGTGAACGCTTCAGCGCCAAGGCCAAGAACACACGTGGGGTGAAAATGGGTGAAACATCACAGAATTCGAGGCTATAATCACTTAATAATCACCTACAAAAGATACTAATATGAAATAATATGAACATGTATGGGCTAACATGGGCTAACATGGGCTAACATTTATAGGTCAATCATGCTATGGTCCTTTCAGGAAAAAAACACTTGCTGTCCCTTGTTTTTGATGTCCCTTGACCGTAATTGGTTGCAGACTATGGGGCGTAGCTATCTATGTTATTCAACCAACCAAATACAAATGGACATCACTAAACATACTGAAACATTGGAATTGCTTGGAATTTGGCATCTCAGGATTCATGGGGATTCTTTGTGGAACTGTCGCAGACCTCTTAGGTGAAACGAAGCACAGGCCAGAATTTCAGGCCAGCGGTAGATTGACATGGAAGTGAGAAACCATGAGAAACCCATCGAATGTTTGCCCCGTTTTTTCCCATCGAAACCGTCCGAAAACGCCGGGAGTCTTCCACTGAATCGCGTGTTTTACATATCTTTTCCGAGTCTTGGAGAGCCTGGATCTGTTAGCCCAGTCAGAAACCAACAGGCAACCTATTGTTTGGGTGCCCCGGGAACCATTGGCTTCTGCTTGATTCCCTTCATCCTTGAGATGTGGATACATTTTGAGATGTGGATTGGGGTGCTTCTCAACATGGGGGTGATGAAGCAACCATGGGCTTACCCCTTTTCACCCTTGCTTTCGAAATCATGAGATCAATAGCTTTGACCAAATCTGAGTCCTGAAGGCCATTGAGCAGCGGAGGTACTGCTCGAGGCCTTTGTCCCTCGCGGCCAAGACCCTGACAAGCGGCCTGACAGGTTGTGGTGGCCAACTCCAGGTCACCAGTGAAGGTGACTCAGCCAGCTCTGACACTCAAAAAGTCCACAAGTGTTAAGCATTCTCGATGTGGATGGGATCCAATCAAGACGCGGGGCCTATTTTGATCAAACACACTCCAATGGCTCTTCAAAAATCCAGCTAGACTTGCCAGAAACCCACCTAGACCGTCGAAGTGCCCGTTAAAGGTATGAAGACGTGATACAACTTACATTTAACAGAGAAAATCAAAATAAAGATAGTAAAAAGTTGGTGTTTTCATGTGTTTTCCATTGCCAATGGCATCATACAATGGGCATTGTGGGCATGGTGCCTGCCGGGTGCCCGCCTGTCTGACATGTGGATCTTGACTACCCAGATCTTGGATGTACCTGTCAGCGGAGAAGACACAAATGGTGACAGATGACTGTCCTTGTGGAAAAAAAATAAAGGGGCCGGTGATGGGTATATGTTTTATTGCAATTTTACCTGTTGGTTGTTGAATCGGGTGCTTTATTGATCAACCAACCAATGGGAATAGGACATCCATGAATGGGTCCATGAATGGATCCGAATGTGTTGCGGGTCTTCAGTCTTCAAAGATCCATAAGACAGAGTTTCAGGCCTGTTTTGAAAAGGCAATGTTTTTTCGCTCATGAGGACAATGACCTTCAGCTGATAGCTGAAATAGCTTGCAAGTCAGCTGTCAGTGATAAACCTTAGATGGCTGGGCAATAATGGAAACTACGTGTCCCGAAAATATCTATCTATATATATATATAGGGGATCCTCCAAATCCGAAAAAAGTTGGGCCCAGTTGGGCCCAGTTGGGCAGAGTTTCCGTACTCATCGGTCTTGTCCCGCACTTGGCACGTCATGGCCTTGGACGGCCCAGCCCGCAACGGGGCTGTCCAAAAATGGCAAGCGTTTTTTCCCAAAAAATGACATGGCCTTCCTAGATGGGAAATGATCATTCATGGGAATTTGGGGTACCCGATTTTTGGTAAAAACCCATGTAAAACCATGCTTTTAACTTCGGATGGTGATGGTGTTTATACACTGACAGCCTGCGAAGAACTTCTAGCTGGCCCTAGCTGCCCAGTGTATCTGATTACCGTCGAGCGATTTTCACCCAATGCCATAAACCATCTCCAATTTCCCCAGAAATGGATACAGCTCACCAGGTTAGGTGTCCAATTTTTGGGGTGTTGTTCGAACTATTTCTGGTGACGTTGGGGGTGGTAAACGTGGCGGTGAATCCCACATCACCACGGTTTTTCATGGTAGCTGGACCATGTTATGATAGCCAACCATCCCACAAGGACAGCGAAAAAATACACATCACAAGGTGTTAAGGTTGAGCATCCCCTTGGTAAATTTGGGCCCCTGGAACCCCCTGGATACCCCTAGATCCCTCCGGTTTCGGGAAGGGAAATACTGAGCACAGCTGCTGGGGCAGCATAGGTCGGCATTGGAACTGAAAGAATCAATTTTGGCTGGCACAATTGGTCATAGTGCTTTTAATGATTTTTAATGCATAGCGTCACTCTGCTGCCCAGGGCTGGTTCTGCAGCTGGTCACTTCAGATGGGCTGAAATGGCTGCGCCGCAAGGCCAAACTGATTTGGAGCACAGTAGGAATCACAGATAGAAACCAGTCAAGATTGATGATACTGAAATGGGTCAATGTTGAGTATCCAAAGAAAATATACTACCTCATTAGGCAACAAAAGTATTAGCATGGAATGCCACCGAAACGATATTGGAGGATCTACCACCGCCAAAGGCTGTAATTAATCCACATGATCTATCGAATAGGCAGCATACCATTGGCCTTTCAAAGACATGAAACATACCCTCTGGTAAACTAACATAGGCTATTGAAAATGGCCATAGAAATAGTGGATTTTCCCATTAAAAATAGTGATTTTCCATAGCTATGTTAGTTTACCAGAGGGTAACCTGTAAAATGGAACATCCCCGTTGACCATCCCATGTTTTCCTGAGTTTACCCCTTGACATCCCCGTGGAAACCATCGCTTGGGTCATCGGCAAAAAGGATCACTTCACCTATAGGAAAAGCCACTCATGTTCGAATGAAGCCATGGACCTTTGACCTATCCCCAAATATATGTGTATATATATATATATATATACATACATACATATATATATACATATATAATGCTTAGTACATAACTGATGATGATGATGAAGAATAATCATTAGATCTTATTAGATGGTCTTATTGTTATCATTATTCCATTGTGATTGACCATTAGGTGTACCACCAGCCGCTTTGTTTCCTCTGTCGCTTGCGACCTCAGCGTGTTGCCGAGAAAATCGCTGTCGTCCTCGCGTTGGGTGAGACGGGGAGCATGCACTGCCGGGGTCCTCGGTGGGCCCTCGGTGGGGTTGATCTCAAGATATTTTTTGCAGGTGTCCCGGTGTCCCACATAACATATTTTAAAAAAATGGTTTTGTTTGGAAAAAAACAACTCGGACTCTCTGTCTGTGAAGTGTTGAGTTTCTCTTATCTTATAATTTATCCTTGGCAGGCCAATTGCAGTGGATCGTTCCAACAAAAATTTCCCCGAGTAAGATTTCATCGGGATATCCACCAAACATGGTGGGACGTTCTTCCACAAACTAGATGCAGCAAAATCAATTCATTAGTTGATCAAACATCGTCAAGGTTTAGAAGAATCCAGTTGCGACCATGAAGACCACATGAGCAGTTGCAACAATGGATTCTCATAGGCCCTAGGAATCCCTAAACCCAGCAACATAGCCCCATTTCATACCCATATCACAACCTATTAAGGCCAGTATGTTGCCACCACTGGCTGCCACCGGGTTGACCGGGTGACCCAACTGACAAGAATAGCCAAGTCGGCGCGCGTAACTTTGCGCGTCGCGCCGAACGAACCTTGGGCCAACAAGGTGGTATCCCAAGTGGATAGAGTTGGAAAAGTAAACGATCATGATTCCAACATCCTGGAACAGTTCTATTTCTGCTTGTGATAATATATGTATTATATAATGTACATATATAAATATAGATACATATATTACAAGTGTGTATATATATACATAATATAACATGTACAATAATGTTATCATATATGTATATACATGCATCACTATTATATTGTATTACAACTATGTATATATATATATATATGATTATCTGAGTTCCGAAAGGTGGCATGAGGATATCCACAAATGACCCAGCCCGGAGCTGTAAAATTGGCTTACCATGGGGACATGAAAAAGGTATATACTCACCCACCAACCTGGAGATGTTGACCTACAAGTCTTGAGTAGAAATAAACAATAGTTGGTAGTGACGTTCATCCCAAGAGTTCTTCTGTTCAATTGGGATCATCTGCCATCAACATCAAATCATGGCTGACCCCAATAGAGGCCTTTAGGATGTCTATCCCCAGCACCCTGGTGATTTCATCCCAACATTATACAGCTCACGTTCTCGAGTGGGGCTTAAAAATATTTCCCCTTTGAAGCCGGGTAGGAAACCAAAGCGGTGAACTAACCGCAGTCAACCCGAGATTTTTCGGAAAGGTCCAGTTCTAGCAGCACACCTCCCACCCCGTTGTCGGGCCCAAAGACGTCTAACCATAACAGTTCCAGACCATGATGGAGTGATCCAAACCTGGCTTCATGTGCGTTGATGATGATAGGCTTGATAGGGGATCTTCACACCGGAAAAGTTCTTGAAGCGAAGCCTCTTAGCTTTGCTTACCTTTACATCATCCCACTTAGTAATGCTAACAACTCGCTACAAGCCACTCCGAGTTTTGTTGGGTGACGGTGACTGAGGTCTAAAATAAATTATAAGCATGGCTGACCTTGGATATCCTGCCCAAAGAAAAACTATAGTGTAGCTGGTGAATCTATGTTTGTCCCATGAAAATGTAGTGGAAAAAATTGCCACATTATGCAACATTCACCAAGGATGACCTTGTAGCAACCTTTAAAACGCGATACATTGACGGTCTACCGGTATACTCCATTTTAGTCACATCCAGTAATTATGGATGATGAGTATCTTCCCATATCTCCGTGGTCTTTTCGTATCCCGATTCTCTTTGCTTAATCCCTGTCAAGCTTAGACCTAGAAAACCGGATATGGATATGGGTCAAGTCATTGGGCACCCTTCAAATTGGAAGGTTCTGCTCCTAAAAATCGTCTGGTCCTCTGGGCCGGCGCGCGCCTACGGAGACAATCTGCTTGGCATCGGGACTGAAACTGATCTTCCTCGAAGTGACTCCAGGGTTTTTGAGGGTTGTAAATGTAGAATAATATGGCTGTGTCTGAAAATATCTGAAAATGGGGCATGGGCCACCCCAAATGGATCCAAACGGTTATAAATGAATAAGGACAAACCACTGGAGTTGGGGGAAGCGATTCTCTCAGACAAAGCCATACAGGAATTGACCATCAAAAACAAAGAAAACAGGGACTTAACTACATCACTCTGATTTGTTCAGGAATCAAAGTTGGATTCTACATGCACCAAGGTCAAACCCGGTATATGGCTTGTGATCATTCATCATTATGTATTCTCTTATAATGGGTATATCAAACCCTGCTGATGGGTGGATGACATGATTTTGTCATCGAAAACTGGGGATCATCATCCAGTTTGTTGGGATTGCATATGCATAAATATCTGTGTATGTACATGCAACACATGTAGATATATATATATATTATGTCAGTCAAACACCAACGACAAAAATATGGGTGAGTTGATCCTCCAGAACTCTCACGGTGAGATTCTCCATTGGATCAATTCCCCTGGTGATAACGTCTATCCCAGTACTCAATTACTTGTGTTATATTAATAAATGATGATACTGTTATAACTAACATCAATATAATATATTTGACAACATAATATATATGTATATATATATTATTCCATATCCCATTACCAATTACCCATTGTTGTTGCGCATCACACATCCCACCCTTTTCGAAGTCAAGCTGCTGGATGCTGCGTGAATGTCCAGCGCCCAACGAGGAAAAGGCCACCTACAAATACCATTTGTTCGGGGGATGAACAACCATGAAGGAATCCCAGCTATTTTGATGTGAAAAAAAAAGGGCTAGAAAAAAATGGGTAACTTGACCCATCCCCATGTCTTCAACTCTTGGGATGGTCTGATGCATTTGGCCAGAATTTGGATATGCCCAATAGATCCCAATAGTGGCACTTCTAATGTGGATTTTTTTTTCAGTTTTTTCAGGCCTTGGATTTTGCAGGCCTATGGCGTCCCTTTATATTGATTGGTTAGAACGGGATTCCTTGTTCATGGAGTGCGATGTTCCCAAATATATGATGATTAGGTTCATACTCTCCGAACTAATCATCAACCATCATTTATCAGTTATTCACTGATATCCCCATATTTGGATAGTTCAAACCCCGATTAAAAATGACTACAATCAGCAACCAACAGGTTGTTTTTCTTCGCAGCCACTGCTCACCTGACATCTCTAAGGAAGCGGCCTGGCCTGTTCGTTGCGGACGTCCCAGACCTGCAGACGGATACGCTATTTCTTTGAGTGGGAACATCCAAGCACCTCAGGATGTATGTGGATGTCATGTGTTATACCCTCTGGTTATGACTAACACTTTGCTTTATACATCTTTATACAATAGATGCTTTAATAGGATTTAGCTATTGAAAATGATGATTTTCCCTAGCTGCATTGAATTAGAGGGTATCTGTCCCCGTATTCGTCAGACCTCCTTTGTGTCAAACGTAGCTGGCAAAATCCCCGAACCAAATGAAGGTTCCAACCCAATATTGTGTTGGTGACTGTAAAAACGACGTATCTATTCATATTATATATATAATTGTATATATAATTGGTATGGTATGGTCATAACCCCATACCAAATTCTATTTCAGTTGGGGGTATACAGTACCCATATTCTCCCAAACTAGTTGGTGATAATCCCGTGTTTCTTTCTTATATAAATCAACCAGACTATACGCCCACATCTTTTCGGACAGATTGACCCTTGAAGTTTTTTTCTGTGATTGATTCTCCCATGTCGCTGAGCAAATAAATCAACATGTTTACTCCTTCATTTAGCAACACTTAGATACGCTGAAAAATCATCTAAAATTTGCTGCCGTGGATGGGTGAAGCCATTCAAGCCCTTTGGGACCAGAGATTGAAATGTCAATATGTTTATATGAACATGTATTCACTAAAATCTAGTTATACTAATTATTTAAATGGTTAATGTCTTTACTTAGATGCTTAATACCATACTTTCGTCATATGTTAGTGAAAACAAAAGCTAGACATATTGCTAACCATCTACACTACCCATCCAAGATATAGTGGTTACCATTGATTAGTAAGATATATCGTGATATATAATGATATATATATATATGATGATATATATATATATATATATGCTGATGATTATGATATATATATATATAATGATATATATATATACACATATGCATGTGATATAATGATATATACATATATATATATATATATCATTACATACTTACCATTGATTAACCATCGAATTCTGTCCCCAATGACTTAACGCCATCGACCATCGAACCTGCCTTGACCACCTGCCCGGTGCCCGCAGTGGCCAGGAAGGCGTCATCAAAGCTGCTGGCCACGGTGAGCACCTCGTGGTGGCGCTTATTTAAAGGGGGGATAGATAGGTGATATATGAGATGAATATATAGCTAATATATAGGTCATATCATATATAGTATAGCAGATGTTTTGCCTTTTTGGTGAATATCAGATCAACAATGGCCATATTTCTGGTGATATATAGGTGATATATATATATATACATAATATATGTACATATATGTACATATATGTACATATATGTACATATAACTGAATTTATAGGTTGCATGTAGCAACCACAAAAAAGATCGAACAGTAAAATCCTAACTTCTTGTTAATAGTAGATAATAGTAGCAAATGACTATCTCTCTTTTGTGGGGACCGCTATGCTATAAGTATCTATGAGTGATGTTGTTGGTGATTGTTTGAAATAAGACAGAATTTATAGTGGTATTGGAACGTAATTACTGGATACATTTTGTTGATAATTGGATTTGTTGAATAATGCTAGATGTTGATTGGTGTAGGCCCCCACCCTGAACAATTGGAGGGGGGGAATAACTTTGATTTTCTGGGGTACCAGGTTTGAGGAACCAAGAATTATGAACTTAAGCAAGGAGTACAATTCATATCAATCTACTCTCAATTCATTTTCCTTCAAAGCCAAAAAAACGTCGTCTAAGGATAAGTAAGTAGTTCAATTCATATCAATCTACTGTTAATTCATTGTCCTTTGTAGCCCAAATTAAATCCAGGGACAAGTGAAATCACATAAGGGACCCAATTTGTTCCCCCTGCTGCTGGGTTGGTTTTGATGTATTCGTGCCGCTGAAACTGCGCCAAACTCCCCACTACCACAAAACTATGGTAGTACTTCATTGAACATAACACAGAGCAACCTACCGCATTGGGGTATAATATGCTACAATAACTCTTTACATCAATCAATGATTGCTGATGAATATTCCCATATTTCTTTGTTATAGTTACATCATGTTATATCATGTTATATCCCAATCTTTGTTGGATCGAAAAATGTTTGTCCTGTCCTGGTGAAATCCCAGGTGGATCCAGGTGGCACCTCCTCATCCAGATCAATAATTCGAACAGGATCCGCCATACGCAAATCCCAGGTCGTCAAGGTCTTTTCTTGCCTCGGTGGATTAACTCGTTTTTTTGTGATTTGTGGATGATTTGTGGATGTTTCATGATGATGTTGAAAAATGATGAAAAAAGGTGGTGGAATTCATTAAGAAAGTCTCTAAGGAATGTCTATTTCGGATGAACGCTGATGAAATGAGGGGGACTGCCACTGATGAAACTGCCAAATTCGATCAAATTTTCTGTGACCTCATGGAAGGTTAGTGGCTTTCGACATATTCCAAACCATTCATCCGTAGACCCTTTGTTCACATCATTGCTGGAACTTAAGGGCTCAGGATCCTCTGTCTCCAGCAGAACATAATGGCTCAGTATTAACCAACCTACGGAATGTGCTGGCACATCATCCAAGAAACCGCAAGTGCTTCCTATTCTTGGAACCTGATGTACAACTAGTTTCCAAACATATTCACTTCCGCATCCCCTCCATTCTTTGTTGTCGCAAGCTTTCCATTTCTGCTTGGTTTTTGTGTTCATGCCGTGCGGACGGATAGCCATTTGCCATGCAGACTTTCACGGCCACTGGATGTGTGACGAACAGCCCACCTAGTAAAACGCAGTAGAAGCGTGACCTCCCATGCTAGAGAATTCAAACTTTTCGTGGGCATTGTGTGCAAACGCGGCACTAAAAATCATAAAAGCAAAGGGCGTTAAGCAATGGCCCATTGTAAGTTCGGGATTGGGTGCAAATTCCGTGAGAGAATCATCCCAATGGGCTATCTCCATCTATTCCCTTCGGGAAGAACGGGATGAACGGGATAAACATGTCGTGGTACCCCAAGTTGTCGAAAAAGCGATGTCCCCCACTGATATACATGTCTAGATATATTACAATATTATGTTATTGTCCAATAAAACCCATAGTGTGAATACATATGCATGTAGTTGTTGCATGTTGCAGTTATATGGTCGTATCAGGATGGGTTGTTGTTCAATATCAGCTGTGCTATTTCCGGGATATAACTAAATGTTATACATGTGCTATCAATTGTTTAGTGCACATATAATCATACACTTCAAAACCAAACATGTGATATTGTTCACATAATGCATTATGCGTATACATAGCTTTATAGCTATGTACTGGATATTACTCAATATGCACTGCGATGTTGTATAGAATACAATGTATACATAGATTGCATATAACTATATTTCCCCATATCTGGGTCCCATATTGATCCCCACCTAGAAACTAAATATGTTAATTCTATTATCTTTAAGTATTCCATAAAGACTTAAGGGTTGGCCAAACATGGACCAAGGTATGGATTGCGGCTCTGCTATTTATCAGTCAAAAGGCCATGTTTGATGGTTTAAGTTTAAATTCCCATGTTGCTTGGGTAAATGCCTATGTTTGATCCAGAAGCATTTGAATCATATGATATCCCAGTTGCATACCAATTACAGTCAAAAAAATATCATATCCCCATAAAATCCTATGGTTTTTCGGGATGAAATCCCACGATCTCCCCCTCCCTTAGAAGCTAGGCATATCTCAGCCATGTCCCATGCTGGGATGACCAGATGGTATACCCAGCCCCATCTATCCTGTTGTGATTAAATACCCCAGTCATCCAACGTCTTTCGCGACTCTTGACATCTCTTGACCATGGCATTAATCATGAAAATGCATATTAATGCCATCCAAAAGAAGAATCACAGATGTTTAGCTCAAAACTCCCCAAAAAAAATCTCCATTTAGCCGTTGAGTTTCTGATTCGCCAACAAAAGGTCGCTGGATTTCCACCAGAGGCCCACACCCTGCAGTAGTCACCGTGGTTTGATTTGATGCCACGGTGAGGCAATTGATGCCCCCATGCCTGTGGCTGCCCGGGGTGACCTGTTGGGACCTGTTAATCTGTTGACAAAAATGAGGATTGATCGATTTAGGCAACAAAAAAGTGGGGTTTCATCAAGAGTCTTGGACCATCAAAGGTTTGATGGTCTTTCACCTATCAAAGAATTGAAGTCTAGCCACAAATGAGGATTTAGCTCATGGAAGGTGCCTTTGATCAACATGTCTTTGAACTTTTATGTAGCCAACTCAAATATGTTTTTGTTAGACAACAAAAAATGGTGTTTAATCAACACAATCAGGCTTTGAGCAACCAACGTCTGCTTTTGAGCAACATTAGAGTAACCATGTACGCACAACATCGACATCGTGAAAATAAACACAAAGAGGGTTTAGTCAACAATGGAAGCCACCAAGCAGTACAATCCAGTAATAAGTCATTCCCCACCAATCATGCCTCTCCCGATGTGACGTGAGCCGCTTCTCGGCCCGGAGGTCCTTGGGAGAATTTTTTACAGTCATGACGTGATCAGTTGGCTTAGTCTGACAAGGCAGTACTATGCCATAGTTCGCTAAGTTGGTAACTAAACCCCACTAGTTCCATGAAAAAATCTACCAGAAACATCCACAAGCCTAGTTGTAAACCAACAATTAGCAAACTATGGGACACCACCTTCTAACTGACATTGGAGGTGGCAAACTGGGCACCGAAATTCAGCCATGGTGACACCGAGAAGCTGGGGTAGGAGTTGATTCCGCACACGTCTCAATGCGACAGTCATCGATATGTTCTCTCCAGAAATGGGCTATGTGTATACAGTGTACAGATGTGTACAGTACTCCAAGAATTGAGACATTGATTTTTAGGAAAACATGTTTTTTCATACTACATATACGAGCTATCATGAAAACTACTGGATATTGGGGCATCATGGAATCCAGGATCAATACAGCAGAAATCCAAGAGGCCCAGGTCAGTAGGCATCGATCGCGGCTCACCGAGATGGCGTATTGATCGTTGGGGAACAGCCTCAGCCCCACGGAAGCTGTGGAACCGGTGGAACGCAAAAACCGTGAAATGAGCAGAATGATTGGTTGCTTCAATCTGAACCCAAGAACTTGTTGGATCTTGTTGGATCTTTGAATATCTTGGATATATCATATGATATTACTTTAGCCACGGTCCCACTGACACTGAATCCATGTTCACCTGACACCTCGAATTTAAACCTTTTCTCTTCAAATTCTTGCCATACTTCTGAATGACTTAGATCTCGTTTCCGTTCATTTCATGGCCAAACTCCAACATCATTATTATGTCTAATGTTTGGCTGGATATAAAAATCTAGTTCCCCACTGTTACAACAACAACAACAACAAACCAACTTAAAGTTTTCATTTAAAAAAAACTCTGTTGTCACCTGTGATTCCACGGTGCTTTTGTGGGGCGCCCGACTTCACGTCGTTCACCCGGGCGTTGTGCTCCTTCAGGGTGGAGACCATCTCCCGCCTCGGCATGGCCGGGTAACCAATGGGATTCATTATGGTTAATGGATGTTAATGGTCACTAATGGTGATGGATGTACTATATATATGATATATATGATATATATGATATATATAATATAATATATGATATATAATATATAATATATAATATATAATATATAATATATAATATATATAATATATAATATATAATATATAATATATAATATATAATATATAATATATAATATATACGTATATATATATATATCCATAAATGGATCAGAACTGGGGGTACCCTGTTTTAGGAAACCCACATATGCTGAATGGTCACTGGTAATGGTGCTAAAAATTTCCGGTGAATGGTGATGAAGCCATATATTGTAACTTAATGGTAGTTTTCATAGTGGTGATGAAGAACTGTCATGTTGATGGGGATGTTCATGTTGGGGATTCATGGCGGCAACTGATTTGATGACTTGGGGATGGTGACGGCATCAAGAGTTGTTGTTTTTTGGTGCAACCCACAAGATTGAAATTGAGTTGCAAAAAGAAGCTTGAAACGCCGGATTGAAGTGTGCATGGAGGGTGGATAGCATTGGGATATCAACAGCAAGGTTGAGAATCATATGCACTGTGGCAGCGACTGGATTGGTGTTATATATATATACATATAATCATAAAATGTAAGTACATAGGGAAAGAACATAATTTTTGGCCAACAACTAGCAGCAGTGGCCACTACCAATTCAACTGAGAAGGCATGATTGCAAACATAATATGTCTGATATACAGCGCAATATTCTATATATATATATGTACTCGTATCAGCATGAATAATAAGCGCCACGCAAGACTTTGTGTGGAAACATGTCCAAGATTGTCCAAGCATATCTACTCTTTTGGATCCGCTCATCCGCATTTTTTGATGCGCGGCGAGAGGCTCGCTACAACGGGTTGCACAGCACTGGGTTTCCAGCGCAGGGATTGAGAAAAGGGCCATAGGTCGTACAGTTGTACCGTCAAATCAACCTTCTCACGTCTTGAATGGTTGTACTGTCTATATAATCCCTCAATTTACGAGCAACAATTCCACTAGTTAAGGCATGTGAAGGGTGATTTGGGTTGGGCTAAATAGTGACATACATACCCTTTCTTAGGAACTAGTCCATGTATGTATAGATATACAGATATATATATATACACATGTGTCAGATTCATATCTACTCTATCCACATGGGTGGCCTTAATGTCTACAAAGCTTGCAAGCTTGCTTTCAGACGGCTGTAGATCGCTGGCAAGTTGGATTTCCAGAGTGGGCCCCTTGGAAAAATGGTGACCCAATCAATGGTAGATAGACGAAGATTTCGAGATGTTTGGGAAACGAGTACCCTCTGGTAATGACTAACATAGCGAACTGGAAAGATCCACCATTTTTAATGGGAAAATCCACTATTTTTATGGTCATTTTCAATAGCTACGTTAAATTACCAGAGGGTAATTATCTTCTTGCTGATGTATCTCGGTTCCTACGTTTTTGGACGGCAACCATCACTACTTTGTCTTTTTTTTCAGCGCGGTAGTATCCCTGAGCTGCTCCGTTGTGCATCTGGCCACAACCTCCACTTCACGCAGCCATATTGGCTACATGATTTTCAAGCGGCAGGTTTTCTGGTTGTATTCCCCAGGATGGCCTTTCTACCTGGCAAATCATTGGGGTATATTTGCGAATGCTCAAAAAGAAAATGAACAAATATCCCTTTTGAGGGATTTGGTCAAATAGCGAAAAATGACCAAAAAATCTGCAAAATTGGTGGATTTTCATATTTTTTTTTGACCATCGTGGAATCTAGTCCTCCTCCAACTCTTCCTCTCCGTTGCTATCACCTCAGGAACTCCGCACGCCGGGATGGCTGTGGTTTTGGGACGATCAATGGAAGGCCTGTGGTCAACCGTGGCAAATGGGAAGCAAGCATTTGTGTGTGTGAAATTCATCAATGGACATGTACCTGTACATCTATAATATATTAATATTATATATATATATTACATAATGCATATACAGTACCATATACAACTATGCATATATATATACTCTTTCCATCTCTTTCCAATGCCAGGTTGGATTGCCACAGGCTTTTTAAGGCTCAGAAATTGTTTTTTTTCAATGGACCCAATCTGTGGAGTAAAACATGTTGAGTATGTCTGACCCATGCCTAGTTAAGAACGGGTCGAATTTCAAAAACAGGCAAGTTAATGACCCCCTATAATCGCCGATTATTGTTGGAAAAAAATCGTAAATAAACTGTTCCATTTAGAATTCTGGTTCACCAAGCTCGCCAATCGGGAACCCATCAAGTTGTACCCCGAATTACCCTTCAACAAATCAACATTGATGTGACAACCTATGGCTTCCCACACGAAACTATCTACTTAAATCTGCTGGGTTTCCATCTATCATCATCTATCTTTGTCTATTCTTTGTCTCTAAATGGAGTAGCCCCAGATCATCCCAGATCCATCCAAATCCCAAATCTATCGATAGAAATGCCATCATTTTCCTAAATTTGCCCCAAATCCATTGAGGTCGTTTCGGAAAGCCAGGCGGCGACCAAAGATGTAGACCTCCAAAAGGTCGGGGCGAAACTCGAGCCATTGAAATGGATGCTTTTTGGGGCTTAAATTCTTTGGGGAAATTCCCGTGGGGCTTAAATTCTTTTGGGCCATTGAAATGGATGTTTTTTTCTGTGTTTCTTCTCCGCGAGGTGAGGGTCTCCAGATCTATAGGCGTTCCGAGGTACCAATTTCCATGGCGATGGTAGCGATGGTTGGCAAACCAAGTAGAGTTGCCCATATCCCAGTGATAGGTAGATCCCATATATCGAGTTTTCTGTCGATTCCACACCAATGTAAGGTCCGGAAGATCGAAAGATTGGTGCAGCAGTCACTGGGATTTTTGGCACACTCATGTAAATATATATATATATGGGGGGTTCCATAGTCATGGGGGTAGCCCCAAAGCTGGATGGTTTACAATGGAAAACCTATCTATAAATGGATGATGACTTGGGGTACCCCTATTTCAGAAATCCTCCACCTAGAAAAATATATATAACATCATGTAAACCACATAAATTATCATAAACTCCTGCGGCTGTGGAATCTCAACATCTCACCAATCGGACGCCTTGGCACCTTTCGCCAATTCTTCGCTATCCTGGAATGGAAATCTGGGACAAAAAACTGTCGAATCATGATGAAAATGTTCGCATGCAGGTAAAATCTATTTTTATACACATATATATATATATACATGTTTTATATTGTATTATATCAGGTGTATATAGACAGATAAGTGGATATAAACGGGATTTATTGGGTTTATCTTGGTTTATCATGGCTTATCTATAATGGGAAACCATCAAATTCCGAAAACGACATCAATATTGGCATGTTCGTCGCTTTTTTTGGGGATGACTATGGATGACTTGGATGTGAATCCCACGAATTGAAAGTGGAGAACACCTTACATAACTACATAACTGTGTATATCATCCAATATGTATACATACACATATATATATATACATATATATATAATTTCATATAATTTTATAATGTTATATATCAGTGGCTATAATCATTTCACCTTGGTTCTGAACCACTTGATCCAAAGTCGCTCCTGTTTGGAAAAGCGCTCGTGAAATCCACGGGTTCTTCGATGTGCATAGCCTGTGGTGCCAATGTCTCCATGCATGTTTTACTATGGGGTTTAAAGTACACCAAATTGATGAAACCTCATGGCTTGGTCGTTTTGGGTCTCAAACCTCAGGCTGGTCTATGTGGCTGACCTGCACCTCCCGATCTGGGTTCGGGATCCCATTCTGGCGGTAGCGCTGAAATGGGAAGTTTGTTTCATGGACAAATATGGTTTTGCCTGTTTTTTGCAACCCAACATCGAAGAGTTTCTTTCCCAAAAAGATCAACAAGCGCAGGTCCTAAGTTTTCCCAATTCTTTACCCATACATCTATAAGTTACATACAGTATTACATACATATGCAGAGCATAGATTGGTTCCCATGTGCTTTAAACGTTTAAACTGAAAAAACAGCTAGAGCATCAGTGGGAGGCGATCAGATAATCTTCACTAACAATGGGAACCTGGGTCGTGAAAAACCCAAATGATCCATTTTGAGTATGTGAAATCATGCTGAAACCATGGTGAAAGCATGGTAAAACCATGCTGAAACCATGCTGAAAGCATGTTGAAACCCCATTCTAACCACGTCTTTGTTCACTTATTTCACTTTGTTCCTGTGTCTTCGGTCTCATCACGTTCTCAATGTGAGCGCACCTGGCCACGCCGCCAAGGAAAAGGGCACCACACCTGTGATGGAAACGATGAGCAGTGGCTGCAATCTACCCCAATTGGTATGATTAGTTTGGAAATTATATGTTCCTTTTATGATATATAATATTATATATATATATATATCATATACAGTGTATATATATATATATACACATTATATAAAGGCATGACACTGGATTTTGAACAGTAGTCGTACGAATACGTCGAATCTATATAAGGTTTATAGGAACTATCTGGGCTATGTCAATAATTCCGCAACCTGAAAAGTTCCGCCAGTGGGTTACCCCAGTCCAAGTCCTATAATTCCAGTGATGCCGCGGCGTGAGGTCGTTATGATTTAGCCAAAACTACAAGAACTATCAGATGTCATAGATGTCATAATCAACTGATGTAAATCATCTGGAGATAATAAATTCATATAAATTCACCATGCATTTCGTTGTTAGCAATAAGCTGTTGCCACAGTGTTTAAGGAATCCCATTGGATCATCCAAAGCATCGCAGGACCATTTGACGATCATCCCCTAAGAGAATCTCAGAAGATCGTCAAAGAGGGACCTAGGATCTCAAAAGGTCTTGATTCTTGATACAATCACCCTATAGCCAGTTATATCTGATTATGTAGTTCTAATTATGTATATATACAAATATATATGTTGGTTTTTGCATACCAGTTTCAACCACTTGTACATAAATTCAAATGGTATGAATGCTGCACGATGCTGTACTCATGTCCAACGGGGAGTTCTGCCAAAAGCTGGTGGAAACAACACTGATTTGCCCATCAAAAGGAAATCTTTAAGCCCTAACCAACATAACTAGGTGAGAGGTAGACGAGCAAAAATAGGAAGGTGGACAAAACTGGAGACAAAACTGGTAACAAGAAAAGCAGTGCTGCCTATTTTCGTGAAAATCAGTTTTTGCTTCAACATTTTCGGGGATCAAGTAATTAGTGGCTTGAACTGCATGGTCAACAAAAAAAAGATGGCTTCAACATGCTTCAACTAGAGATTGGTTTCCTCCAATAGTAATATATTCTAATAGAATCTAATAGAGATAATGGAATAATGGATAACCATAGTAACTACAAAATAGTACAAATATATAATGGATACCAATAGCCTACAGATCCGGCACCAGATCCGGCACCAGAGTTGGCACCTTGCAAGTGCAACGCTCCATCCGTGGCCGCCTGGCGCCGTTTCAAGGTGAACTGGGGTTTTATGGCCTATGACAACTGGAAAGAAAAAATGACCATATGGGGATTTTCTAACAACTAATAAACAAATTTAAACAACTGGAGCAACTACAATCTCAAAGAATCTCAAACCAGATGTCGTGATGATGACAGCAACTATTAACCATTGCGATTCCATTCTTTGAGATTTCACCAGGTCAGAAAAAGCTCAGGACATCCAATGATAAGTCTGAGTCATCAACAACCACTATTTTCAGGATCAATCCTTCAACGGACTGCTGGAACTTTGTTTGGGATACCCCCCGGCAAAAAAAAAACGGCGGAGTCCTCATTTCAAGTATAGAAATAACACATAAACTAATATGTGTATGTATAGATCATAGATGTATCACTCTAGCATGTGTGTATGTGTATATATACATATGTAAATATGTATATATAATTACATATATATAATTATATATATAATTATATATATATAATTGCATGTATATATTTAATTACATATATATATATATAATTACATATATATATGGGCCAATAATCATTTGCCAATGAAAACTTGGGTCATTTTGGGGTGGTTCGGCAATCCTGACCTTACTCTCTGGTGACGTCGTGGTTGTACATTGCTTGTATGTGTCTATCTAAGTAATTATCTATTTAACATAGATCTGTACATCTATATAACTATATAATGTATATCATATATATATACACTGCATAGTTGAATAGATATAATGTATATATATATAATGATATAATATGATATATGTGCAACAATGTACATATGATGGCATACGAGTACATCACGCATCAAAAACAGCGCTTGCGCACAGCACCTTGGCCAGTTGAACGATCTTCCAGCTCTTGTAGGGCTCACCCTGCCTGGGGGCGAACGGTGATACGGTGATACCCAGAGTTTCCCCAGGTCACCGTTGTGGTCATCCCTGTCAGGGACTCGACTTGACAAGTCACAGCTATGGTCATCCAAAAAAACTGACCCCATCAGCCATGACTTTGTATAACGACACACAATGGCTGATATTTCACTTTCAAATGGCTGATGGGTTCATTTGTTTTTTTGGATGATATCTGGGAAAATCAGAATCTGGGATTCTCCACTTCCAAAAATCAACATCAGAATGTGGCTGTGGTAATAGCTGTGGGTCATAACCACCGACCGTCACATGGGTACAGGGGTCATCATCAATGGGTAGCAACCGAAGCTGAACTACGCCGCCAGCAAAGAAGACCGGATAAGCCTACAATACCCTACTTGTATCTACATGTTCAGCATTTCTGTATAATGCAGAGCGATTAAGAGAAAGATTTGATAAGGCTAGTGACGTGGAGTCGGAGATGAGAGTGATATCAAAAAGTTGGCAGAGATAAGTTTGAAAGAGACAGGAAAATCAGAACCACAAGCGTGGTAGAGGTCTTTGTGTGTGTGTGTGTTTAGAAGAGATAAATCTTACAAACTTAAGTATAGGTCTGATGGACATTGGTAAGATGGTAATCCGTTTGATAGAGATGATAAGTTCGACGGAGGCAGGTTTGATACAGACCACTGTTTACTGTATAGAGTTCTACAGATAGGTTGGACGGAGATTGGTTTCCTAGGGACAGCTTTGTTGGTAGAGAGGTAAGTTTCATAGATGTGCTCTTGATAGGGTTACATAAGTTCGAGAGAACTAAGATAGGTTTGCTAGATGCTAGATCACAGGATAGCTTTGTGTCATCAGACATGGAGGTTTCCCAAGTCATGGGGGTATCCCGAAAACCATGACTTAGTCTTTTTCAACCCATGGTGACGACTGGGGATCCATGACTTGAGAAACCCATAACATATATATATAGAGAGAGAGATATGTACAGTAATATGTATATATATATAGAATATAATATTATAGAACATATATAATATATAATATATAATATATAACATATACCATATAAAATAATAAATATGACATATAATGTATAATATATATGTAATGTATATATATATCCGTATATGTAAATATTGTATACGTTTCCATCCTTTCCCTCGAAAAGTTCCGCCATTGACCTGGGTGCCACGCTTCATGGCCACATGTACCAGGCCCTGCTCGTCCAAACAGCGTAGCGCCGAGGCGAAGAAGGAGCTCAGCAACTTGCCTCGTCCCCAAGAGATCGACCGGTCAACCGACATCGCTAAGCCATGGCCATGACCTTCGTTGTATGGAAAAATGGCTGATTTTCCCATAGTTCTGCTAGTTTCACCAAAGGGTAAGCAAAAAGTCGCACTAAATTGATGAAATAGATGGGTACAGGATGGGGCCCCCAAGATCGCGTTCAGTTGGCTTATGTTTGTGGCTGAATTAACTCTGGTTTATGGTAGATATAACGAACTAGACAACTATGGTATTCATGGGGGTTATAAACCAACTGAACGCTATCGACTGGGGGGGGCCATCCTGTATAGTGAAGAACGGGATTTCCCGAAAGAATTATGGCCATCTTCCCGCTGATCGAGGGTAGACTGGCTATCATTGGGATGTATTTAAATGTATTTAAGGGATAGAATTGTGATGATTAATTGGGATAGTTTTTTTTAAAATATATATCATTGATGAATATATTAATAGATTTTGGGATAGTTCATCAAATTATATATACTTGATGATTTCTTGGTATATATATATACACATGTATAAATTTTCAATTTTCCACGAAGAAAAAAACGTGAATGATCTACACATCAAAATTATGAAGGGTTATATTCTATGATTATATATTACAACTACTTGAGAAACCTGGAATCCAAGATCATTCCCCTACTGCCGCCGACATCATGAGGTGCGTTTGGGTGCCAAAATCAGTACTATGTAAACCAAACAGTTTTGCATATGGGGCCTCAAGACAAGGCCAAAAACCAGCAAACGTGCTGCGAGGAATTGAATATATATCAGTTTGAAACCCTGGTGAACACTTCTATGGCAAGCTACCTGGGCAAATCTTTATTCTATATAAATCTTTATAATTCACACCTGGAATAAGCATTTCCGAAGATGATTCCCCTACCATCAAATACGGTGGGGTCGATGTCATTATTAACCAAATGTAGGACATATGTTCCTACATTTACATCCAAAATCAGGATGGTAGTGTTTGGCAACTAAAAGCACTCAATTTGAGGATATCCAATCGACGAAGAAAAGGTGATAAAACACACAGATGTGCCACGTCAAATGTTGCAAAATCATGAGGCTCCACTCCGTTTATCAGAAAGGTTTCCTGTGGTTTCCTCATGTTTAATAATTACCCCCAATTTTTCGAGAAGTCACTGCTCCGTTTGGGGAACCATCGGACGTGTGGTTTCACATCATCCAAGTGGCGGTGCTGCTCATTGTTCTTCTCAACATCTTTCTCCCCAGCACCCAGATGAGGGAAATTCCAAGAAATGATGCGAAAGGCATCCCGGAATTCTCTCCTCAGTAACTGTCAGTTCGCCAAGGTCCCAATGGACCTCTGATTTACTCAAGATATTCTGAATTAGTGTAATTTTGAAGGAAAATCAGAAGAAAACCATGGTTTTGACCATCCAAAAACTTAGGGGGTTCCTGCCGTTCTTCCGCTCTTGAACGGCAAAGGCCTCAAAATCAGTGGATGTGCATGAAACTATCACATGAAAAGTGCCGGTTCTGCCAAGCTACTGAAAATTGATTGAGATTCGCTGATGAACCATCTTCCCACATTGGTATTCCATACACCCAAGCACAACATATATATATATATATTTTATATATTATACATATGTATATATATATATATTATAGATTATATACATATCATATCATAATAACATATCATTATATCTCATACACGTTCCTCTCCAACGGATGTCCAACACACGACCTGCAACCGCCGGTGGTGCCGAGCATCACTTTGTGAAGCTTGGTCGCATCCACGGTCAGCAGAGTAGTGCCACCCATCTCCTCAACTTTCCCTCGCATTTCCAGTGCATCTGGATATTTCCTGGGGAAAATGATGGAAAATGATGGAAAATGATGGAAAATGATGGAAAATGATGGAAAATCTGGGCCGAGTTGTACTTAAGACCAGAAATTCTGGAAAATTTGGGTGAATGTCCCACTTCCTAAGCATCATTTGTGACGACTGCATCAAGCCATGCAGGCTTCGCCCTCTCGATTTTCCCACCCTTCCAGGCATCCCATTTGAACCGTTGGGAAAATCGAACCCATACCCCAAAATCTGCTCCCATTCGGAATCACTTGTAAATGTCGGATAAAAACAACGAACAAACATCTTTGAAACTACAATCTAGAGTTACCCTTCATAGATGATTTTCCCAGCTGTAAACCTCCATTGATAAGGGATTTTCTATTGCCACGTTTGATTACCGGGAAAGTTTTCAATGTGCTTTCAGCTGCCTTGCTATGAAGACTTTTGCACCTATTCCCAGATCCTTGGCTCCCCCAACATCTATCGTCAGCAACCATCTTCAACCAATGGATACGAAACAAAACATGGCAACCAGCACTTCGGCAATATATCCTCAGTTTGAAAGTTTGATATCAATGTTTTGCGAGTTTGCACCAACAAAAATATCCATGTCTGGTTGAAGCGGGTAGCCCCCATATCTGTGGGTAAATTTAGCTGTTTTGCTCATTGTTGCTGGTTATATCAGGGTTTCTCTGAGCATAGGCTACAGTATGGTACATCCTAAATCTCATGGTTTTAACCATCGTTTTTTCCCTATTAGAATTGCCTAATCTCTTCAGGGTGAAACCCCCGATTTTCAGACACGCCGTCTTTGATTGCGGTCGGTGATGTATCCATTAAATAATCCCATTAAATCCTCATTAGACCTTCGGTAAACCATCATAAAATCCCGAAAAAAACCATGAAAAGAACCGAACTTTGTTCAGCTGTCGAGTCTCCGTTTCAGGGTTGCTTCACCATCGAAGCCAGTTGCATATATACCTTCACCTCAACCGCCACACAAGGATCATTTGGGATGGGTGGTACATAGACCCTGCCAGGGGTTGGAAGATGAGTTTCCAGCAAATTGCTGGAATATGTTAATTTACCAGAGGCTATATTTTATGGTCATACGGCCTCTAAGTTTTTGTAACCATCCCAATGGATTGTAATAATTGATCCGATATTAGGTTTCTTCTTTTCTAATCACGAAACTTGCTTCGAAATACCATAGAGTCTCAATGGACTCTTCTGGAATCCGCTTTGGAATGAGTCGATATGAGTCATTCCAATGCTGTGAACATTACCCAGAATTTACACATTTCATTCACACCGATTTCAAGGTTGTGAGAAGAGAAATGACTCATATAGTAGACACCAGATTACACACTGCTCATCAGAAAGCTTTTTTTCAGAATACCTTCCAAAAAGTCAAACGTTAAAGTGCGAACGAGATGATGAACTGTCGGACCTGATCCCCGCACTTCACAAAGGGCACGAGCGAAACTGAAATTGCCTCGAGAGGGACGTGATTCCAGGGGTGATCCTGGTCGTTTTCAGGGTTAGTTTATCTTTGTTTAATGGTTTATGGATGTTTATGGTATCAAAATGTATGAAACCATATTAAACCAACATGTTAAACTATAGACTAACCATGAAAAGGATTGAAAAGGAGTAAGCCATCATATTTCCATCATACAAGGGAGTAGATCAACACAATTACCTGAACCATTGATCACGCCATGATAGAAATGAACAGAAATTGACATGACCAGTGGCCTACCTCAAATGATCTACTCAGGTGAGGGTGCAGCGAAGAAACAACAGAGAGTTGGCTTTTTCGCAACAACTTTTTTGGCCATGGCTATATCCTGAATTTCGAAGCTTGGTATGATATTCCCGCATTTGTAGCGGTTCAAGTATTTTTCACCACCTCAGCCTTTGGTTTACCCAGTTAGATGCTTGAGGAAGCTACTGATTTCCATTGTTGTGAGAGAACAATTCAGGACCCGTAGAACCACCATGAACTAAGGTGGGTCTTCGTGATAGTTCATTGTCTGCTTGAAGTCCCTGACTGATTCTGGTGGTGGTGAAACCCAGAGTTCTATCTACAATCACTTTGTAGTGAAAATTAACTCTCCAACGTTATTGGTACTTGGATTGGTCCTCTTGTTAGTCATTCTGCCAGCACTGTCGCCTGCTTCTGTTTCCGAATGCTTGCAGGAAAACTCCCTATTTTCACTCACTTACTAACAGATATTAACCTACTAACAGACAACAGTCCAGGTGGTCGATTGTTCATCCCCCCTACAGGTTACATCCAGATTCTCTTCGATGTTGAGCCTCGGTTTCCCATGGCGAAAAACCTCCAGTCTAAAATCTGGATGTGACTTGGAGTTGACGAACATAAAACAACATAATGGGATTATAATGGGATTATAATGGGATAACCCAATGTTTTTCAATTTGGGTGGCTTCCAGTGGTCTCCCACCCTTTTCGATTCAGAAAAAAGGCACCTTCGCCCACCAGCAGCACTCGATGGGCGCCTTTCACTTCGTACAGTGCCCGGTGCTTCCGCATCTGCTGCAGATGGAGACGCGCTTCCTGGGGTGACACCAGAGATGATGCCCTAGGGGCCCTGGTCATTCCATGCGAAACCAAACATCATGGGTATTGACATGGAGGTTTCCTGAGTCATAGGGCTACCCCCAGGTGGCCCAGTCATCATCCATTGATGGAATTTCCATGAAATAATCCATCCAAAGTTCGCTTGGGGATCCGCCATGACTATGGGTATCTCAACTCCCGAATAGACTGATGACAATCCCCCTAAAGATGGGACAGGCCTATGGGAACCACTGATATTGGGGGGATGAAGCTCTATGAATCCCAGCCAAAGGTGCACTGGTAGATCTGTGGTGCATTTACTGGCGAAGAGATAAACCATAGGATGTTGGGAATCCCCCCATTTTTACCAACCAAAAATGGTACACCATGTTCCACTCCAAAAATTGGGTTTACCTCAACATGGAAACCATGTTAACTGGCCACATGGAATCCATGGTATCTGTTTCACTGGCCACAAATTCGGTTGCTTTCCCCGGCTGATTTGTGATTTAAGCAGCATAAAAGATGTTTAAGATCGATGTTCAAAAGATCCAAATTTTTACGCTTCAAAATCTGACGGTCGTAGATGAGAAGTGACCACTTGTTTCAACAATTTCGTCTTCCGTTCCTCTTGACCCGGTGGTTGGTTGAGATCTGGGTTCCAGTATATATTGAGAAAGAAACAGACTAATCCTCATATCAATGGGAATTTCAGGATCCTAAATTGGAGGTACCCACCATATATAATGCCTATATGAGGCCTATGTAAGGGAATATCCTGAAATTCCCATTGATCATAGAACCATCCAGTTTTTCACCCCAGGTCCCAACTATCAACCACCAATGGTCTTGGGAAATGCTGATTTGGGCATGGCTGATTTGTTACTTGAAAAATACTAGTAGGATGGTTTCCTCAACAATAACTGTGATTCGACCAGCAACAAATGAATTTATACCTCCGAAGATTGGATGATATCATGCCGAGAAACATCAATTCTGTGGGTCAATTGGTCCAACAATAATTGGTACCCCGTCTTTGAAAAATACCAATGATGGCGCTGCACATATCACGCCGAAAGCATCAAATTCAAATATTGTAGTTATGAGATATTCTGAGTTGGAAGACTTACAGAAATGCAAGCCAGCACAGTGTAACGCAACGCAGTACTAAATACAGTGTCTTTTGGTATAGCATGATGTACTATGCATTTCGTTTTTCTGCGGTGCCAATTGTATAATCAAAAACATCCCACCGAGGTGATCCAAGGGTTCATGAAACTAGTCTTTTGATGTTTGTACTTTCTTGTCTTTTAACCCAGCGCCAAACACATGTGCAACATTGTTTTCAATGATTTTGGAATGACGCCCGATTTGGAATCTCTTTTTTGTTATTTGAACAGTGTTCTTTTAGCCATAAGAAGCCCTTTGGAATGTCATGTGGTTCTGGGAAATCTCTAGCATGGCATCAACTGCGCTAGTCATGAATGTTATGGCCCCACCCCTGGCCACCTCGCCCCCTATGTATAAAGATATGTATATTTAAAATTTACCCTCTGGTAAACTAACATAACTATGGAAAATCACCATTTACAGTATAGTAAATTGTCCCATGAAAAATTGTGATTTCCCATAGGTATCTTAGTTTACCAGATGGTATATTATACACACTATAGTCACTATAAATATCTTCGTGAAAGCGAACAAAAAGGCTCGCCGCCACCGCGGCAAAAACCCTACGGCAAAAACCTGTGGTTTTGTACTCCTGTACCACCTTGGTCAACTGGTGGATTTTCCATGGCGATTTCTTTCTAGTTGGTGGTTGAGCCACCCTTCTGAAAAATGATGGAGTTCGTCAGATTACATCATCATCCCAACTATTGGGGAAAATAATCCAGTCATGTTCCAGTCACCACCAACCAGTCTTGTTCTGTTTTTCTCCGAACTCTTCGCTGAATCCCCGAATCATCGAATCCCCATGGTGAGATCCGGTGGAAATTCGGTGAAATCCCCCCATTTTTGGGGTGGAAAAAAACGCCGCCGTCGGTCGCCCATTTTCGGTGGTGCCTTCTTCGCCAACTTCTTCTCCTTCTGCGACTGCGGTGCTGGGAGATTTTTTGCCGGCGCAACTTTGGGCGCCACCGCTGCTGCCTGCAGGTCGAAAGGCTGGAGATTTTTAAGGCCCCAAAACCATGGGCAACATAAAATAACTAAGTGTGGAGAGCTCTTCACTGTTTTTGATGAAATGGAAGTTTCAAGTTGTTTTTGTTTTTGCTGCTATATACCCTGAGAACAAAAGCGAAAATTGGTTGGTTCCAAGTGGAATATTGACTCCAAAAATGTAGCGGGAGAATATCATAGAATATCAGTTTTCTTCTTGATGGCTATTTCTGGGTCCCCGTTAAAGTTCCCGCACGCAAACAGGGTCAAAATAGAAAAAACATGGTCAGGGCAACATTTTGACATATTTTCACATATTTTGACTAGTTCACCGCGATTCCAAATATATGTGCCATTTTTTTCGGGCCATTGCCATGAAAATTCTTCATTGCGTTCATAGGGCTTTCCAAATGGTGGTGGTTTCACTTGAAGTATCAAAATGATGGGCGCGGCGACGTCCCGGCGGGTCCCGGCAGATGTCAAGCCAGTCGGCCGTGGGATGTGCCATGACGTCATGGTGGGATGGTGTGGGATCTCACAGGTCATCTCATCGAAAACCGGTGGTGTATCCCCATGTGTTATCCATACGAAAAAACGATCAAAAAGTTTTTGGTCAAATCTCCAGGTTTTTGACCCGAAAAAATTCCGATCTCTGCTGAAGACCCATTTTGGGGCCCGCAAAAAATGTCGGAAACGTCCCCAATTCAAATGGGATGTCTGCAATGAAATCAAAGACTAACCCCGATTATCCCCCATTTCAATGCATGTTAATCCAAGCATGTTGGTATCGGTGAGAATCTGATATGTGGTACCCATATTTCGAAAAACTATAATAACTATAATATCATTAATAATATCCGGTTTTGTATTGATAATTGATGACACTGTAGTTAACCATTTCTGGTTTGAAGTTTGAACCCCTCTGAAAAATATGAAAGTCAGCTGGGGTTACTATTCCCAATATTAATGGAAAAATAATCCAAATCTTCAAATAACAGCCATGTTCCAAACCAAGCAGATTTCATCAGTCGTAAACGACTTGGGGATGGTTTATGAACGACCCAGGAAAGTCCTTGGGGATCACATCTTCATCTTCGCCTTCGCGGCCTTCGCGACATCGTCTTGACGCTGTTCTGCCTTCAGGGCCTGCAGGGCGCAGCTGAAGGCTCCATTGAAACAGAGCTATCATGGAGATGATGGATAGATATGGATAGATATGGATAGGTATCAATAACGATATAAAATCAAAGGTGATAGTTCATGTATTCTGCCGATGATTATGTGGATGTCTATAATGTTGTATAGCATAAATCATAAATTGTATATCATATACTATATATCATGTGCTGTGGATCGTGAACTATGCATTATGTAATACGTAACATGTGCTTTATATAACGTGTGTATATGCATCTATCATAGCCTTCATTCAGAACATAATGACATCTATAATTCTATAATCATATAGACCAAGAGAGGGACAGTTTGAGGAGTCAAATGACCTTTGTAACAGCAGGCATCGGCGGTGTGGCTTCAAACGAGTGAACGAAACAATCCTTGTGCTTGACCAGAATATGAACATGATCATATATGTGGAGATAATGTACACGTGTGAGTATACAAAAGTATAAAGATAAAGTATACTATACGTGTATGTATGATTCTGCATGTATATAGTCTATATATATATATATGTGTGTGTGTGTCAACTGAAGGGTGTGCCCACATATGGTGAATATACGCCAAACGTCATCATCTGCCATGTCCCTTGCATCAACATGGTTGGGATCAAAAATGATGAGCCTGTCACATGGCTGGCCTTGCTACAATGTATTAGAAAATTTATTGGAATGTATACCATCTGGTTATGACTAACAGTTCGCCATGGAAAATCACCATGTTCAATAGGTAAACCATCTATTTCTATGGGCCATCTATTTTCCATGGCGAACTGTTAGTCATAACCAGAGAGTTAGTATGGTATGTGCATGTTTAGTATGGTATGATACTCCTCTAAGTGCTTCCAAGTTGACCCTTCACCAAAACCCAAGCGCCTTGATCTGCCATTTCCGCAGTCCAGCGTAGGGGTTGCGCTTCCTCGCTCCGCGCATTGCCAGGAAAACTCACCATGAATGAATGGCCTTGGAAACGGATAATAAGAAGTTGCTTTGGTTTCAGTAGCTATAGCTATGTAACATATGTATGTATACATATGTAACATATGTATACATATGTAATCATATGTATACAATGTATACATATGTAGGGTATGTCTCCAAAACTACGACACGGTTTTGGACCCAGAAATTGTGGCCAGTGCAAGTAAACCATTGACGGAAATCCTGGGAGGGTAATATGTCTCAGCCATTTTCCCATCCTGATGCTGTGCCCAAGGAATTGAAATGTCTCTTGTTTTTTGTAAAAGAGCAAGAAACCCATGCAATCATTGAATGTTGGTATGTGTCTGTCCGCTATCCTCGAGATTCCTCGAGGAGAGTCGCGCGAAGCCTTGTCCAATCTATCCCAGAGACCCCATCCGATGAGTCCACTTACCCTCTGGTCATGACTAACAGTTCGCCATGGTATAGATGGCCCATTGAAATAGATGGTTTACGGTTTACCCATTAAAAATGGGTGGATCTTTCCATGGCGAACTGTTAGTCATAACCAGATGGTAACATAGCTGACTCTCTTCAAATCACCCACACCATTGCGGTGTTCTCCAAGAAACGGATCTGCCTCCTGCGCCAATTCCAAAAAAAAAATGGTGACTGAAAATGACTGATACAGTACCCCCAATTCCACTGCTGATTGCGAAATCCTGCACCACCAATTTTGGATGGTTGAAACATGTTGAAACCCTATAAATCAACTGATAAACCATCAACTGGTGGATTTTGCAACCATCGTATCATGCTGATGGCTGTCACGGTGGTTTCCGGTGACCTCTGGTGACCCCGTATGTTCGACCACCTGATCTTTGGGTGTCTCGGTCAAATTCCTTCAATGGTGCAAATATGTGAGACAAAAAGTGAGAAAACGTGAAAACTTTAAATGCGAAAACATGTGAACAAAATGTGAAACAAATGATGTCATATGTGTTTTAAACAATTGAAATTCTGTGAAAATATGCCTTTAATGGTTTGTCCGAATCCAATAAAAATGTGATTGGTGGGTATGGATCAAACTCCTCCATTGATCTTTGGGGGTCTGGCCCAAAATCCTTCAATGATCCTTTGGGTGGTACGTGTCGTTTGGGTTCATTGATCATTGAAAGTTCTTGATCTGTTGATTTGTTGGGGTTCTGTTGATCATCAAATTGATGCAATATCAGCTAGCATATATCCTTATAAATGGGGGACCTCATAGGGCTGGCTGCCTGTACCTAGGACTGGAATTTTGGGATCCGGAAACAAGGGACTTTGCAGAGGTAATGATTACGGGGTCCACATAGGGGTTCTTACGCCTGAACCACAAGTAAAATTGTCAATCCGAACAAACTGCATCCATAGATGTTGATTGGGAGGCCAACAATTGAAGGGTTTGCCCTCCTAGACTCGCTAAAGCGACTGTTTTGTGGACTTATTTTCTTTTGAGAAAATCGAAATCATCTGCATGGTCCTCCACTATCAAGTCCTAAGTTGCTCTTAGAAAAAAAAACCAAAGATAGGAAAAGAACCATGGTGGTGATCACAGAAGTATCGGAACAAAAACAGTTGTCCTTTTTTGTTTTTTGCTGCGCCTTTAATCGCTTCCTCAGACGCAAAGTGATGCCATTCCACAGAAACCATGGTTCATCCCACCAAATCCGAGCACCGTTATGCGGCATGACTCAGCATTCAAACATGCAAAAGTGCATAAATACAAAATATACATATGCAAAATACACCACTATGTGTGTGCGTGTGTGTCATCTGCGTGTGTGCTTGAAATGAAATAACCATTATACATTATATAATTAAATTATCGAAGGAAGTTTAGAAGTCAAACTTCCGACAATATGGACAGATGAAAAGCAGAGATGGGAAGAGTCAGAGAGAAGAGAAGAGGAGAAGAGAGAAGATCAGAGAAGAGAAAGAGTCAGAAGAAAGAAGATGCAGGTGCGCGAAAAGGTAGGAAAATCGAGTCCAAAAGTAGGCGCGCTAAACAGATGAGAGATGAAAAATTGCACGCCGTTGTGGCGCGAAGCACATTTCGAAGTCAAAATGTACAAAACACACCAGGTTCGGACCACTTTTGGAAGTTGAGATGTCCAAAAAAGTGCACGCCGTTGTGGCGCGAAGCACGTTTCGAAGTCAAAATGTACAAAACACAC
>Ga0126342_10000772_pt1 | contig 39114 bp, 32 predicted proteins | sample Cyp1metagenome_FD_92528 | JGI IMG/M metagenome (GOLD analysis project Ga0126342, IMG submission 92528) | Coral microbial communities from Lord Howe Island, Old Settlement Bay, Australia - Cyphastrea 1 metagenome | ecosystem: Host-associated > Invertebrates > Cnidaria > Coral ...
ATATATATATGTATACATTATATAGATATATATATATGTATACATTATATTACATATATATATATACATTATATAGATATATATATATATATAAATATGTATACATTATATAGATATATATATATGTGTATACATTATATAGATATATATATATGTATACATTATATAGATATATATATATATGTATACATTATATAGATATATATATATGTATACATTATAGATATATATATATATACATTATATAGGAAGCACGCCTCGCGCCTTTTTGCTATCCATTGGAGGTTGCATCACGCCACTGCCAGCTGTATGGTGGCAACACGTGGCTGAATTTCCACCACTCAAGGATCTGCTATGGGTTGGGTGCTGCAGCGGTGGGAGGCTTGAGCAGCAAGCCACAAGTTGAGTTCCTGAAATCAGGAAGCACGCCTCGCGCCTTTTTGCTATCCATTGGAGGTTGCATCACGCCACTGCCAGCTGTATGGTGGCAACACGTGGCTGAATTTCCACCACTCCTTCCAACTTTCTCGACATTCTTTGATGGAACATCTGCAGATCCTTTGAGTGGACTGTACCAAACTCGAGTGAGGATTGCCGAGTTGAGGAGACCGAAGGAGATTTCAATAATCTCGGCAAACTCACTGGAGCACATGTCAATCATCTCACGCGTCCTTGGCTTCAATCTTCCAACATACATAGTCACTAAGACTCCTCGAAGGAGAAATTCATTGACCTTCTCACTGAGCCAACGGCCACGTCTACAAACGTAGTCTGGGCTTTTTGTTTGGAAGAGCATCCATATGGCTCCTTCAGGCCGCAACAACCCCAGATCACAAGGTCTGCTTCCTCCCCACCTTGGCATAGGAAGCTGCAGCGCCGTCAGCAGATGCACAAACTGTTTTCTGAGTGTCATAGCTAAAGAAGGCCAAAAAGGAGCATCTGGAGGGAAGCTCTGATACATTGCTGCAAAGTAACGGATGACATATACTTTGTCAATCCTAGCAGCCTGGTGACGAGCAGCTTTCCCCCGTGTCTTCGGCTGTCGTACCACGATTAGTATGAAGGAGGCTCCTGGTGCAGAGTCAACTGGCAGCACAACACCACGGCGTTCTGCCGCCAAAACTTCACCAATCCTAATGACACCCGTCCAGCTCATCAAAATGATCGCGGCCTCATACGCCCATTTCCAGTATAGAGAGACAATAACATGCGCGGCTATGCTTGAGATAGACCTCGCAGGATGGTGAGGACGAGGCTCGTTCTGCAACGAGGCGGAGGCCAGATCCCATGCAGTGGTCGGCTTACGACGGATCAGCGGTCTCTCAACGACAACGGAGCTTTTGGTCTCAGCACAGACCCCATAAGCATTTCCAGCTCGGTGAAACTCCTTCCCGTACTCAAACAGCGATTCAACCAATCGTTCTGGGTCAGGTGGCATCAGCTCAATGAGGTATCGAAGAGGTATCTGTTTCTCCTCCCACAGCCAATTCCAAGACCAAGTGGAATAGGTCTCTCGGCGCTCCCGGGTCTGCTGTTTGATTGCTTGCATTGCACAAAGTTGTACGCCTTCTCGCCTCTGAAACCTTTGGTGTTCTGCAGCAAACTTCGGAGACATATGCATAGCAGCTCCTGGGCTAAGGAGCAGCCAGATCACCATGGCAGCGCGCACAGGTTTCCCAAAGGGGCGAGGTTTAAGGGACCTTTTGGGGGCTATCTTAAGGCACTCAACAACTGCAAAGCAGGCAAAGAGGAAAGCACAAAGCAAGCAGCAGCTGCAGAAAATCCAACAGACAGCGAACGCAACAAGGTCAAACAGGACTGACACGGTGGGCACCCACTGAAATCCAAAAGGGACAGCGTCAACGGGTTTAGTAGTGACAGCCAAGGCAACAAGTCGCAACCCACAGATAGTGAAACAGCGAGAAGCAAGGCTGGCTAAATCCAAGAGGGCAAGTCCAATGAGGCGGGAAATCGACGAACCCAGAGAAGAACGTAGTTGACAATCCCAGGTCGGATCCCCGACAACATTCAGGCAGGTTGGGCTGAACATCCAAGCAGGGTAAAGGTCAGAACAAATGCACCAAGCACAAGCGCGTTTGGAACCTAACTGCAAAGCATGTGAGACTGATCTCCCTTTGGCAAGAACACCACAACAGACAGCGAAGTCAAGAAACGAGCAGAACCTGACAGAGACGCGACGAGTCGCAACCGACCACAGGTTTGAGGCAGCTGCTGCAAGCTCAAGCACATTGTCCCATCTAGAAGTGAGCATCACATCATTTGAGACAATGGATTCAAGGCCTTCAACTTCAGGAGACAGCCAATGCTGGGCATTGAGACTATGCAAAGCGAAATGAGAGGCACCAACAATGCGATCAGCTAGCCCATCAACGTGCACAGCTAATGACATTGCGCAGGCCTCTTCAATCCTCACATGATCGTGCCCACAGGGGCAGCGTCTCTCAAGGAAGCAAAGGTCAAGGATGTGGCAAAGCCGCCTGAACTCCTCCCGTTGGATGGACCTAAAAACGCAGGGGACAGTAACAGCCTCGTCAAACCCCTGAGAAAGAGGACTCTTCCAAAGAATCAGCCAACAAATCTTGGTAAGACGGCTCTGTTCACCAGCACAAGGCCTCCAACACCAACGTCCAACCCGAGGCAACAGCAGAGTGTGAAGAGCCAGGGAATTCCCTAGCAAGATCCTGGGATTGAACCTGTCAAAACCAAGTGGCTCCTTGTAGCTCCCAACAGCATGGTGAGCCGCCGGGCTGAAGCTGGTACAGGGGGAGCTACAAGGAATGACCTGAAACGATCTTCTCCAATCATGTATATGGCCCATTCCACAAGCCGCTCAGAAGTCAGATCATGGTGCCTGCTGTGAGACAAATCCAGGATTGGAGCAACAGACAGGCCCTTCCTTGTCAGAGCCCCCGAGACCTTACTAGCTCCGCCACAAATCTCAACAAAGCCAAAGTAGAGAAAGGGCTGCTCCGTGATAGGCTCAGACAGAAGGACAGGGACAGGCCGATTAAGGTCATCATCTGACTCCCCAACTTGGCGAAGGAGAGCTCGACAACCATTATCCAGATGGATAAAGCTTCCCCCTTTGTTGGCACGCAACCAAAGTCCAGCTTGCGCGGTTGGCGAAATCTCATCCAAAGCATCAATGACAAATACCTGACCTAAATAATCAACAGCGAGATTGGAGACAATCAGAGACAATCTGATAACCGACAGTGAGAGCCCCTGAGCATTGACACGGTTGAGAGAGAGAGCAACCTCACCGAGACAAGTCAAGCAATCTGCAGAGAACCTGGAAAGGAAAACGACCAAGCTAGGCAAACACTTCCGGAACTGCAAAAGAAGGACCCAATTTCCAACAGGCCAGGCAATCAAGTCAGCGATCACCCCAAGAAGGCCAGCAGCACGCATCGACAAGACAGATAAAGAACGCCTTCTGGCCAGCGAGACACCAATCGGCACAAATCCAAGCCGGGCATTTTTACTGGAGGATCGGAACTCAGCTCCAGCAGCCTTAAAGGTAGCCTGGGCACAAGTATCCATTCCAACAAATCCCGACAAACCTTCTTTGACAAAGATGCCCCTAGCAACCGCAAGTGCATGACCAACAAAACTTCGATCTGGCAGAGAGACAATGGCTCCAACCAACAAAGCAAAGTAATCAAGTGCCACAGACGTGCCCCAACACATGCCATCAGGCACAGGATGGCCTCCCAAGAGCCGAGTCTCCGGAGAGAGAAGTCCATGGTTTCCAAGCAGGCTCAGACTTCTCAAGGCAAATTCGACCTCAAGGCGATCCCCCTGAAAAAGTGAGGCAAAACACGGATACAAAGCACCGGGCAAAATGCCTTTCTTTTTGAGAGGTCTTTGTCCAGAGAACCCCAGGCGATCACCCACAATCATTTGCTGAGAAGTGGCTGGGCAAGTCCAATCAGCCAGGGATAAATCCAAGGCACGGGACCCCTGAAAATCAAAACTGGGAAAGGCAAAAGGCAACATGTTACTCTGGGAGCGTTCAATCGTGACCTTAGCTTGGCGGTAAAAAGCCAGTCTCTCCGTGATGGAGCCTCTCAGAACATGCGTGACCCGTGGGATCCTCAAGCAAGCAAGTTGGGACCCCAATGGCAAGCTTTTCGATGGACCGTCGATGTGATACTCATGCATGTTTCGCAGGCGTCGGTCTCCATCCTGTCCATCTCTGTCTCTATCTTTGAAAGCATTGAAGACACGTGAAAAATGGCCTGGAACAAGTGGCTGGGAGCACAAAAACAACAGCCAGCGACTATCCCAAGCCTTTGCAAGCTTAAGGCACTCTAGCGACATTTCGGCAATGAAGTTCGGCATGCGCTCAGGTGAAACAGGCTGGTCACGCAAAGACCAAGAAGATCCTTGACAAGGCAGCCACAATGGACCAGCTAAATAGTCGGCCATATGCCACTGGCCTACACCAATGATCTTGAGGCAACCGACATCAAGGAAATTATAAAGGACAAGCTCTGGGAACTCCTCGGGCAAGTGAGAATCCTTGACAGATAGGGCTATCCACTGCTCGATGTAGCCAGTCTTCAAATCGGAACTGTGCCGTGCAAATGCCTCAAGCTGATACGATGCAGAAGCTAATTTGGGGATGGATCGGCCGGGGCAGATGGAGAACACGACCTGGGCTTCACCACACGCACTCAAAAATGACCTAAGCCGAAAGAAAACAATGAGCTGGCTTTCGTTAGGACATCTCCTGAGCTCATCAGCGATAGGCCACCTTCCAAGGAACAAGAAGTCCAAAACCAGGACCCAGACATTTGGAAGTCTAGCTTTACAGACAGCCATGAAACAACGATGAGATAAGCCAGGGCCACTGCTGCAGAGGCACTCAAAAGAAGGCAGAGGCAGTGGATGGAGTGCGGAACTCGTTTCAACAAAACGAAACTGGATAGCAAAAGACCGTGACAGAACCCAAGCAAACTTTGTGCGAGTCCTCAAAGTCCAGCGAGGCAGACAGGCAAAACAACGCTGAAACAAAATGGTAGAGCTGAGAGGGTTTGACTCCTGCCCCTCCCTGCCCTCGGATGCATGAATTCCACTTGATGAGCTCCCTACTCCTCTATGTCTGCAGCTGCGGCAGGTGCTCCTTCGGCGGAGCCCTTCCCCTTTTTGCTTGGAGCAGCTTTGGCTTTTGGGGCATCCCCTTGATTTTTCGAAGCGGCAAAAGAATTGGATTTTGGCGCGGCTGTCATCTCCAATCGCTTTGCCGAAATCAAGTCCAATTCTTTTACATAGACCAACGCCACCGTCACCAACTGTGGCGCAGCTGGTGGGCTGAAAACCCTGGCTTTGGAGAGGGTCAATGTATGCAGATGCGTGAAGATCGAAGACGGAGGGTCTTCCTCTGGCGACCCGTCTGAAGGTGCGGTTGGCTGCATTCGGCGGGCCATGACTGTCAAGAATGCATTGAAGACGAAACCCTTGCGCTGAGCTAACTCTGCATGAAGGTTGGCCCTGCCCTGTGCGCCCCTAGTCCCTACTCCAAAAGTGGTGGCCCCCACCCCGGGCATTGGGTCTGAGCTCTGGGATGCTATCTGCGAGACTAATGCGGTAAGGGCTTTGGATTGGGCAAGGACAGCTTGAGCAAGGTGATCGTGAGAGGCTACCTGGGCAGGCCCAGGCTTCTCCTCCTCCAACTCTAAAATCTCTAAGGGCTGGCTCCAAGGTGATCGCAACAGTCCTGGGTCCATAGGCACAGCAGTTCATAGGGAGGTGCCAATGGCTTTGGCAACCCCTGTACTCTGCAGCGACTGAGTTGCTAAGGCCGATGGGGTAGGCTGGCTGAGCATTTTCTGTGGCAGAGCCTGCACCAAGGATTGATCTAGAGCTCTCCTTTTCAACTGTTGCTGTCTCAAGGCAAGCGATTGAACCTGCTGAGTCAGTCCTGCATTTACCTGAATCAACTCCTGGAGAGAGCCAGCAAGCGACGCCATGATTGGTCTCTTTTGGCCAAGTGTAGGCCGCCCTGGCTGATGCACTGCTGGTTTTGCACTTGGCCTTTTGATTCTCTGTGGCCTGGCAGGGGGGCCTGCATTCAAATCTTGGTCGGATGCATGATCTACTGGCAGGTCGCCATCTGACAAAAGCCGTCCACCTATCCCGTCCTCTCCATTGGCTGTTACGTACCCCAGGGCTGCACTGTCGCCTCCTGCTTCTAACCAAGCCTGGATCTTCATCACAAGCTCGGCTGGCGCTGGTGCGGCATAATGCTGCTCTTGGCCGAACTCGGACTGCCACTGGGAATATGGCTGCGGGACCTGCATCTAAGACAAAACTAGTGCTGCAAATTCCACTACCTAAACTGCGACACCTGAACTGGACGGGACTAAGACACAATTGTCGAGGACCTGGCTGGGCACTACAAGATCTGTGGATGGACCGACAAGACCAGGCGGATGGGGTGAGTCTCATACGGCTAGCACTTCTTAGGGCAAAAGTCCAATTAGAACTACTCCTAAAGATCCACCAGGCAGAGTCATCGCAGCAAGGACCACAACCTCTACACTGTCGCCATGTTCGCCGGAAGGTCATTCGAGCACCTAGGGCTCTACGTCTGATTTGAGGGTCACTAAGGAGCCCAAGTTTAGAGGCTAAACATACTCCATCCTTTATTTCAAGGGGCAAAGTCCACTTCCACAGCACCTGCAGCTTCAAGATAGATCTTGGCTTCAATCTCAGAGGGAAAGCTTTGGGAGATGGAATTGCTGGACTCCAGAGACCCAATGCACCTCCAGTAACCGGCACTGGAACGGAAAACGGTGGGCTGATCAAGTCCAGCTGCCCGAAGCACTGCGTAGAACCGTGGCCGCAAGTCAATGGTTGGTGTCCTGTTTGGAGACCCGATCCTATTGCAGCGCACAGCACCAGCCCACTGCCCAGCCAACCAGGCCCGCTCGATCCTCTCTTTTCCTGACAACGACGACCCACAGAGCCGAGCACAGTGAGAAAACAACCTGCCAGGACAAGGGTCAAAAGACCGCAGGATGGAGTCACGAGTTTCACGCTCAGGAACAGTGGTAGGAGGGCCAACAGATTCAGGGGGGCTGGAGACCAACTCAAAAGAACGATCAGAACCAGTAGTACCAGCACCAGGCTCAAAGAGCGAGATATACCCCAGCAATTCAGCAGCTCTGGCAGCAGAGGAAGACGGGCCAGAGACAGAGACCTGAAGGTACCCCGGGAGGGTGATATGCAATTTAACTCCGACGTCGTGATTGGAAGGGGGGATGCTCATGCAGATAAGACGCAAGCAACTGAGCCCGCGGAACAAGGAAGGCTGAAGAGGGCCTGGCAAAATCCAAGTTAGGCCAAGCAGTAAATCCAAGGAACCAGCACACACCACAAAGACAGCTGAGGATCCCGGACAGCCAACCAACCAGCAGGCAACACAGCAGCAGCCCCCACGACGGTTGAGTGCAGTAACTCGGGCAGGCCAATCCCCAAAAGTTACTCCTCGCCCCTTCTACAAGTAAGCCAAGGATAGCTTGAGGGTTCATCAAGGCTTGAGCAGCAAGCCACAAGTTGAGTTCCTGAAATCAGATATATATATATACATTATATAGATATATATATATATATACATTATATATATACATTATATATATATATATATATTTAATTAATGGTATGTAATAAGACAATAGGATATGCGGCTATGATGGAATGGGATTTATACATATATATATATATTTATATGGATTTATAACTTGGTTCACTGGGTTGAAAAAGCGGCATGACTCTGAAAAATGATGGGAAATGATGCATGAGATGATGCGATGGGATGGGATGCGATTGAAGTGATGAGACGAGACCAGATGAGACATGGTAAGACCTGATGAGACGTGATGAGACATGATGAGACATGGTGAGACATGGTGAGACATGAAGAGACCTGGTGAGAGACATGATGAGACATGATGAGACATATGATACATGATGATACATGATGACATGATGAGACATAATGAGACATGAAGAGACATGAAGAGACATGAAGAGACATGATGAGACATGGTCAAACATGATGAGACATGATGAGAAATGATCAGATGAGATGACCCGAGGTGAGATAAAACAAGATAAAATGACATGAGGTGAGATGAGACATGATGAGACACGATGGGAAGAGATATGATGAGATGAGATGAAGTAATTGGAGTGGGTGAGGGGAGGGTGAAGCTAAATGAAATTTCACGCAAATGGATGCTGACCTGCCCCCAGACCCCCAAAGCTACTTTGCTAAAGCAAAACCCAACTCCAGCTAGCTACCGCTAGCTTTCGTGATTAAAAAAAAACATGGGGCACTAAAGCAAAGCCGCAAAACCCATGAGTGATCTCCAAATGCTGAACCACGCTCTAGCATCTCAAGTTCAATTTATGAGTCCAAATTACTTCAAATGATCGATGTCAATTTCAAGAACCCAAAACTGGCAAGTGGAGATTTTCCTCTGTGAAGCATGCTACATGCGAGTGGTCTGAACTGCGATGGTCTGGGAAAATGAGCCATGCAATTCTATAGGATCTGTGGCTTGTGCACTCACCTTCACTATTTCTTTGGAGGCTTCGCCTTTGGCTTCACGGCCTTCCCTTGCTTCTGGATCTCCTGCTTTTTCCTCCACGCGACAGCCACCTTGAAGGAGCGCTCCAGCTCAGCCTCCGAGTGGTCCTTGGGCCTCACCCCGAAATGTCGACAGGCTCCACCAACTCGGCACGTTGCACGCCATCTTTGATTTTGCAGGTGCCACGTCACCCCTGGGTATGGCACCTTGGGGTGGAACACTGGCAACCCAGCATATCTGTTTGCCAGCGCAGGCACAGGCTTCACCTGGAGCTGCAAGCCATGCTTCTCCCGCAGCTCAAGAGCCTTGGCCTCGGCCGCTGCCTTCTCGGTGAAGCAGCCGCCATGAATTCGTTTGCTTTTGTTCGGGGACACCTGCACCTGCCACTTTTTGCGACTCTTTGACCAGCAAACCCCAAGCACTTCGCTGGTGAACTCGGGGTCCTTCAGCTTGGGCTCACTGAGGATGCCCTTCTCGACCAGCTCTGTGCGGAAGGCCATCGCAGCCTCGAGAGCTGCTGCATCAGCCTCAACCTCAGTGCCGCCTGACACCATGAACTTCTTCACACAAAATGCTCGCGAAGTCCACGTGATAAAATTCCCTTTGCAATCAACTTTCGGAAACCAGACTTTCCATCCAAAAGCCTGCGTGCACCACAGAACGCCCCTCGCCCCACTTTGCTTTGCCAGCCTGTATCTCCCAAGCTTAGCTGGCTTCTGCTCCACCGCAAGCAGCAAGGGGTGCTCAGCAGCTGGCATTGCAACTGGGGCTTCTTTGGTCTCTTCGCCTCTTGGCGTCGCCTCCTCATTCTGCACTCCAACAGATTCGAAGACTTCCAGACCTTGCGTCGCATGGCTGCCGTCTGCGGATGAGAGCCGCGGGAGACGATTCGCATCAAAAGCCTTGCTGCGATCAGCCCCAGAAACCGGCAGGTCCCAAAGATCATCCATGTCCATCCACCCAATCTGCGGGCTTTCGAAAGTGATTTCCTGCCGAGCACTGGCTTCATTCTTGACCTTCACGCTATCAGCAATTTCCTTCTTTTCAAGACTTGGCTCTTCTGCCATGCTCTCTTTGTTGCCACAGCCGGCCAGGCGGCGGATGTGATTCTCCATGTCCTCGGTCTGCCTCTTCAACTCTAACCAAAGATCATTCGTCTCCGTCTTTGTCTGACCTTTCCCTGGGCTTTGGGGACCGACCTCACTCTCCACGCTTCTCTCTCCCTTGACCTTCACACCATCGGCAGGCATTGCGAAGCACGTCAGGCGGCGGCGCTTGGCAGCACCGGATGCCTCAAAGGATTCCATGGCTCGGGTTGGAAGATTCAGTTTCCCAGGCTGGGCTGATCGCCTTTCTGTATCGCCTGGGCTGATCTATGCACCCGGGGACCCGGAGCCCAAAATGGAATCGGCAAGACATATGAAAGATGTAGAAAGTGTCGAAAGTGTCGCTGCACTACACCATGGTCCGAGTATCATAAACACCTTGGATCTGAAACAGACTCTGTTTTGAAGCTTTTCTCAGGTCCTGGCGGCTTTCAGGAGGGAAACCTTGGCCTGACGGAGACGACAATCCCACAACACGGCGCCTTTTCGCATACATACTTTGTCAACTACCAAGGGAAATCCCAACAAGTGCTCAGCACAATCCCATCCAAGGGAACTACAACTTAGAAATATACTACTGTAACTGGCTAATGTGATTACTAACTCCAAACTTTAGGTTTTTTTTTGAATGTGTTATTATATATATATAATCCGTATCAATGGTTTGCCATCCCCACGCCTGTCTTGGCGCTTCCAAGCTGGAAACCCCCGGCGGCGGCGCGGTGGCAGGTCGTGTCACCCGGGAGGCCGAAGACCTGCCATTAGTAAAGTGACGGGTGAATCTTTGATGATTAGTATAACTATTTGTATGTATAACTACTGTATGTATAATGTGTATATGTATATTTCATTCATTCATTCCTCACGCTGCTCGGGTTCGAGCTGAGCGTTGCCCAGCTTAGACGGCCTACGCATACATATATATATATATATATACATATGTGTATATATGTATATATATATATATACATATATATATATACATATATATATACATATATATATATATATGTGTGTTCAAATTCATGACAAATAAATGGAACTACTATATACGAAAGCAAGGCTTACCTAGAACTGGTGGAATTCATCACCAAAAAACTTGCACAAAGCCACGAAAAAAATCTAAGAAACTGATCCTGGTCTCCTGGTCCAACCCATAAACATGGTGATCCAAATCAACAAAAAGCTATGGGTTGGGATTGTGATTTAAGTAGTCCAATGAACCGATAATGTGGAACTCACAGCTGATTCGACCAAACAATCGTGGCCTGGCAGCTGCGGCCCATGGTATCGGCTCTCCAATGCTGGACATTACCTGACAGCGCTCGAGGACAGCGCCGAGGACACATATGGGGCCACAGAACTAAAAGAAGATACACCAGATTTAATAATACTAATAAAGAATAAATACTAGTAATAATTAGTAGTGATAATGATAAAATATTAGTAATAGTAACAATACTGGTAATAGCAATAGTAATAGCAACACTGACAGTAACAGTAACAATAAGGTTTCAACACAGCTGACCTGGCCTCCAAAAAAGGGAACCGGCAGCAGGGTAGCTAAAGAAGTGGAGTGTCAGAAGTTCTCAAGTTCTTGGCTGCAGCTGTCGTCTTATAGGATTGCAAGCTCAAAGCTCTAGGCATTGCTTGGTTTCAAAGTTCTTTCATACTTGGGTGGCAAAAATGTCTGTGCATTAGTGGACGCTATGTGTGTAGTCACAAGGTCGTAAGAGTTCGGAACATAATCCAAAATGTCACTTGCTTTGCGGGGCTTCCTAGTCACGCCGCCAAAACGACCTGCGGGACCCGCCGCGAAGCAACTGTTTGAGCCGGATACAGATTGCAGTTGTCGGAACACAAAATGCACTTTCAGTTTCGAAATTGGTGAAATGGTACCATGCAGCAGCTACATGTCACTGTTGGTCCGTGTGAGACATCACAACTTTTACTTGCATTTCTTTAGACACTTGGCTTTGTCTGAAAATAGTGTACCCCTACACCCAATGGTTCATGATCATTATCCCTACTTTTTATGGCCATAATTGAGGCTATACCCCATTTTCAGACATACCCACAATAGTAGTTCCCACAGTAGTTGCGGTTGGAGCCAGGATTACAGTCAATCCAGGGTCCCCTTTCTGATCCGAGCTATGCACGGCCTGTCTGTCCTTCTCTGAGTGCCTTCAACTTTCGTCGCCCCTGGCGCAACTGAAACTGGGTCAACCACGCGTATTACGCGGGTATTCTTGACTAACCACCCAGTTACGCGGGCAACAACTGACTGAATCGTTGTGACCTCCTATCATAGGAATGCTGTGTTTAAACCAAACAATGCTGCCGAAATTTGAGTGACGGTTCCAGCTTTTCAATTCCTCAAGCAAAACCATTGTGGCAACGCCATGGATGAGGTTTCCATCAAGCACAGCATTCGCATGTTTTCTACCGCCACAGGCGATGAATTGGTCGGTGAGGACTTCAGCGCACCGGGCACCGTCGAATTTCCGTCGCGGTATGTGTGTATGAATTGTACGATATCATGTATATTTACAAAATGATAGTATGTCATATACATACATGTTATGAACATTAATGTCATAAAAAAAAAGCTGCATTGTATGTATGTATGTATGTATGTATGTATGTATGTATGTATGTATGTATGTATGTATGTATGTATGTATGTATGTATGTATGGTATGTATGTCTGTCTGTCTGTCTGTATGTATGTATGTATGTAAGTATGTATGTATGTAAGTATGTATGTATGAATGTATGTATGTATGTATGTATGTGTACATATATATATATATATATGTGTGTGTCTCCACGTCCATTTGGCTTGTGGATCAGAGGCATAGCTTGGCTACGATCAGGTGCCATGTAGCTCAAGGTGCGACGGGGTAATGTGTCTGGCAGTAGTCACCAGTGGCACTCAGAGCATTGCTTGCAGCGTGTTGATCCTTTAAGAGCTGCCTACAATGGCAAAACAGGGAAAAGGGTAAATTAAATTGCCAACTGTAATTTTGCTTTTGTTTACCTTGTCGATACTGTAAACTTTGGTTCACTTGGACCTGCTGATAAGTCGTTGAATTCTTCCCTCCGAAAGCAAGGTTCTGACAGTGAAGAAAAATGCCTTGCATATGAGCTTTTGACAGTAACAGTTTCTTGGACTTATCTTGACGATGACACTGGCAAAAAGAACCACTGCCAGGCATTCAAAGCTTGCGGCCGCTGCAACTTGCTGAGTTCAGCATTCCGGCTGCCCTCAGCATCTGGGGTCAGGGAACGAGGGCAGGTGGCCCATCGTCCCCATCCTTTCCCCGTGCGACCGCGTATTTTGTTTCGTCGTGGCTTCAGCTTTCAGCTGACAACTCTGCGCCGTGGTGCGGAAAATGTTAGCTCTGGAGATGTTCATGTCAAAAATGGCCGCCCCCAAACTCGCACCATCAGTTTCCATGCTGTCATCTGCCTATGTCTGTGGCTTATTTGTTGTGGGGGACCAATTTTTTAGGACGTACCCACATGACAACTTGGTTGTTGCATTTCTCATGATCACCTCCAAGAGGGTTTCCATCATCTTCAGCATTTCATGCAGCAGCTCCCTCTTCCACAACGAGGTCTGCACAGGTTGAATTCACTTTGCTCACAAATCCTAAGAAGCAAACACAGGTGTGAAAGGATTTCAACTGGACCCTACTCACAAAACCAGTCTTGGGAGATCTCAGCAGCTGGCCAGGAGACTTACCCCTCTTCACACTTGCCTGCCAGCCAAGCTAAGCAGATGCGCAGGTCCAGTGGCTAAACCAAGGCAACTCCAACAGATTTGGCACATGTTCTGTGACCAAGTTCTGGGAGCATGAAGCTATACATCCAAATGTGGTAGGCCACAAAAGTATGAACCAACACAAAAAAATGGTCTAGTACAAAATACCAGAAATATATCTAGAAATACCTAAGATAAATGACCCAAACAATGTGGAACCCCAATTGTTGAGCAAGTTGCATGTACTTCGGGGCTCGCTTCTCGATGTCCTCCACAGATCCTGATGAAAAATCTTGGAGAATCGGCTGATGAATGTTTGATGTATATAGGTTTCTCTAAAAATAGGCGACCTCCAAATTGATGGTTGATCAGAGTTGATCATGATATTTCCCTGAAAAAAATTGACGAATTTTGGGGTAGCCCTCATTTTCTAAGCCACACCCATGTAGTCAAAACAAATCAGGATGAGAAGGATGGGACCTCCCGTCATATTTCTGTTAGAATCCAGTGAAAATCCAGACTGCGTGCCAATAAGGACAGTTGAGGCCCAGACCGAATAATGCCTTGGCAATGTCTTGGGTGCACAGCTGGTGGGACAGATCAATCTGACATGAACATATCGATCTATCTGTGTATATATTATAAACTTGTATACATATCATAGCATTTTAATTCTTTAGCTCATTGGTCGTGTGATTCCTTGCGGTCACGTTCCACTCCTCTGTTGAATGATTCAACGAAATGACCACGACCTGCTGTGGCTTTGCGAACTTTTCGTTTCAATGGTGTTGCGCGGCTCGTCGAATTTGGATGGTCAGGTGGGCCAAATTTGAGCAGTTCCCCTCTCAACAGAAAGTCACTCACATCAGTTTCAAAAATGCTGTGCATCAAACCAGAACCTCATTTCATAGCGAAGCTGCTGTGAAGTCCATGCCAAGATGCATGTCTGTTCCATTCTGTTCTTACGCCGAATGAATCCAAATTTCCCTTCTCTTAAATGGACCTCTACAAATCACTGGGTGAGGTCAATGACCATCGTGGCTTTTAAGATGCGCTACAAAATCGAAGTCTATATCATACCAGCAAGTATGCTCGGATGAGTGAACAGCCACAAGGTTCTTCAACTCGACCTATCAACTTGACCTTTGCGCAGTGGATCCTTCAGAACTCAACCAAGGCATCCCCATATGATGCGGTCGAGTTTCAAAAATGGCAGATGAAACCTGGGAGATGAAATCGCAGGGAAAAGGATCAATCACTCGATTTGAGCTACTGTAGCACTGTAGCCTATCTTTGGACAAAGCCACTTTGGAAAGGCGCCTTCATTTCAACTTGGGATGGCCTTCTTGAAGATTTCAAGAGTTTTCAAGCCCAACTGCCACAGGGGGCCACAGGGGGTGTAAACTTCAAGTACAGTAAGCCCTTTGCAGGTCAGAAACGTCGCCGAGGCAAGAGTTTATACCATGACCGTTCCGTGAAGTGTGTGAATCATTTGAAGCAGTCCACCCTTTGGTGAATCACATCAGTTTTTGGCATCTACACTACATATTCCCTCACTAACACCCTAGCCTCAATCTCCACCTCCTAACTACCCCACCCTCTTTCATCTGCAGAGTTGCTGTGCTTCGAAACCCTACCTTTCAAAAACCCTACCTTTCTGTACATCCGAAACAAAAACTAGTCCACAATATGCTATAAGTCACAACTCTTCACCCTACAGCAGTCCTTCCCAGCACCTCATACCGCCCAGGGGCTATCAAACATGCAGCGATGATGCCCCACACCAACGACCAAAGTCCGGTGCTCTCCAACAGCAGCGCCACCAAAGCTGGCCCAGCTGCACCGGGCAAGGTGGCCTCTGGGCATGGTCGATGCCCATGGTGGATATCTTAATGCCTGGGCATCTTCAAGCAAAATTTGGGGCTGCAAATTATATAAGTCAACCAGAAATCCTGAGAGAATTTGTTGGGCCATGTTGGGCCCCATTTCTGGGTGGTTGGATGGTCAGTGTCTTTCCCAAACCCCCCCGAATGCCCTGTTTGTTCCGGGACTCCCTACGATGCCATTGCCGAGGCTGACGACGGCAGCCGCATTTTGCGGGGCCAAATCCAAATAGACAGCATTTTGCGCTGTGTCCAAGATGCCTATCGACCTCGGTTTAACAATAACGCAAGGATTCCAACAAAAGCTTTTGCAACTTCAAGTACATACATCGGCGCAATGTTTGGGTCCAACCTTACAAAGGATTCCTCCCGTTGCCCCGTTGCCCTCCTTTGGCATAGGCACACGGAGCAACAATTCCTCTGAAAATTTGAAGCTGAAGCTAAACTTCAAAGCTGTGCCTCCCCACATTGCTGCTGCAATCATTGCAAGGCTCGCTGCTGGGACGCTGTGCAAGTTCCCAAAGCATACCTGCGCCAAAAGGATGCCACTTTCGTCAGGTTCACTTCGCAAAGTTCCAAGGTCTCCTGCTACTTTCTATATAGATATATTGACAAACCAGCCATAAACCACATCCCCAACCCATCTCAGCGGATTGCGAAAGATTTTTTAGTCGTCCAAGCTGCCAAGGAGAGCCCTGCGCCAGCAGCTGCAGGGCACAGAATCCTGCGCCAAGCCGAGTTTGCTGGGAGTATCCCTGATCCAAGCCAGAATGTGTATGTGTCCGTGATTATCTACGTATACGTTAGGTGCGCGTACGTCAAACAAAACAAAAGAAGCTTGGCAACCGGAGAAAAAAAAAAGGAAAGTGGAAACGTACCTCAGGACATTTCGAAACATCCATCTCGGACTGACATCCATTTCGTGGTTCCTGTACCCTTCCTACATATGTAATGTATGTGTATATGTATATATATATATACAGTATATATATGTATATATATATATATATATTTATATATATACATAATCATATCATCATACCCGATCAGGATCACCATTCCCACCGTGCCCGTGCAACGATCCCTCTTCGCATTTGCAGCAACGGGCAGCGACGGCTTTGAAGCCAATCGGTGCAAACACCTCCTGTGATGGCTCCAATACCTGGCGACAGCTGTGGATGGTTTATCCAAAAATAGGAGGAGTTTACTCGCATTTTTTTTGCAATTCGACACTGGAGAAAATGATGACAACCATCCGATGTTCAAACTCAACCTCGAATTTCTCAGCACATGTTGCTACGAAGCAACGGACCGGGCAGTTCCAAGCAGTGCCAGCTGTACCAGAAAAGGCTGCGGGCAGCATGAGATAGAGCCCCACACTTTCCAAAGGCAGCTCCAAAACCTGCCCGGTGAATCTTTGGTCACCGATCCCAAGCAGCATGAAATCACCTGGAAAACCCTGGGATGATTCGTAGGATATGTTTGATAGTTTGATAGTTTGGGGTCCCAAAAAACAAAAGTTATACAGTTTATATACAGTTTATACTGTTCTATTGTTATATATTGTTGTACTTTATACTATAACTGTTATACTTAAGTTGATTGGATTCTCGATTCCCCTTCCAGGCTATGCAGAACGTGCCAAGATGCTTCGGTGAAATACGAGGGACCCCAGGACCTTGGAAGCTTCGCTGGAACTGGATATCTGCAGCAACTGCAAAGGTAGGCTCAGAGATTCAGTTTTGAGTTTCACTTGAAGTCACATCTTGGATACTTGGGAGGGTCAACTTCCAAGTCCTCTCAAAAGTGTTCATCAGTTCAAAGTCGCTTCTTGTGGAGGACAGTTCCAAGTCCATCCTCGTTTCACACAGCTCCAAGAGTTGGATTCGGAGTGCGGCAGGTGAGGCTCTGGCATAATGGTGTACATGGCAAAGTTGTTGCTACCTGTGTCAAATGGCGTTGAAATAAGCTCCAACTTCCGGATCCCAAAAAAAAAAATGTGGATGCTTGAATGATGTTGAATGCTCGAAAGTTTCGAAAGGAAATGCCACAATCTGCACACTTGGGGACTTGGGGAGTCGAGAAATTTGACCTATCTCCAAAGTCAGCCCTTGGAACGGCTTCTGCCTTTGGCCAACTTGGCCCAGCACACAACTTCCAGGATTAAGACTTTGCCGTGGATTCAAAGACAAGACAGGGCCCTGCTCGCTCATCAAAGGCACAATGCACAGCCAACAAGGCTAGGAAACCCGGGTGCTTCAACCTCAGCATCGGATGCAGGATGCCATAGGGCAAACACCAACACCTCCTCCCAACTTGAATCCTTGCTGCCAAAGGTACGCCCACAATGGCAACAACGAGTCTGCTTTTGCGGTGCCGCCTCTTTGATTGTCGCATCACAGTTGCAAGGTTAAACGACGTGCGCTCCTATCCTACCAAAATGAAGACCTCCATACAACTTTTTCCATGTCACTCTTGTCCTCACAAAATGGATGTGTAAAAAGGCATTCACATATCGGAGACCTGATTTGTTCTCCATTCATAGGGGGGTTCCTGTAAATTCTCCCTTCGGCTTCTGAGAATATGGGACTCTGCTCTGTCAGGCCTGTTGCCACTACAACCTCGCCAGTATTGTCCAAGGCATCCTCAGACCACCATCCAGTGGAAAGAACTTGGCTTCGACTGTACCATCTGTACCTATGATTCTCCGGTTCATTTCTTTCAGCATCAGTTGATCCTGGCCTGTTCAAAAAAAGAACTCATGCGGAGTTTCATCGTTTGGAGTCATCCAGCTCACATCCCACAGAATTGTGCTCGGGGAGCCTCCCACATCTTTCGGGCGATCTCCATGCCAGCTTCTCGAGACTTGGTCATGGCAAATCCCAGCCAAAGGAATGCAAGCCTTGGTGTTTAAGAGCAACATCTGTCTTCAGAAAATCCTGCATTCATTTCGTCGGAGTGGGAACTCACGTGGGTGAAAACGGGGAGCCAGAAAACACTGGGTTCGTAGTGTTTCAAATTAAATGCACATAGGTCTATGTAGGTCTACTACGTCCTGAAATGTTGACTCAGTACGTAGAACTTCATCCGAGATGCAACAAGCTCACAGTCCCGAAAATGGCGAAACTGGCCCGCCATCCGGCCTCGCAGGGAAGAAATGAAGCTGAAGCCAACTTGATCACTTTGAACAGCAAACAAAGCAGAAAGAGTTTAACCGTTTAACCCAATAAGCAAAAGCCCATCAAAGGATAAGTCAAATAAACCACCAGTTCGAAGCTAGAAGCCAGTGACTATCTGTTGGCCCAGCCCAAATGCCTGAGAGCAAATCAATGGCGCCAAGACAGATGCTACGATTTGACCAAATCGCATCGAAAGCGCTCTGGCAGCCAGCGAGCATCCTCGTTCTGATGCCTCAAGTTGAGGTCCACATGGCATTCCAGCATCAGCTACAACTTCAACAGCTTGCCTGCTGACAACCGAGCCAAACTGGAGAATTCTACGGCCTTACATGGCACTACCCTCCCTTGATTGTTGATTCATCCACCCAACTTGCCCTAGCCGCAGCATGCCGCAGCCGCAGCCTGCCAGGTGTGCCAAGGTACAGGAACATATGCCGACAATAGTTGCATCGTCGTGGGCATCAGGGGCGATGCCGCCACCCCAAGCAGGATCAAAAGTAGCCACGTATGCCCAAATCCGAAGTCTGCGACCATCCTCACGGAGCCACGAATGATCCACGAATGATCCATGGGATTCATCCGATGGTCGGCTCCATGTTCTCAAACAGGGATGGGTCAAAACCTGGAACCACTAGCTTGACTGATCATCTGCTAATTTGGGTGGACAGCACATGCTTGATCACTAAGCCAGTAACCACCAGGGTACCAGGGTACCAGGGTACCAGGATCATGCCTTCCCAGTCAGTGTTGGTGCAGCAGAGTGGCGGCATAGCGATGGCCAAAGCGCTCCAGGAAATGGCAGCAAAGGCTAAGACCATGCCAGCACCCAGCCGGGCAGATACAGCACCTGGACACAGCCGTGACAACGGTAAGGGGCGCCCAAGCGGTCACTTGGAATTCCTGGAACTGATCAAACTTTGGGTTTCCACAATCTCGGTTTACCCCTGTGCCCTGGTGAACACCATGGTCAATAGGTGGAAATAATATGTTCATCACCCAAAATGTGGTAGTACTTTTTCATCCGTCCCCATTTCACCCTGGTGCCCATTCGCCCAAACAAGCCTGGCCTGCGAACAAATTCCCTGCGAGATAGCCCCAGAAGAAGGCACCCAGCAACTTTCCCTGGCGCTTGAAGCGTTTGAAAGAGGGTTGGCACTTCAGTGTCCATCATGAAAAGCATCCATACCATGAAAACAGAAAAATATCACGCTACATCCTGTAGAAACAAGGAGGCTTAACAATTTTGACCTGTTTTGTAGTTCCTGCGGTGTGCTCATGATTGCAGAACTGACCGATCAGGGAGTGCACATGAGTCGAGCCTTCAACTGCATGTCCCAATTGTACTCTTGAACCATCAGTACCTCAGACATCCTGGCAGAGAAACTCTGCCGCAACCATCCGTTGCTCCTATCTTCAATCTTGTTAGCGCATAGCTTGTTGCCAGTAAAAGCCCAGCAACCAATCTTGCACAATGGCAGGTGACCAATGATTTCCAAAGATGTTCAAAAAAGCCCTTGCTGCAGGCCACCTCAAATCCTTTCTCAAAGCTACTTTTTATGCGAGGATAAGAAATGTAATTGCTCCAAGACAACCTCCCAGCCTCCATCCCTTTACTAAAATCACTACCAAGTTCAAATTCTTTCATTGAAAATTGACATTCTACCCAATGATTAGCTATTATTTCTGGGTCTCTTTTCCAACAACTCCGTCGCCCATGCTTCGACCAGGCACAGCACATGTCCCTGGCCGCAATCCAGGATGGCGGGGAACCCCACAGCTATCCGGCTATCCACCATCTACCCCGCAGATACCTCTGCTAATTTAAAATCTCTATAGAAAATCACCATTTTTGAAAAGGGCTTGTCATTCCATAGCTATGTCAAACTACCAAATGGTACATCAACCCAATTCAGTGCCATGCAACAATGAGAAGCACTTCTACTGACAGCCATGACATCAAGTTGAAAGTGCGACTCAAGACCCATCGGAGATGCGGCCTAGACAAGTCCGAAGCAAATAGTTCGAGATGCACACTCCTGCCTCAGATTTTGCCCTCCGGTTTTTTTGACATAGCTATGGAAAATTGCCCATTTATAGGTGATTGGCCTAGTAAAAAGTGTGGTTTCCCATAGCTATGTCAAATTACATGGGGTACAGTATAAGCTCCTGAATCCAAGCAGATTGTGCACAGAAACCACTTGCCGGGGACTTCAAGAAGAACGCTTCCCGCACTAAACCCATCCATTTTTTGGCTGGTTCGTCCAACAAGGATCAGCTTTGCCATGAGCATCAGACCCAAAATCCCATTCCAACGAAAATCCAAGACCAGCAAACCAAAACCGACAGCAGTTTTTCAGACCTTGATGAACTGACGCATGGATGGCAAATACTCTGCTCCACCCTTAGAATCCCTTAGATTCCTTGAACCTCGTTCCCCCCGCAGCAATTTGCCCAGGTTCCATCAGAATCTGCATTCTGACTCTGGGCACTAGAAGCAGCCAGTGGCTATAGAGGTTGGTCACCTGTTCCGAGACCACAACGTCAAAACCGACAACTTGTAAGAATAGTCAATAAAAGTGGAAATGACAGCTACGAACACCACATAGGATACCAATGAGATATATACAATCAGCACTTGAAGCTGGGGCAAGAATCTTCTTGAAAAGTGCGCGCTTGACTTCGAGAGTCACCACAACAGGAAACAACCAGCGGAATGGACAAATCCGTGGCAGTAGCGCGCACGGATGTGGGTTTATCTGAAAATGAGGTACCTCAAAATGGTTTATCTTCATTTTCCCCGTTAAATTTCCTTCAAATAGCCATTTCGGGCGGTTGACATACCATGACATGCCCACGTGGCTGTCACTGTTTCCACCTTGCACATGCCATTGTTTTTTTGCGTCTTGGGCATCTCCCAACCTCACAACAACAAAAGTTCAGCGGATGTGTAGTGGGGTCTATCAAGACAACTCAAAAGCAGAACGAAGTATGAGAGTGAACATCTTTTAAAGGCCAAAGCACAAAGCACACTGTTCTGGCATGTCCCCCCGCCCCCCGCCTATGTTTGTTGTGTTTCCTTTTTGACCCATAACTCACCCCACAGGTCACTATTGGCTGCAGCCACACAGTGGCTTGGCTCTGAGCTTTGCACTGGCTTCAAACGACAGCATCGCGTCAGCAGCCATTTAGGCACTGCAAATGCATGGCCGTTTGGGCCGCGAAGATCTTCAATTCGAAGTCTCGTTGTCATGGGGTGTCTGTCTGAGTGTCTGTCTGTTTTTTCTTGTTTTTGTATGTTTTTGTTTGTTTTCATTGGCGTGTTAATGTTGCACGGGCCTGTCTATGCAGCCCTTACCCGTGCGGATTTACATCTTGGAGTCTTTTCATGGGCGCCACGACAGCTTGGTATTTCCAGCTGAGCTCAACGGTTGAACGAAGGCCATAGTTGCTGTCCAATCACAGTGTTTTCTTTTGGTTCTGTCCATGCACCTCCGATGTTTGTAGTGGCTGCCGGGCCAAAAGCAACGAGTTAGTGACGTAACAAATAGGTTTCAGAAACAGCTTCCTACCACCTTTGCTGCGCTCCGCATCAAGAGATGAAGAAGATCATGAGAGCCAGTGGAGATGTTTTAGATGTCTCTGCAACTGGCACATGTTCCACAGCTTAGATGCTTGAGCTCAATCTGGACAGTGTCTTCTTTACTAGTCAATGCAGCACATAGATTCCACATCTCCAGCTGAATCTGCTTTTGGAGCCAGCCAGACTCAGCTCCGGTGCCTGTGGCCCTACTTTGGAATTGGTCTGGAATTGCTCGATGAGGTTCATGTCCTTGAACTTCTCAGAGAGATCCTCCCATTCCGCCTGGACTAGGACGGAGGAATTTGCCAGCAATGTGGATATTACACCATATTACGGTACATGATATTACGGTCATCCATCCTGTTGAACCATCCTTAAATAAGCTGGCCAAATCGATGATCGATTCAGATGCGTCCATTTCCGCCAAACTGTGCATCCAGAATGACACAGAGAACAGCAGTCCCAAATCGCATCAGGATTTAACTCTCAAATCATAGACACCTGCATCAATACACCAATCATAGGGTGATAGAATTCGCTGCATCCCTGTCAAAAGCGTGTTGTCACCACTCGCCTGTGTCATGACCTTCCCCGAGTAGTTCATCTTGACATCCTGCAGTAGTGCAACATCTAAAATAGAGGGAGCTTGTTTAATGTCAACCCCGGATTAATAAACCATACTTTATAAACTAGGGGGTAATCGCCCCAATAGTCATAGTCATAATGTGATACTTAAATGGTACCCCCCGATTAAACAGCCTAAGGTTATTAATCCAGAGTTGACCTTACCTGTGTGCGTAACACATACCGTAGCGTCTTCCAACGGTCGAAACCGGTGTAAAAATTTGGCCCAGCCATGTCTGCACTACCCACCTCGAGCCGGCCACTTGGGTTGCTGCCTTCAGTCTTGGGAGCTGTAGCAGCTGGTTGTTTGCGAGCCTAAGGATATCTAAGGATCAGGTCAAGGCTTGATACCAGCAACTTGTGGAACTGCCCATCCCTTCCAACTGATTTTGACATTTGCAATATGAACTCAGGCAGTTGGAGGTACCATCTTGGACCATGGCATGTATATATCTACAAGCAAGTACAGTTGGAAGTCCTTCTGAAAGGCGAAGTTGTTCATCATTGGGGGCATAACTTGCTTGATGCATGGAGAGGCTTCCAACATCCTTGACAAATCATGTTGACTCTTGGTTGATTTACACAAAAACTGACCCACTCGGCAAATATGCTGATAGGGGCCTCAGCTGGCAGGTGTGCATTTCATCAACCTGACATCCCAAGTCTTGGGCACCTGGCGCCGGAAGCCTGCACAACAGCAACGGAGAACCATTGTGTCCACGCCACAGACTGGATTTTCAGTAGATTCATTTTTGAGATCCACTCAAATCAAGAAACTCCCTCAAAATCCTTCCTTTCCAACCCCCAATCATCAAAAAAAATAAAAAAACAAAATCCATCCCAACTCCCATCCCCTACTATTTCCCGCCTCCTGTTTGGCCATCTCCAGGTTCGCCTTGGCCGCGGCCAACTCGGCCCTGGCCTTAGCCACGACGTCGCCGTCGCTGGCCGCGGCGGCCGCCCGCTGCGCGCGCTCCGCGGCCTCCTTCAGCGCCGCGGCGTCGGCCGCCGCAGCGGCGGCCTCCACAGCCGCGGCGGCCTCGGTCGCCTCCTGGGCGGAGCGCACCGCCTTCATGGCCGCCTGGGAAAGCCACAGAGTTCAGGATTTCACCAGGACAAGAATTCGTGATGACAATAAATGATAATGAATCTATATATGATATGTATATAATCATATGATAATATACAGTTTACAAAGATATATATATATATACGTATGTATACTTGAGGCCCAAGGGGGGGTGAACGAAAGCTAAGGTTCATATGGATTTGAGCCCGTGACCATCTGCTTCCAACACCGCTTCAAAATGCCCCGGGAGCTTGGGGGGTTCAAGTGAAAAATCAGTGTGTTGGACTCAGACCTGCCCCTCCTTGCTGAAGCAAGAGTAACTCCAGCTAGCTACCGCTAGCTTTCGTCATATAATGTGTGATCATATATCATCCGTATATCTGATAGTATGTGAAAGAATTTAAGATCCAACAAGAATATACTACAATTCATGTATGTGGGTTTTATTTAAGTTCTTTCATCCGGACGGCCATTCTGTGCGAAATAACATTGCTTTCGCGAAACTTACCTCCCTTTTGTGAAGACGCAATCACTACCTGCCGGATTGTCATAGATTACTTCATGATAGCCTTGTAAACGCGCAGCGGGCATCACAGAATCCCTTCTCATGACCAATAATTTCTTATACAGTATATATTGGGTTTATATTTGCAAGACATACTGGGCCATCCCCAAAGTGCACTTTGCTGAGGCAATCATATGTCTAGTGGGAAAGATCGTCGCACCCGGATGGTTCTTCTCAGGCAGCACAGCCACACACTAATCGATTTTAAGCGGCCAACCTCATCCCGCTCCGCCTCCTCTCTAAGAGCCTGTCCAAACATTGAAAGCAAATGGGAACCTATCTTCGTCATACACTGAAAATACAAGATACGAATAGATACGAGAATAGTGCAAAATAGTTTTAAGCCTCCTGCGTCCTATGTCAAACCCAAACTGAAGTCATTGCCAAAGCTGGGCGATGTTGAGAGACCCACAATGGCCTTTGCTTGGGCAAGAAGGGCTGCAACCTTCGCTTCACAGCCACAGCTGGTGCAGGAGAAAGAACATCCCTGGAAATAGTTCGATGGTAATCTTCGAGTGACTGAACCTTTGAAACAACACTGAACACAGTGCCCCGGGAGGGGCTGTCTGTGCACCTCATCATCCCCTGCATGTCGTACAAGCCGCAGGCGAGGCTGTCTGGCACAAGGCCCAACAAAGGACGGCACCTGCGAGTGGCAATGTGGACAAGTGTTAATGCGAATGTACCGACTTCTGCATCGGCTTCCTGTTAGGAGAAACACTGGCTTTTTGCATGCATGTGTCTGAGCATAATAAGTCACTACAGTACTGGGAGCACCTTTTCGTCTGCATAGCCAGGTGTTCGTGCACTGACTTTCATTGGGGCACAACATGACCATGACACACCCAGAATCATTCCAGACTCTCCGACAGCATTTGAATCCACATCCTGGAAACGGTCTGATGCCTTGTTCAGGGCAACTCCGCACAAAAGGAGACCTCATGCAAATCATTTGCTCATCTGGCATCTCCACACAACGACTTCTTTGGGAGCCCCTCGAAAAATGACGCGATGACCCGCGAGTGCCCAAACTGCAGCACTCAGGCAGTGGCTGGCAGTGAAAAGGCCAATATTTCCGCCTCTTCCTGCTGAATCCGACATCTGCACCCAATGCAAATCTCCCCAAACCAATGCTGTTGATAGATTCTGCAGAGATGTCTCCCCAGCGATCCTGACCAAGCAAAACTAGTGTTTACAAACAAAGGGAACCTAAAGGAACCAATTATATTGCTGAAAGAGTGAAAGAACCAGGAAAATGTTCACCTCAGCCTCGACTCAGTGTGTCCAACTGAGACACGGATGCACAGCAAACTTGCAAATTCCGCCTCGGTGTTTTCGCAAAGCCATTGCAGTGCTACAATGGCACTGTCGGTCAAGAGTCGATCGTCCCAATTTGAATTACAACATCCTTTGGAATTCTGAAGCATAATTTAACATGGTCGTTCATATTTGTGTTTTGTACGGTCTTGCTGTATAAGGGAGCCAGCAACTCATGTTTTCGCACGGTGTCCTTCAACCTGATTCAATATGTGGAACGGCATTATCCAAGAAGAAGTCAACTTCTACTAGGTGGTGCTATTTGGTTTCCGAACGAGTCACTTCCTGAAAACAGAAAGCACCAAATACTGGAAATTGAAGCAGAACTTTGTACGTGGTTTGAGCTGTCAGAGAAATGTCAACACCCAATTTGTGAGCCAGAAGTGCCAGCAGTATACAAAGTCGTGGGTCATGTCTATATATCTTTGACTGCTTTCCTCAAATATAGCGCGATCAAAGCTTAACCATGACAAGCCAGCCACAACCACTTCACAGCTTAGCATCTTTAATTGCATATCTTTGTTCCTACCAGTCCCCTCATCGGAATGTCATTGTTTCAATTACTGCGGTAAACTACCCAATATCCAATAATAACCTACCATTTGGGGATAGTCTACCACCCATTCATGTGATTTTCAGGATGTTTTTATTCTTCGGGTGTACCACATTTTTATCGAAGCCAGTGGGCCCCTTTTTTCGAGCTCCGTTGCTTGGCAAGAGCAGCTCCACCGTGCTAGGCACGAATTAGGGGCCTGCACTAGACTCCAAGGTCAGCTGCCGATCATCAAATCACCTATCATTCAACTACCAAGAAAATGTTCCTGCAACTGATGTGATCAAACTGGTAACTACATTGTGGAAATCTGTAAACCAGATTCGCAATCAAATACTCTTACATTTGTCTAGTCCACCGTTCTAATGACAAAGCACTTGAGTATGTTCGGCTTCAAAAAATAATCCAGAAAATTCAAGGGACACTCGAGCTCTGGGCCTCTGGTTGATGACTCCAAGAAAAACGATCCACTCAGTTGCTAGAAACCCACCGGGCACTTCACTTAGCTGTTGAATCTGTTGAATAGGGGACTCAACGCGTCTCGGTCTCGGTCTGATAAGCAGCCTGCTACAGCCACCACACCTGAGAGTGTGTGACCAATACTCTAGACATTGCACTGCTTCGACTTCGCTGCGCTCACTCCTCATCACTGAAGATCCCAGTGCGTTGCATCCGCACTGCATGGGCCTACCAACCACCCACCACCTGGCAAAACCTCTCCATTTTCCTTCCCTTCCAATCCTCCCATTCCCTCTGGGATGAAAATAATAAAGCACAATGACTGCAATAAGTGTGGCGGTACAAGTGTAGAACTCCGAAAGAAAGTCAGAGGAAGGTTTGCACGAACTGTCTAAGTCTCTTCGATCGATCCAACCCCAGAATGGTGGTCCCCTAATTCAAACAGTGGTATCAATGTTCAGATCCCAAATCTTCAACTGAATCATCCATTTTTTATTTTCGGATTTTCCCTTATAAACCAACCAGCTATTGGGGTATACTAAGAATCAGCCTTTTTTGTTTGGTGAGTTTCAACCCCCAAAAAAAAAGGTGAAATCTTCAGTGTACCTCGACGACTTTCGGAGAGGCAGCCGCGGCAGCCAGTCTTGGCAGCTCTCGGAACCTCTGGCGCCGATGGAAATCCACCAATGGATTGGTTTTGTTGGAAAAAACATGAAAAAACGACAGGAAACCACGGTGTCTACTGTCAGTTCTCTTGGGGGTTCATGTAAAACTTCCCATCATCCAATTCTAAGACAGAGAAATCTGATGAGATCTGATGAAATCTGATGAAATCTGATGAAATCTGTGAAATGTATTTGTCTGCACGCCCGGTTGCACGTTGCAGATTCGTGCTCCCGGAGTATCAGTGCTCCCGAGATCAATAGGCCAATAGGCTCCTGGCTTCTTCCGGATTCGACCGGCGAAGTCAAAGATCCCATTGTCAGCCCTGTCAGCGCTGGCAGGTTAGATATGGCCATGAAAATTTACGAAAAACCGCCGAGGCCCCCACAATAACTTGTAGTCGTGCCAAGGCTGCTCATGAGGCCACTCGTACTGGCAAATCACGGCAGATCACCATGTCTTAAGCCATTTACAACTGATCTGCCAACATGTTTATTTTTTCATGCATAAGTGGAACTGCTGGATTCCAATATATTCAGAACCATGATTGGTACTCACAAATGCACAACCACCTGGTGTCAGCTAACACGATGAACATCCAGGTAAGCCGCTTCCCAAGAACCAAAAAGCATGGTTTTGTAACTACATCAACTACATACAATGCTGCTTGAAACCTGCAGCAAAAGCTTTGCATCAAACTCCGATCCACAAACGACTTGCATCAAACTCTCAGCAGGTTGAAGAACTAACCAATTGTCCTACCCAACTGTTGACAGCACCGAATTGGGCATGTCGGCCATGTATATACCGCCTTCATGTAGTCCCCGGGTGCTGAACACCAATGAACAGCATTAGGCCTCCAGCGCAGAGACACCAGCCTTTTTCCAATCAGGCACAATCATCACCAGGTCCTGGTTTCGGCACCAGGAGCTGGTTGTTTGAAATCCCCATTATCTTTGGGGAAAAGATCCACTATATTCTCTAGTGATATTATTTATATATATATATACATATGTATATATATATATTAATAATATATATATATTATTTTATATAAATATATATATATATCCATGGCACAACTTGACATTCATACCCAAGTCCGTCCTTGCCCATCTTGGACCCGACCTGCAGAACATGAATTCACTCAGGCTAATTGAAAATCCTCGGGAATTCATAGAGTTGACACATGTTAACATGTGAGACGATCAACTACTGGAAAATTAATATACGTACATTGTATTCCAAGATTTGCAACTGTGGCACAAAAAATCAGCAAGAATGGATGGCAACACAACATATGACAAAATTGTCAATATGTCAAGCAATTCCTTAACGTGCCACGGCGAAAGTTTCAGGGCTACGCGCCTTGGTGTTCATGAAGGTGCGGATCCGGTCAAAAATTCCTGTCAAGCGACCCAGAAAAAGGCAGTGCTCTGTGGTTTTGACTTGCCCATAAGAAAACCCATAAAGGTTTCAAGACAAGTTATTTTTGTTCAGAAGGCTATGATCTTTTTCATGTGTCAATGTGAAATGAATTCAACAAAAAACACCAGTCGGACCAAATGTTGTGGAGTTTGATGTACAGACCCAGAAAAGAAGGGCCTGAAAGTTCCAATAAAACAGCCTAGTTCGTCAACCAACCTGGGGTGTTGGGAGCAGCCCTGTCTGAGGTGTCAAATCTAGTGGAGACTGTCGCCGTTTGGTGGTCTCCAACTTGGTCTCGAGCTTTGATCCAAGAGGTGTCGAGGATTTTCCAGGCCATGATACGCCTGGCTGGCAAACACAGCTTTTGTAAGGAGAAATACAAATGAGGCTGAAAATGCTGCTTCTTTGGGGTTCCAAAGGAATAGGTCCATAGGTGATTCTTCAGCAATCTCCAAAATCGCTCTGCAACAATCAACAATGTGACCACATCTTTCAAGCTGGAAGGTGCCAAATGGGACAACCCGGATCCTGGATGGAAGAAGAGCCATGTTACCCGAGATACCAAGGTACCTGTCACACGTCCAAGTGTTTCTAGCTGTTTCTAGCCGCTGAGCCGGCCTTGCCCTTGGGCCTCTTGGTCCGCCCTGCCTCCTCACGCTAGCAATGTCAAGTAAGTGGAATGGCAGATTGTTCAGGGAAGGATAACGATGCATTTCAGTTGGGATATTTTGGGATTCTGTCCAACATTCTCCAACATTCTTGACCTGCTGCTTCAAACCGCCACTTTTCCACGGACTGGTCCGGTCCTGGTAGAACTGAGCGACCAGTTCAGGATCACGACCTCAGAACAAACCAGTCCGGAAGATGAGCCACGTACCTTTCATATCTTTCATCAAACCAATAGAGGAGTGGACGAGTTGACAAATGCACCATGGCACCCTGTCCAATCTCGTACTGGAAAAGGGCCTGCCAATCGACACTTCGCCGCATGAGAACCGAAATGCCATTGTGATACACAGACATAAACTGGCTTTGGCTAAAAATATGGTACTTTAAAATATCCCTAAAATCCATTGGTTGATCATAAGATATCATAAGTGTCCCTCTTTTCACATGGCCATTTGGTTAAAAAAAAAAACGCATCCCAGGCTCCCCCTTTTTGGCGCCTTGCGGTTGTCCTCCAGGATTCCCCAAGGTCCGAAGAACAGCTTCTGTTGGGCCACAGGGACCCCAGTGGCTGCTTCAATGAGCGATTTGAAGTTGCTCCTCAGCATTTTCGGGATGGGCTTGTGGAGATCCTGTGGAATATCAAGAATAGCTCCCCTGGTTATGGAGGATTTGTATATTAGATACTATTAGATACTTATGGATGTGTTATGGATAATTATGATGGATAATGATGGATGTTTTAAGTGAATACTTATGGCTCTAGGTCATGTCACGCATGGAATCCCCAGGTGTTCACCCCCAAAATCCATTGGATTTATGGACGTTTATCGGTTTATCCACCCAAATATGGTATTTAGATATGTATTTCATAGGTAACTTGATCCATCCCTGATGAGATCATGGGAGGATCATCTCAGGATCAAGATATGTCAAGGTCTGGAAGCAAGGGGGACAACAAAAAATAAATCGCAAAGGCTTTGAATTCAAGGCAAACGCTGTCCGCCCCAATGCTGAAATTTCGGGCTTGTCCAAACATTCCAACTTTCGAGATGTGGTCTATGTAATTTTTTATGTTTGGAAATAGATGCCCAAAGTGTGCTCACATATACAGTACTTCCATATTCGCTCTGCAAATACATCTTACAGGTCTCTCGGGTGTCGGCTCAATGTCACTTGCCAGAGTAAAGGTCGAACTCGCACATGGGCTCATTTGTGTCGTCTGGCCGGCGTACAGCACATATAGCACGTGCAGGAAAAGAGGAAGCATCAGGAAGAAGGTATTGCCACAGCAATGGAATGACTCCACACCCTTCAAATTTTCAGAGACTCCCAGCCTGCGAGATTGCAAACTCCGAGAACTTCGCAGTGCTTTGCACGTGATCCTCCAACTATGCTGTGGGAAGACTGGGAACCAGGCAGACTAGAGTCGCATTGGGTTTCCAGTGCACAGGGCCTCCCCCGTGTCCTTCTCGGACATGGAATTCATTGTCCTCTCCTGCTCCTGCAGCAATGAGACATCAACACCGAAACCAGTTGAGCTCAGGAGGTTCCACATTAAGAAGCACTTGAACGTCAAGAAGACCAATAGGGAAGACCAGTAGAAAGCAGCAGAAGAAGGACAGGTTCAGAAAACTCAATGTCAACTCCTTAGATGAAGATGAATAAGAACATTACTTTCCAGAAGAAATGCCTGAACAGCACACAATGTTTTGAGACATCTTCTGGGCGCCTGAGACATCTTCTGGGTCAGCAGGCTCCGCAACTCAGATCACAGTGAAGCGATGAGACATTCTTCCTACCCTGATGGGGAGTACTCTGAATGAAAAAGAGCTTCATGCATCTCTGTAAGGCTGAAAAACCACCCAAAGTAGATGGTAACACATGGTAACCCATACTAGGGCTATGGGCCATGGGGTTTGAAGCTTCATCAGATGGTTATCAACCGCATCATGGGATGGTCCAGTGCTTTGACTCCAGGGCTCCCAGACCGGGGTAGCTCTGCCACAGGTTTGGTCCACCTGACATGTCGTGACACGCCAAGAAAAGATGCTACGGCTGCTACGGGCCAAAGGAAACAACCCCAGTCCGCCTACTGTATCCGAATCAATCGCATAAGGGGTGGATTCTCCACTTTTCTTGTCTTCTTCATATAGATTCTTTGTGCCCTCCACCCTTATCTAAAAGTAGAGATGCATGGCTGCATGGAGAAGAACCGCTGCCGGGCACCTCACTCCTTCATGATGCGTGGATATGTCATGTCGGCATTATTCCCGGCAGTTTCCTGGATCAGAATGACTCCCAGCCTTCGCGGCTGTTGGACCCAGCGGAAGATTGGGTGGGACCTGGGCTGAAAGGCGCTCTGTCAGGCCCAAGCTGCACTTGGAACACACCTTTTTTCCTTCAAAATGTCTTGCCTAGCGCTTTCACAAACTTTTTTGCTCATAGAAAATCATGATGGACGTTTGCCCGGACCCCACGCCCGTCGCACGAAATGAGAATGTTTTCAAGAGGAGACCGAACGACGTATGCGCAGGGCCATTCACGGAGACTTGCCCGGAAGCTAGCTGGATGCCCGACCAAATCCATCGGTGGGCTGGTTGTTTTCGGCTATCGGCTGACTCGCCGCCCTGGAAGGGTTGTCATTTTTTGATATTTTTTGCGATTGTATACTTCGATGTTGTGTAATGGGGTGGGGCTGATGGAACATGTAGCTACGCTTGCGCATGTTGTTACCATACGTGAACATAGGTTTGATGTTACGACATGTTGCTACGCTTGCGCATGTTGTTACCATACGTGAACATAGGTTTGATATTACGCTGATGGCACGAACGACAACAATTTGTCAAAAGAACCCGAGTGACGTTCAACAACCGCTTTGTTGTCGCAGGCACCCAGCAACTTGACTCCACATGGAAAATTTTGAAAAAATGGAAGCCGATCGTTTTTGCCCAAAAAGATAAATCCTATGGGGGAACCAACGAAAATCGTTGGAAATGGGCGCGAAGCTTCCAGTGGAGGCATAATGCTTCCATCACTAGTTCAATCCTGGAAGAACTTCCCGCATGCTTGTGGCAGAGTTGAAAAAAGATGCACCCAAGCCGTAAGGACATGGAAATATTGATGAAGAACAATTTCCAAACTTGTTTTCCCAGTGTGATTAACAAAAAAAAACGATCGTTTCGCCTGCCCTAAATACATTTTTTTCAATTTTTGAATTGGCCCACGCAGTACAAAATGACACTTTCAAAATGCCTTCCCAACACGACAAATGTAAAAAAACGCTGGGTTTTAAGCATTTCACCTTGCGAATGATGAAAAAAAGCTGGTCGACAGTTCCAGGGCGGCGAGTCAGCCGATTCCCTTGTTTTCTTGCCGCTTCATCACTTGTCATAAGGGGGTGGCTCATTTATCCCCTTCCATCACTTGTCCTGGGGGCGCCTGATTTATCACCTTCCGTCACCTGTTCTAAAGGGCATGACTGATTTATTCCATTCCATCTGTTTTGCAAGGGGTGGCTCTACAGCCTTGACTCCTCAGATTGTGTGAAGAAGTTTATCACTAAACCCCTGGAAACTTTTGACAAGAATTGACAATTGGTATCATGACATCTTGGGCGAACGTGAGGTTCTGCGGCTAATATATAATCATAAAATATCATAAACGTTCCACCCGGACAACGTTCAGTTTGGCTACCTGCTATACAATCCTGATCCAGTTCCTGGAAGTCTGGCAGCTGAGTACCTCCTGGGTGCCTGGACCCAGAATGCCACTTTTCCCTTCGGCACGCGCACCCACACTTGGATCTGGCGCAGAGTCATGTTGCGAAGAAAGATTTTTTGGAACCGCCTACAAGGTGGTGCCCAAGTTCCTTACATTGGTTTAGAAATTGCTGCAAATAACTCCAACTTCAAACTTCACTAGGCTAAAAATATTACTGTAGATATATCATGGGTTTATATCATGATATATCCCTACTTAACTGGGATTTACAAACCCACGTACAACTGGAGGCAATACATCACAGCGCCACTCTGTCATCTTGTGCAGCACCATGTCTTCGACCACTCAGACGCACGGGTATGGGGTCCTGCTCTCCACGCTGTGATACCACCCATTTATGGTCAAATTGTGGACGGTTTATGGCCTTGCTTTACTCGCATAAAAAACGATTTGTCGAAAAAGGCTACCCCAAATCAGAACCAGGTCTGAGCTGCTAAAAAAAACTGCGAAAAAGGCCTGTTTCGATTCCCAGATTTGTTGCTCCAAAAAGATCGAAAGGTGCCATGCTTCAAGGCGAGGGATGGCACATCTCATGGTTATTTTGGACGGTATGATAAGTATGATACACTTCTTTCTCATCATGGGGCCAAGCATACCAAAATAGCAAATGTCATCCTGCAAGTTGAATCGTCTGGAATGGTAGATTGGTTGTAAAACGTGGAGGAGAACATTCGACCGCCAAAAACGGGTACGAATGTCCCACTGAAGCCCTCCCGCCCAGAACCACCGTATCGGTGGCACTGCCCCCCGCTCCTGCCGTGGCAAGTTGTGCTGCCGAATACGAACACCCCAAGCTGGCGGAGGTGGGGCAGGTTGGTAAGTCAAAATGCTAGAGCTAGAGATATTTCAGAGATACTGACATCCTGTACCCTCCCCAGTGTGAACCAACTTTCACCTGTCCAGGTTTTCCAGAGAACTTGAAGTTGGGTTTTTTCCCATTTATAGATGATTTTCCATATTTTCCCATTTAAAGATCCTTAGTTTGGCCCATTTGCGGTGGATTTCCCGGACGAGTTTGTCACTGCCAAGTCGTCCCTGAGGGCCAAGACATTTTCCCTGGCGGCACGCCAAGGGTGACCTGACCGGCGCCGGTACCAAGGCATAGCAGGAAGCTTTTAAGATCACCTGGATTCACGCTGGAAAAAATGGCTGGATCTGGCCAAAAACTTGCCTGCTTTGACTGTATTCAGAAAATCAGGTCTCTCTCGGTTCAAACGAGCGAATCGAAACTCGTTTTAGCAATTTGCAATTGGAGAAACAACAAACTCATCAAATCAGGATCCCATAGCAGCCTTGTCCCCCAAAGCCGGCCTCTTGGTGGTGAAGCGCGAGGAGGTTGACCTGATGATCCACTTGCTGAAAAAGAGAAGTCACATAGTGACATAATGTATAATGTAGGAACAACCAATAAAATATGTGTATACAGTATACATATATTTTTATACTGTACTCATTACATCCTGATATCCCCAGTATATCCCCATATTCGATTATCTCCCCGAAACAGTGCCAACATTCATATCACAACACTTGACCCTGAGGAAAGAGTTACTCGTGCCCACGGCCAGTCCAATATCCTACTGCATGATTGATAGACATCTTCAGTGAAGTCCAACGAAGGCAAGATAGGCAAGTCCATTTAAACGAGAGCAAGTCAAACACAAGGATTTATCTAGGCAATCCATCTTCAGTGACGTCCTTTCTCTATGACAGCGTTCGCTGTCGGACTTACACCGGAACACCTGTATCAGTGCAAATGACTCAGCCTCTTGCCAAGTTCGTCTGACAGAAATTGGCTTACTGAAGCGTTCAAACAATATGACCATTTCAGATGAACACATGAAAAAAATGCAGAACAATGTTCTGGCGATTTCTGGCGCATTATTAAACCCATCCCAAAAACTCCAAAAATATCTGCCAATCAGGATCATGGTCTCAATTCTGGAAAGTACAAGGATTTGAAATCACACACCAATAAATAATGAATGCAGCCCACCTTTAATGACAACTGTGGAAATCTCATCTTTGTTGACGAGATTTCAATGAAACCACGACCCTCTTATGATCAGAATCTGGGTCCAGCACCGTTGACACCGCTCTGTTGAAGATGTCGAAGCCATGAAGGTCCGACGCGAGGTCTCAAGAAACACGACGCGCGAACTTTGGACATAGCCGAGCCGCAAATGAGCACTGGGTGGGATGATCTTGGGATTATAATAGGATTCTTAGTTGGCGGAAATTATACTTAAAATAAACCCTCTGTCATTACGTGCAGCAGTGCCATGAAAGAATCCCATTCTTTAAACCTGGCACGTTTCGAAACAGGTTTGTAGCGGGTTTCAACCTGCGCTGAGAGTCCAGCCAAATCTGGGAGATGTGTCGATCCTGGAGATTTATCCTCAGAGCATCAAGTGCGTCGATCCTCTTCGCTCGAAAATAAGAACATCTACCGCTCGAAAATCATCAAATACCTCCTAAAGGTCCTAAACATTCCTAAACCATATCACTGATGGGCCTGTGAGTTCGCCGTTTGTTCGATGGTACACCCTCTAATTGGACTTCGTGGAACAATCAAGTTCCTCACTTGCAATGAAATCACTTTTTAATACCGGTGGAAGGTCGATAGCTGATGAATCCTAAACATTGGAAACGTTCTGCTGGATTATATATACACATTTGTCCAAGGAACGAGACTGTAACATGTGTATGCAATGTGCATCATGTACACATGTACGCATACAATATATATATATATATATATTGCATATATACATATATATATACATATATATAATTATATATACACATACATACACATGTAGACTGCATATAATTACATGTTCGTCTTCCAGAGGACTATCACATAATTCGCAAAAGAAGGGCGCTCCTGTGACATCTGCGAGGTGCTGAAGAACTCCGACCTCGGCAGTTTCGCCAAATTTTGCATCGCTGGTTGACATGGCTATCTGCCAAGCCCGTATGCATACATAATCATATATATTAGTTGCCCAATCATTTGATTAAGTTTCATTATTTGATTTTGATTATCAATTCATATGTGCTTTTATGTATTTGTCGATATATCTATCCCTTTATCTGTATATTAATCGATTTATCATTCCAATGCAAATGTTCATTTGTCTATACCTATTCATCTGTTGATCTATTGATCTACTGATCGATTAGTCTATTGATCGATTTATCTATGGATCGATTTTGTTATTTTTTCATTTTTGCTTGTGTAGTTAGTATCATGGAAGAGTGGTTAGGGGGCTATGGGGGGGGTTATGAGCATATCATTTAAGGTCCTGATAAGGCTGGGTAATGATCAGCCCTTATTAAGGCCTTACTAAGGTCTTATCAAGCCTGTTTAAGGGCTTATTAAGGCATATAAAGGGTTTATCCTTTAAGGCCTTAGTAAGGTATTATTCCTCATGGATAGCTGAACTTCCTTATCCAGTGCTTATCCAAATGGCTGGATAATGTGTATGTGTATATATATATATTATAAATATATAGACTGTTTATAAACATGTCATTGGAGAGAGAGATGCATCTTGTTCAAACTGCACATTTACCGAGCTCCCAACAACGGGCTGTTGGTCACACTCATGTCCGGACGTCCAACCTGGGAGCTTTAAGATTGAAAATTGGTGATTGGGTTGAACACTTTTATCTGTGGATAGAGATGTGAGCTCTGAATATATTTTTTGGTGGATAGGATAGATGGATGGATGGACGGACATACAAATAGTTAGACAGGTAACTATAAATCTATAGATGGCGAGAGAAAAAAAGAGAGGCAAACAAGCAGATAGAGATAAATAGACAGTTAGATACGTGTTGTCGACAAACACAGAAATAGACAGGTAGATAGGTAAAATAAGTCGATCGAGAGACAGATAGATAGGCCGATATAACTGATATAACATACAAAAATTGATATGTGTTTGTACATTGGACAACGGGCCATCCCATTCGCGGTCTCCACCATGGCACCCGGAATCGATCCCCGGCAAGGGAGACTGTGGAGACGAAATCATGGTGTCGATCTATCGGCAAGTCCTTTCGTATCGAAATTTCAAGCAGCCAGGATTGTGTCAAAGGAAAGAAACGAAACAAATGTCACATTCAATTCCAAATGGACATGTTGGGTGGTATTGTGAAATGCATCCCATACACTTCAGATACAAACAGGATTCCACCACTTGCGGTACCATTGCAATCCGTTGCGTGGTTGCCTCCCCAAACATCCTTTACAAAATTACGTTGCTGCCAACACGTGCGACGACATGTTGATGCTATTATATGTTGTAAGATGCAACTGGATGGGATTACACATTGGAAAACCCAATCCATACATGTAACAATGTAGCCTGTATAAACACGCAACAATGTCAAATTAATACATTCAGACATAGGACAACAACCATGAAGGAACCCTCATATTTTGTAATAAAAAGGTGTCTCCTGCATGGCCCAACTGGCCGCACAATGGTCCTCCTCCGGTGCATCCGACATGAAAGTGGGTTCCACAGGAAGCCAACTAGAAATCTACAACAAAACAAAACAACATTGTCACAAACTGTTTGGCAAATAGACTGTTGGTTGGAGTTCTGGTATTATTCCGTTCCATGTGCCAGATTCTTATCAAAATTGTGGCATGTTTGTTTAAATGTTGTTTGAACACTAAACATAGCACGCAAACACATGGGTGGCCTCGGACTAACAATTGATTCAACAAACCAAGTTGGCGCCGAACACAAAAAATGTAGCAAACCTAAGGCCCAAAAAGCTCGCATTTGGAGCAAAATAAAAGCAAAAACGTGTGTTTCAAAGCAAGCCTGTCCCAGGATGTGTACAAGAACCGGTTCAACCTACCCATGTGTTTCCATTTTTTTCAATGAACCATGTGCAACATGGAAGCCAAGTCGGGGTTTCTGACACAAAATTCCAAATTCAAAAAACATCACGGTGTCAGTTTCCAACTGAATTTCCAGCAACATCCGTCTCCAACACTGCAAGCATCAAAACACTGCACGGCAACTCTGTTTTATTTGGGACTTGGAAACCTCATAGGTTGAAAGTGACATGAAATTGCTATGGCATGGGGTGGTGACCGTTGGCCACATGTCTAACACCCTGCCTTTTACACCAGTTGTGCTGGTATTTTCGTCGGCATCAAACAAATAAATTCCTCGACATGCCCATCACCTTCATCTTCATGCGGTGGGTCTCCAACATACTCCACAACCATGCGTCCCTTTCCACCGCGTTTTCCTTTGGCTGCTGGCATCGAAGGAGGGACTTCTGATGACGATTCAACTGCTCCGTCACATAGTGCTCCAGCAGTCTCCTCAGTCACCATAGGCGGGGAACGATCGTCATGAACTTCTCCACCGCTCTCTTCCTCCCCTTCTCCTGTTAAGTAGTAAAGTCTGTATATATACCCCCTACATGTGCGCAAACCTCATATCACAAACCTGCACCAAACTATCTCCGCGTAAACCCGTATAAATTGTAACCAAGTGTGGTCTCTTTGTGTGTGGGCATTTTTGGCAGTTGAGACTATATGGGAACTATATGGAATTTTATAGAAACTATATAGAAACTATATGGGAATTTCAGGGGGAAAATAGGCCACTTGTATTAAGAGACCATATTATAATCATGTTGTTTTCATAGTATGGTACGGGATGGTGATTATTGTGAAAGGTTACAAATAGTATAATTAAACATAGGCATAAAATCAAATTCAAATTCATGATTCATGATTCATGATTGCAATACACACCCCGAAAACAATGCGAAAAAACAATGAAAAAACAATATATACATATATATATATA
>Ga0126342_10000773_pt1 | contig 39100 bp, 23 predicted proteins | sample Cyp1metagenome_FD_92528 | JGI IMG/M metagenome (GOLD analysis project Ga0126342, IMG submission 92528) | Coral microbial communities from Lord Howe Island, Old Settlement Bay, Australia - Cyphastrea 1 metagenome | ecosystem: Host-associated > Invertebrates > Cnidaria > Coral ...
ATGCACTGAATAGAAATTTGGTGATCATAAATTTGGCCATAAAAACGAAAACCATGTTTGAAATTTACCATTCAGCCCCTTATGTTTGTTCAAAGTTATTAACACACCTGACGGACTTCTATACATTCTTAGGGATATTTTTGGGATATAACTGATATAACCAACAATATGATGTGGCTTTGTCCGAAAATTATGGGAAGAAGTCAGCATATAATGGTTGAAGATCAAGGTCCACTTAGAATAAAGTGCTGTATCTCTCCCATTTTGACATCCACGTGGAAAATCGACATCAATTAGGATCTATATACCCTCTCACGGAATGCATGGGGAGTGTTCATCATGCTGTATTGCCGGCATGGTGAATCGCCCGCCATTTTTTAGCGTCTGAACACAACTGCAAGTTTGTCGATAAACCCATTAACTATAGTTGCATAGCCCATAAACCCCTAGTGGCCCTAGTGAGCCGAATTATAAGTCAAGTTAGCTAAGTTAGCTATCTAGGGGCCCTCGCCTTGTAGCTAATGGTCGGAAAATTGGGTTGCCACCTGGCATCCGAACTTGAAGGGTTTTCAACGTTTGCATCGTTGAATTGTCCTGTAGAAACAGTCCTTTGAGATTCAAGAATCCCCTTGCTGAGACGCAGTGGGTTGCTTCAAAACAAACTTAATTAAGGGATGGAATTTGCAAGTGCAACTACTGGGTCTCCTGCAAAATGCTTCCCGTGAAGAATCTGTTGGACACCAGTGTGGCACCATTGCACCAACTCAATCTCCACATCAACTCTCCAGCCATAAGTGGTTGATACTCGTAGAACCTTATTCTCAAGCTACCAGCAGTCATGCCAAGCGGTTCGATCGTCTCGAAAGGCGGCCTGGATCATATTGTGAGCAATCGATAGGATCATGGGGTTATCCGTTGTTCATGGACATCCAGAATCTGAGAATGGTTGGAAAGCATTGTCACACTATACTGTATTGAATTAATGTCAACTGGGGACTCGAAAGGGGTTCCCCTCAAAAACGTCATAGACTGGAATCATTGATAGAACGGTACTCTTCCAATGAAATGGCATAGGAGTTTTACAAACCGAATCAGCAGTCTCGACGGCAACAACCGCACCATCACCAGCCCCCGCACCATCTCGAGGACAATTTGCGCGAAATAGCTACGACGCTTTGCTGTGAGACGCAATGGTCCCTTGAGGTCAGGGAAAGAGTTGGTAACGCTGTACTCAGGGTTCTTTGCGAAACGCAAATTTGGGGTCCCACATGGATAAATTTTCAGTGGCAGGGAAACATGACCAAAATGTGTATGGCCCTGTGTCCTAGATTTGAATTCATGCCCACGTATAATATTCAAACCAGAAACAAAGGGGACACAATCTGCAAGAAATATATCATATATGTCATGATGGTATTTTGTTACAATTCTCATTGTCTTCCAGACTCCCAGATGACATACCACGGCCCGTATATGGAAAGCCTGGCGCCAAAGGATGGACATCCAACATAGCAAAAAGGAAACCATGATGCCCTCAGATTAATTTATATATTTCGGTTATTTCCCTATTAAACATGACCTGGTTGGTGGTTTGGAACATTGTTTATTTTCCATAATATATGGGATAATCCTTCCGAGTGACTTTCATATTTTTCAAGATGGTTAAAACCACCAACCAGTGACGATTTCTCATAGCAAACTGTTACGCAGTAAATTAACAGAGGGTATGTCGTTGTCAAGGAACCCATCACATGGACCACCAGCTTCGTCAGGACGAGAGCGAGAAATTCTTGGCCAGCTTCGTCATGTTCGATTGGCAGGGTCTTTCAGACCGAGACAGAAGGCGTGAGAGTTTCTTCGCTGAAAGGGGAGAATTTCTCCAAGAATTGGGGATGCCCCGTTCGACATTTTTCCAGAGCAGAAATTATAACCAACCATGGGATTTTGAGGTACCCTCCGGTAAACTAACATAGCTATTGAAAATTGACCATATTTTTGGTGGATTTACCCATTAAAATGGGGATTTTCCATAGTTTTTTGTATGTTTACCAGAGGGTATCGTACTTCCAGAACATTGATGCACGGTTAAGGTGGTGTCCCCAATCCAAATATTCATCCAGTTGCCGCAACATTTGGTTCAGTAGATCACCTGGCTGAATCATGGTGTAGCCAATACATGGGTAAATTACAACGACCTCACTGCGACCGAACCCTGGAATGATGGTTAGTAGGGGAAACAATAGGGAAATCATCCCCAAATGGCGTTAATTCAGGTTCGTGAATTATGTTAATTTATCCAGATATATTTGAACTAATGATAGGTTGGGAAACGTACCCCAGCCAACATAACTGGGCACTACCTTGTGTGTCTGAGATGCTGAAGGGCTACTAGCTGCAGCATCAGCTACACTACAGCTACACCCCAGAAGTGCAGACCCCCTCATGTTTGAGCTCCAAGCGCTGGTACAGGCGTGTGATTTCTTTATCCCAAACACGGGTATGAAATCCTGGCATTGCATACCCGTTTGTACAGGCTATATTCTGAGGTCGATTGCTTATCTAAGGATTGATTCATCGCCATGGAGGATGAACATTCAACTGCCGGTAGGCATTTTGCTGGTTCTAAAAACAGGGTGGTTTTCCAGAATTTGGGTCATCCTGCAAGCCCATTGTCTATGATCATATCATCATCGAAATGGCAATGAAATAGGATTATTGAATGATATTAAATCTATGTAAATCGAATTGCCACTTTGGACAGAACCCAAACACTGCTTCGTTGCTGACGGCCATCTTCTCTTTGTTCACAGCGAATCTACATGCTGAAGTGCTGCATTGGTCATGGCAGCATACCAAGGCCCTTGGGGCATGTGCAGAGACGATTGGGTCCTTTGACAGTTGCTCAAGCGTCACACTTTTGGATGGTGGTTTCAGGGGTTTTGGAAGCCCGTGTGCTGGGTAATAGGATATTCCTCGGCTAAAATGCATGGATCACTTCAGGGATCGCGCCAGGAGGCCCAGAACAGAATGTTCTGGCAAAATGATCATGGAAACCCCTCTATGATATTGTTGTTTCAGGTAGGGTACGGCACGAGCAACATGATGTAACATTGGCCTACTATGCAAAGAAACACAACGTTTTGTTTTGTGTTTTCTGTGTTTCCATTTCTTTAGATACTGTTGATGGAAGAAATCCTTCACCACCTTGGATGGTTGAAACCCTACAAAAAAATGGATAAAGCATCTATCAACTGGTGCAGGATTTCGCAAGCATCCACAGTATGGTGTGAAGCCCGCAGAAGTTCAATCGTAGCGGGAGCACATCGTGAGGCAACAGTCCCCTGAACACTTGCATTTGCATGGAGCCTTATGACGATCTTTCAATCTATCTTTTGATAGCCTTTGGAACCCCCAATACATATTCTCCAGTAAATTCAGTATCGGCAATGTTCCTTGGGAAACGGAAACAAAGGATTTTTATATATGTTTATGGATTTTTCGTTAATTTGCCGGAGGGCAGCGGGTAGCTCCACTTCAGTATATTTGTGCAGAGTGTTGCAGTGTTGCTACTTTTTTTTTGGTGAAGATCTAAGAGCGCTGCTTCAAGTGTTAGAAAGGTTTAAGTGAGAAGGCCATTGTACCATGAAAATTTGCCGCTTCCCAGTTGAGCCATTAAATATGCTCTTGTTGTTTGGTTATGAGATAGGGCGGTAGATTGGGTAGATTGCCTGGTTTATGAATGTTTATGAAATATAGTCCACAACAGGGATACCTACTAGTTAACCAGTGAACCAGTAAGGTGGGATGATATGGGCCATGGATATTTTTCATTTTGGTGTTGTCATCCAGCGAGACTTTAAGGTCATGGAGTGCGAGACAGACAGACTTGGAGGCTACGATGCTTACGTTTCTTCGCGCAAAGTTGAATGGGGAAGGGATGTACAGTAAAGGGAAGGGGAGCCTTCTTTTTGCCATGGAAAAAAATACGGAACATGACTAACCAAATGATGCATTTACCAACAGATTTTGGCAGCAGTTTCCTTCAGCAGTCGGGGAACTAGATGGCACTATGCAATGAGCCTTGTGCATATTCACGACTTGTTGATGAAATCCCACCGTTTGATGGTTCAAATCCCTATTGTACCGAGTGGTTTCGAACCAGTTTTACTTTTTTGGGCCATGAATGCCACTGTCTGCAATTGACAAGAGTTGAACATACTGTACACACGCAGCCAAGTGGGGATATCAGCAATAGGATTCAGCACCAAGATCTAGTGAATTATTGTTTTTCTTTTGGGGGGGTGTTCCAAGATCAGGCTCAATTAGGCCCCAGGGATGTGCAATTTGAGGCTAAAGCCAAGGTCACGCGAGGCAACTTTTGGAAATAAACTAGCCAGTGACATGGACATGAGTCTTTTATAATTATCGTTCATTTCTTTGAGTATCCGATTGGTTGTTCTAAACCATGTTTTTGAATAAGTTGCAGTGTAAACAAACTAGTCACTTGAATTGCACAATCCTCTCTTTCTCTCTCTAGACATATATTATACACACTTATATACATATATACATATTATATATATATGACATATACTGGAAAATTATGTTTAATCCTAGCTTTGTGAAAATCGGGTGAGACTCTGACATCCAGGTCTTCTACTTTTCTGCTTCTTGCAGTTCATCATTTGGCTATGTTTGCCATCGCCTGGGACTGTTGCCACTGAGCTCAAGGGTGGGTAGACTGCTAGACCTGAAGTTAAGACATATTGTTTGAAATCTCCCACAAAGGTTGATTGAGTATACTGAGGGCTCGTATCAGAGGTTTATTCCATTTGGGATGGTCCGACGTCTTTGTTGCTTTCTACTCCAAGGTGGTGGAAACATGAGGGGATTACAAGAATATATCACACTTATCTTGAGGTGCCCCCTTCAGTGTCAGGATGTTGAAATGCTCGCGGGCCTGTGGGCCGACTTTGTTGTTTCATCGAGGCAACATGCGAGATCCAAAGAGCGATTTCGCATGCAGGATCGGGTGAACGGGCAACATGACGTTGGAAGGGGTTGGGTCAAAGGTCAACGCCCGAAAAGTTTGATGGTTTCCTATGGTTTATCATATGTTGTTCGACTCATTTTAATCATTGCTTTCCCCACCACAACATGTGTGCTGCACCGTTTGCGAATGCCTTGCTTAAATATTATGACAACAAGGACATGTGGTGGACTCGCCAGAGCGTACAAATTAAAGCCAGATGGCATATGCGTAGGCGACAACCACATGTAGGAACGTGACGTGGACAAGTTGCTGAAACATTTATACGAAGAGCACACACCCCATGGTCTGAGCTAAGGCTTTTCTTACGCCTACCCGCAACACTCAGAGCGTGTCCACTGTCCAACTGATATAGCTCCAAATCAACTAGCAAATGTGTAAACAATCTAGAAAGAACATATGTTGCACGTTTGTTGTTTAAACAGTCGTTACATATCTTTACTTAGTGGTTCATTTTATTCAGTAAATCGATTTCAACCCCAGTTATAACATGTTATAACGGGACTAATCCTAGTCAGCCCATTTATAACCAGGGTGAAAACCATTTTTTCTAAGAGTGAGACATGTTTGATGTATGGTTAGGTCGATCTCAACGGAGGAGTTTCAACGCTCCATTGGCTATGGCTGCAAGACATATGACTACACGCTGCAAAGGCGATTTGGGACTTTCCCATATGTGCCGCTGGGCAGAAAAAGAGCCTAGCCGTTGCCAAAGGTAGCAGTAGAAAAAATTCACTATATAGCTTTAGAATGCTTTAGATGTGTTTTTTTCGACTAATGTGGATACTGTATTTTGATCCTCACATGTTCCTGGGCAAACTAAAGACGCTGAAAACAACGACCTCACTAACAGATGACGATTGGTAGTTTCTGGTTGAATCCCACCTTTTTGATGTGCGAAGACTGATTGGTAGTTGATTGGTAGTGAAATCACAATGGACTGCTTGTATTGCCAACCTCTGGACTATGGGTATCCATATTGCTTGACTGAACTCCCAACCAATCAGATCCCGCGGTCGTTATGATATGTCCACCCTTGATGGCTGAAAGTACCCGTAACATGACAAAAACCATCCCTTTTCAGTGGCAATTTGAGGGCCTAGGTCGATTTAAAATAATGAGAATTTAGATGAAGGAACCATATTTTCTGATCTTTGATTCTTAAGGCCTACTTTCTTTGTTGCTATCATTGTGGTGCGGTGTCATTGTCATTGCCTTTTTCTGTTTATTCCGTGAACTCCCAGCAATCATAGATGAAGTTGGGACAATTGAATTACGTACAACTACATCAACTACTAACAAGGTCACTAACAAATACATTTTCTCGTTCTAGGTCCTAGGTGAAACTTAGGCACCATTGAAAACTCTTTAGACCCTCCAGTAATACAGTATCCATCAAAAATTGCTACAAGTGCTAAAAACATATGTGGTAAAAACCAGGTAAAACCTGGTAAATTTCATAAGTGCTTGCAGGACCCAGGCGTTTCTTCCCCAAGGCCCTTGGTCCTGCTATCGCTCCCGGGACCCTGCCACTGCGGCAGCTGCCGCGGCCCGGCGCCGTCCAACGCTGCAGTGCGGCTGGCGCAACGCGTGGCGTGTCCATTGCTGGAGGGGATGGACTTGAGGACGGTGCCTGGGTGAAAAGCTGGAGACATGGACATGGAGAATCACCATGTTTAATACCCATAGGATCCATGTATGGTATATATGCTAACATTTGGGGTATATTGATGGTAAAAAAATGGTAAATGTTACCATATATAGCATACATGGATCCTATGGGATAGGTAAATCATCAAAACACATCTATTTCTATGGGGCATTTTCCATGGCTATGTTAAATAACCATAGGGATCCATAGGGTAATACTTAATAACATGGTCATTTTTAGTTCATTTACCTATTAAACTGTTAATTTACCAGAGGGTAATCCAAATGTTTGACTGGTTGGTGCTTTGGAACCATGGAATTTTATGACTTTCCATATTTTGGGAATGATAATCCCAACTGACTCATATTTTTTAGAGGGGTTGAAACCACCAACCAGATTACATGGAAATTACTGGGACTTCATGGAATCCTGATTGGATCTTGATGGGTTTGATGGGTTTTATTATGGAGCACTGACCATTACCATAGAGATCCATAGAGATCCCATGAAACCCCTATGATTTCACCATGCCCCAGGCCTTGCGGCACTTGGTGGCTGAGATCCATCGCATCGACGCTTCGTCCAAGTTGGCTCCGGTGCGCGTGCCGCGGGACGCGGCGCTGGACCCAACGTTGCACCTTGGGTGACGAGACATCATGGCGCCGTGCTGACGCAGGCTGAAGCCACTGAAGCCACCAAGGGATCAGAAGGGATAGGATGCATCACTGAAGTCAGAAGTTTGGACCTGGGCTTGTTCGAACATAGGATACCCGGTTCCAAGGGATTATGATCACTTTCTTATCTTTAAATGATGTTGATGGCTATTTGTGGGTATCCCTATGACAAACCCATCCAGGCGAATTGTCGGATTTATGTCCATTTATGGTGGAAATATCGAGATAAATGGGGAATGATAGGGATACACCAACTTGAGAATTGTTTCGAGGATCATTGGTGACCACGCATCGTCCCCGATGCGTGGGTTATCCCATTTGAAAAAAAGGCGTGTTGAACACTACTGAATCTGACTGACTAAGCAGTTTTTTTTAGTGGGTTTGGCCACCGAGATGGATCACTGGTGGTTTCAAAAGTTTGATATGTTCGAACTGTTCAAGTATAGAAATGGGATGATGATCCCCAATGATGCGCTTTTTTCAGTGAAAAACACCAAGCAGATCTTTTCAGAAGTTGTCAGAAGTTTTTTTTTAAAGTTCAGCAGTTGAAGTGTTTATGTTCTTATATGTTTTTATATATCAAACAAAAATGATGTGCTTTCCCAGCTTTTTTGGGTGGGTGGATGGGTTTATTCATATTTGGAGATCGTTTTAGTTTGTCCAGAATCATTCAGTAGTTTTTATTTGTTTGCGGTAGGCAAATCCGTGCAATAGCTAATGGGGTCCTCACTGAAGAATTCACATTGAATTCACTGCCAAATTTACCCTCTGGTAAACTAACATAACTATGGAAAATCACAATTTTTAATGGGAAAAAATCCACTATAAATGGCCATTCTCAATAGCAAACTGTATGTTTACCAGAGGGTAATCCACTCTACATGTTCCCTCGAGTCTTGATTCCCACCGCTGTTTTACAGGTCCTATCGAATGCCTATGAGACAGTGGAACAACACAGATGCCATTCATGGTTCCTCGGCTCAAACGAGTCCTGAGTGTTGTTCTGAGCATTTTGGGAACTGCAAACCCACATTTTCTGCCACAGAACTAGATGTCTAGAATAGGGTACCCCACGGTACCCCAAGATCCACAGCGCAGCATTTTCCCTAGGCCCTATGGCCATTTGGATCATTGGGATGGTAGCACTTGGTAACCTGAAAAAAAATGAGACAAATCCATATGAGACAAAACCCTGTGATGGTTTTGGAAGGGAAGATGTGACCCAAGGTCACCTGCCCGACACTTGAGGCAGCCTGGTAGTGAACCACCTGAACCACGACGTCGCCAACCTCCAACGGCACCCGTCTCGCGACGATCTTCGAGTCCACCAAGAAACGCGTCGGAGAAAGAATCGATCTGGGCGATGACCAAGAGTCCTGTGGCTTGATCGTAAAGTCCTACACTAGTATGATCCATTACCCATAGGATCCATGTATGGTATATATGCTAACATTTGGGTATATTGATGGTAAAATATGGTAAATGTTAACAAATACATGGATCCTATGGGTTATGATCATTTACAATCCGTCTTAACACACATTTCTATAGAACTCCCTTTTTGCCATGTTGATGATGATCAAAATCCAGTGTCCAATCAATATCAAATGCTTGCGACTTGAACTTTTAGAAGAGGATGTGGATGACCCAAGATTATAGATCTGGTAACCTAAGTTGATTGCAATTTAGCCAAAGTCTTCCCAATGACCCATTCTATCGCCGTGGCAAATTATACATCTCATCAAGATAATGTCAGAGTCATGTCCTCATTCTATCCCAATTGCATCACCATCATAGACTCTTCCTGAATCACATCATTGCTTACCCTCTGGTAATTCAACATAGCTATTGAAAATCATCATTTATAGTGAATTTTCCCATTGAAAATGGTGATTTTCCATAGTTATGTTAGTTTACCAGAGGGTATGTCCTTGGGGGTTTTTCACAGTACGTAGATGGTAACCCTGTTAGATCCTGTGGGGTAAACAGGGTCTAAATCTGGCGATTTTATCGCCTGGGTCAGGAGTCTTCCACCTTGGCGGCAGCCGCAAAAGCCATATGTTTCTCGGGGGATCGCTTGGGGAGTTCGTTGTTTGGTTTCATGATACACCATATAGACACTGTAGGCCTATAGGTATATGATGGTATATGTTTGTTTCTATGTGTTTCTAGTAGATAGATCTCTTCTTTGCTGTACTTTGACCTGTGAGTCGATACCAAAACACTTGCACTGTGGAAGCAATCTGCAGATGGCAACGCAGATGATCTGCGTGGGTGTAGGGGGCGCCCAAATATGTTCAAATAGCACCAGCTATTTGAACGAAATGTGTACATTTGCTGGTGTTTTTTTTTAATGCTGGTTTTAGTCCAAAGATGTTGGTGACACTTCTTTCTAGGATTGACACTTTGGATGGTCCCGCTAAAGAAGCTTAAACAACTGTGGCAGGTCCCTTTCCAATGAGTTTCTTATCTCACGGGAACCGGTGAAGTTTCAACGCTGGCTATCATCATCAGCCAGCGTTTGCTTCGTGTCAGTGTAGGCGACTTGATCTCCTCCTCATGGGAATTGTCATTGTTTCTTGTGGGACATAGGTACTGCACCGAAGATTAAGCCGATATTCATAATATGAGTGCCATCGTCAAAATTTGTCAAAACATGGCATATATGTGGCTACTTTTTGAATACTTCAAGAGGGGATTGTTATCCCTTGATTACAGTAATGAGTGTGAATATTCCCTTTATAAGGGTTCCCTATTGATGGTAGGATGAACAGCCCCTTTCAACCCGCATGAATCCCATGTAAGTTGATCATGCTCTTTATGCTGCGAATGAAACAACCAACAGTCACTGACTGCTGAAAGCTGGTGTTCCCTTGTTACAAATCAATTTGCGAACCCATCGAACTAACTCTAACTCTAGCAATCACCATAAAGCCTAGGAATCATTCAACAAACTGCAAGATGGTGCGTATTAACAAGATTGTTAACCCCCCAAAAGTCTGTTAGAAACGAACTTTACAAACGCACCATCGATGATTCTCTCTGAGGCTCCCTCCATGATGGCTGGCCAGGGCATCGCATCCATAGAGGTGCTGGGCAATAACAATTGGGCCAGAAATTGGGGTATATCTATGGTATATTCCCCAGATGGCCATTTAATCCGTTGAAATGATTAATGACACACACACAGACACGTGTATGTATGTGTATATATATATATATATATACAATATATATATATATATATATACGTATATATACCTAAAACATATTCAATTTAACTAGGATTTTTCATGGTTTGTCAGAACAATGTTTGGATAGTCCATTGGATTTGGGGTAATATCCTGTTTTCAGACAACGACCCCTCTGGCCCTCTGGCAATGGTCGGTTGGGCAAGTCGATTTTGTGTATGAAAGCTAATGGAACAGAAAAGTCACTTTGGTTTTTATGAATGGATATCTCTATCCGCCTAAAAGTGGTTTGCCAGTTGGCCTGATCAGACTACCAGAAGTGAAAGGATTGGCCATATCTTGAGGCAATAGCAATACCCTCTGGTAAACTAACATAGCTATTGAACATGGCCATAGAAATAGTGGATTTACCCATTATAAAATGGTAATGTTCCATAGTTTTTTGTATGATTACCAGAGGGTAATGGCTGTTTGTTGTAGAAAGCGGACTGAATGGGTATGGGTCATGTTTGGTTCCAGAATTGAACAGCATCTCTACACCACGGTAGATTTATGAGTAGCCAAGGTAAGCGGCTGCAGCCATGTGGTCACCGATGTCTTATGTGTCTTTTAGGTTTTTTCAACGATTGATTTTTATGGATTTTTACTTACATCCACGACAGTCCTGATATGTCCTGATAATCCTGTAAACACGCAAATCCGTGTCAACCAACCAGTTCATAATATTTAGAAGGCGGTGCTCCCTAGTTTGTAAGATGATTCATAAACTCATCTAACCGCAAAATCCAACAGTTGATCCAGTTGCAAGCTAACAAATCGCTAACAAACTGGGGCACCACAGGGTAAAGGCACCACTCCAATCGGTGAGAATGACATTTCTAAAGTCGAACCTATGACAGATACTGCCTGTTTTGAGTGCTTGGAATCACTTGCAGTTGGAACTTGAAAACATGGCCTTTGTAGAATCAGAAAACATCTTTGAATCACGTACGATTCTTACAAGCTAGTGGCGTGCAGCATGGTATGACAGACATAGCCATAGCGAGCACTGAAATGTCACATTTGGTTCATTGGATTGGTTTAAGGGAAAATCTTAGCCGGAAACCATGTTTTTTACCCATGACATATTATGACATATGAGGGTTTTCCTGTAAATTATCCCTTAAACCAATCCAATGATTGGTGGGCATGTATTTTCTTCCTGTTGTCATTTGTTGTCTATATTATCATTGATCTTAATCCAGGCGAAGACCGTCCTCGTTTTTCGGCCACGTTGGGGGCCCGGCTGTAGGGCTGGAGATGACTCTGCAGTGAGATCATGAACAGTCCAAAAAGGGGAGGTTTGACAGTCAGGGGAGATTTACAGAAGCTGGCAAGAATGATAATTGGTGCCAGCTTCTGTGAATGTAGCAAAATAAACATCATGATTGTTGTCAAGACATATTATTGTATAATTATGTGTGTTTGACAAACATTGCTAAATATGATGATTGTTGTCAAGAAATATGACAATTACCCAGTACGACCATGTCTCCGGCATGCATCCCTATTGATGGACGAAGTGTTGCTGCTGATCATGTGTAAAGTCGTCCCTCAAGTTAATTCCGAGAACTGGCCTGGCATGAAATTTGCAAGTAATCTCCATATTTTGCTTTAAAAAACGGGGTTGTCCGTAGATTGATTTCCTATGTTTTCCTTATACCAACCCTCAAACCTAGTGATGATTGCACACGGTATTGAAGCCTAGTTTTTTGGCATGTCTAAGCAAGCCACTCGTCCAACCGGCAGACCGGAATCATCAGCCATGCAGATCCATGTTTAATATAGGAACAGCAACGACCAGGACCTTTGTTGTGGAACTATTTGCTAATTCTGGGGTTTATTTGCGGATAGACATGAGTTGTTTCACGCAAAGGTGCTGTGGTTTGCACAGGACATTCGGAATGTTTACTGAAGGGTTTGGAGTTCATCTAGAAGGCTGTTTTTATCCAGGAGATCTATTGTACTGCAATCTATAGAGAGTCCATATGACTCCAACAATTGTATGAAGACTACTGTTCCTACAATGTGCCCCAGGATAGATGATTTGGTTCATAACTAGGTAAACAGGGGTTTATTGTGCATATATCTACAGTCAAATGGTATAGATAAACTCACAACTTGTTGGTGGTTTGGAACATTTGTTATTTTTCCATATATTGGGAATAACCATCCCAACTGACGAACTCATATTTTTCAGAGGGGTGGCTCAACCACCAACCAGGAGTGGATGTGGATAAAGCTGGGTTTTCCTACAATGAACTAGCTACCCTTCCCCAAGGTGGTGGAGAGTTCTGGACCACTGGAAGGTCCACTTTGGATGGTCCGTGGATAAAGCCGGAAAGCCCAAAGCTTTTCATCGCTGTTTCAGTCTCATTGGATTGGTCTATAACTGCTTGGTGGTTTGGAAATGTTTGGAACCATGGAGTTTTATGACTTTCCATTCAGTTGGGAATTTCATTTCATCCCAACTGACGAACTCCATCATTTTTCAGAGGGGTAGGTATACCACCAACCAGATAATTGTGAAAACCCTATATATATATAGTGAGAAAGAGCGTGGTTTCCTGTAGATGTGGCCTTTAACAAAGCCATTGAGGAGAGGGGTTCGGATATGGATCTATCCGATGTCCCAGGTCTCGCGGATCAGAATTTGAGGTACACGGGAGTCGCCACAATGGCAGTGCAAAAAGAATGACAAAAGATTCAAAAGATAGTCAATTTTGATTACCAAACATAATCAAGACTACTAGCAAATTATTGTTTGACAATCACAATTATGTGGTAACATATAACATAATCACAATTGATTATCAAACATGATCAAATCATATCAAATCAAGGTAGTCCTAGTAACCACCGTAAGTAGTAGATAATATTATAGCTAAACTTAGCTATCTATTGCACTACCCTGTAGGCCTGTAGGTATAAATACTGTAAATAATATATATGTGACTCAAACCAAACAGACTGTGACGGGTACCAACAGCAAATATTAGGGACGTAAGCGGTTAGTGAAACCTAAGATAACCTAACTTATTTAAAGTTTATGAATAAGAGTCTAAATGATAAACAGTTGGATCAATGGGGGTGAATCCCTTTTCCACATGTTGCCACAGGGGCCGTTTTTGAAGCCGGATGGCCCAGCTACTGAGGGATCGGTTCATCACTCAGCGAAAACCTGCTGGGTGGCCCAGTCGTGATTCCTTTCGGCAGTGTCTAAGGGTAAGACTGGTCAGGGATTACCTGATCGTATCCAACCATATCTAGCCTTTTTAATTGCTTCCCAATGGTGCTAGAATGGACTGGTGACACCTCGTCCCTCGCAAGTAATTTGTCCTCGGCCATAATTTAAGTTTCAATAGCTGTGGCATGTGGGTCAGATGACAGATCAGGTCTCACTTTCCCTGCTCTGATCCAACGTCCCAGCATTTTCAGTCGCCCAGACACGTTATATTCTGACATGTGGGGGTACCAGTGCCAGTAGCTCTATGTGCCATGCGGGTTCGTTTATTGGATGAGCAAGTGGCTGATATCCCCAAACATGATGGGGTATCTCTTGGGTTATGACCAGCAACCAACCATTCAAGGAACTCCACGACCCGTCCCATGGACATCTTGGCGAGTGGGATAACTGGTTCTATACCCCGATCCCAGGAAAGGAACATGTTGCATGTCTGAACCTCATAGATAAAGCTGTAATATAGGCAAGGGTCCTGTATGTTCTGGATAATTTATGTGAAACTTTAGGAATTATTATGTATACATATAAACACACATATATATGTATATATATAAGTATATAATTATATAATTATATAATTATATACTTATATATATGTGTTTATATGTATACATACCGAAATCTGTACTTGTATCTATATGTCTACATCTATTATAGATCCACATTAGATAGACAAAGTCGACCACACCATCACAACTTTCGCTCCATTGGTGCCATTCCGCCAAGGAATGGAGAACCGAGGCCAGCCTTCTGTTCATTTTTCGTTGGATGAACATCCATACCCTCTGGTAAACTAACATAACTATGGAAAATCACCATTTTAATTGGGAAAATCCACTATTAATGGCCATTTTCAATAGCTACGTTAAATTACCAGAGGGTAAATCCCAGCTATTTTGATGTTACATGGGGTACAAGGTGACTTAACCCATCCCCATATCTCTAACTTGTTTCACAAAAAAAAACAACATGGATAACATGGTGCGTTTTACAAAAACTATTGCGCTCAGACCGTACAAAGTGACCGCACCAAAACGGTCACTGTGAACTGCAATGTGCTGATGGTATCCTTGAGTTTGTTGGTGGCTGCACTTCGCAAGATGATATCTATTCTCTATAAAGGTCTAATACAACACTTCACCGTTACTGCAATAGATGGTGTCAAAAAAAAATATATATTTTGATATGTCACGATTGAAATTCCAGTCAAACCCATAATTATATAAAGTTGAATAATATACTCATGAAAATTATAGAGTAAACTACTACTGTAACTTTCACGGTTACTTGGAGGATCGTGGAAAAACACATAACATCACATTAAGTACATTAAATCCTATTGAAATTCCATTCAATCCCTGTATGTTTGTATATCTACATACGATCATCCTGAAATAGATATAATATGGAATTTTTACACATATTCCCATTTGAGTGAAGACTGTTTTTGACAATTCCATATGTGTTCTACTCCAGCATGACTATAGTAATGTGATATTCCAAGAACATGGTAGCCAGTATCAAGTTTTGTGTTTTTTTTTTAATATATTGTAATTCATGTATTTCAGTGGTATACATTTTTGTTTTTACATGTATTATATCATATGCTCCATGGTGCTGGAATATTTACCAACATTTGCCCTGAAAATCACCCAGTTTTGTAGGTAAATACACCATACATGGAGCATCTGGGTATGATACAACATTCATAGAATTGGATGATGGGAAAATTGAAACCGGAAAGCCAGTCATATTTGATGGTAAACACCATGGTTTCCGGTTAAGATTTTCCCTTAAACCAATCCAATGAAACATGGTCTTCGAACATCTTCGAAGAAGTTGCTTCACCAGGCCTGGAGATGTCCCACCAGCCGCGAAGAGATGCAGCCACAGGTCTGTGCCAAACAGGCCAGGTACACAGGGGAGGTTTTTCGCCAGCAAAACATGGAGGTGAAACCAATGAAAATGGGAGCTTTAAGCAGGTTGATGGATATTTCAACCATGAAAACATATGTGTTTTCTCTGTTTTAATGGTGCTATTCTGGTGTTATTGTGGTAAAATACTTAAACTATGAAGACACAAACATCAATCATCCAAATACATACTAACTGATCGAGAATAGTCTGATACGATTTGAACTTTTATCTTTTGCCATGGAGATATAGAGAAAAAACACGAGCCCATTCCCATGTGTTGCGTTCTAAAACATCCATGTGCAAATATCATGTATTCTGTGGGACTGGCATTTGGCTGGAAATCAACAATAAACATCCAATAAATAACCAGATTTATGGATGACTCTCAAAATGAAACATTTCCGACCGAGCCTTGTTTGATTGCCAGAGTGTAGTTCCCAGCAAAGAAAAACATTAGACATCCCCATTCAAGAGAAAAACGGTGTGTCAATCGGTTTGTAAACTCACTGTGGATGTTACTTAGATCGGGCCACAGGATGAGTGAACTGGTTTGTAAGCGGATTAAACAAAAAACATCAAAATACTATGTCATGTTTGAGGATACAAAACCAGATACTGATTACTAAGCGCATGGCCCATTTTTTTTGGACCTCCCATGGCCCACAGCCGTGTGGCAGGTGCTGGATTGGTGGCCCTATTTGAGTCCGCGCCCTGCTCCAAAGGTGCGCCTGAAACGTCAGCCGATCGATCGCTGAAGGCGAGCCGAGAAAAGTTCACCGCGGCGATGGAGGTTGGGAAAGCATCAGAAAATGATGATGTTTATGCAGCAAAGTGTGGATTGAAGCAGAGACAGGGGCCCGATAATTAATGAGTTGGGTTTTAAAACTAGAGAACCATCCGATTCATTATCATCATGGATATATCCACGATAAAACTCCTACTTGTTTATATCTAGAAATAACAAAACCAACTTTTCCCATATGCAGCGGTGGCTGGGAAATCTACTTTTTCTGGGTGGGAAACACCTTATGCGCATAAATAGTAATTTTACAGTATGGGAAATGCATTTTCAAGTTAGACTTGACAAATCAGTCTATATGCGCTATATGAATGGATATAAATCCGTCATATGATGGGTTGATTTACCAAACAATCATGGGACTAGGATAAAAGACAACATCACGTGTGAAAGCATGGATTAAAGTTAGTGAACGAACCATGGTGAACATAGTATGTAGTAGTTCGCTCAATGAGTTTAATGAATTGTGTAGTGCTATTCCGAGAGGATCCGAAATGTGTTTCCATCAACTACCAAACTAGGTTACCCTCTGGTAAACTAACATAGCTATGGAAAATCACAATGTTTAATGGGAAAATCAACTATAAATGGGCCATTTTCAATAGCTATGTTAAATTACCAGAGGGTACCAAACGACAGCCAATTACACAGATTTTTCAACTGCTCATTGTCATGCCACGCTGCTTGTTGCGGCTCAAGTCGAAAGCTACATAACTTGCCATCATGTCATGGTCTTGAGCTTGGCGAATCATCCTTGGCATAAAAGCTTACAGTATGACCTACTGCATTTATTGCAACTTTTAAGTAGCCAATCGTCAACGACCCCTGGGGAAAGCTACCAACAGTGTTCTCGGCTATCTCGGCGTGCTGTAGTGGGGTCAATTCCATGCCCAAGACCTGGGAAACGATCCAGATTCTGTGGCATCGTTCTCCCTTACGGATTTTACGGGAAGATTACCCTCTGGTCAAGAAAGCTTAATTAGTGATGGACAACGATTTTCCGTTTGAAAAGGAATATCATTTGAATAATTGTGAATCATTGTAATGCTATAATTAGCATTGAATCAAATGTCATATATTTGAATATTGGAAATTGTACTGCTGATTGTAATGCTGAATAAACATTACAACACGTATATTTCAACAATCAATCGAAAATCATGGAAACCAGACCTATGCCACTCGTACCCAGTCCCGGTTAGTCGGAAAAACACAACCGACCAACCGACTTGACGAAAACACAACGACCATGACCGCTACGGTGCAGCTTCCGATGACTTTGGAGGTGCTGTGGGTGAAGGAAAGCCTGTACATTGAAAGCCATGAAAAATGCTCTATACAGATGATACATATCCCATATCCAATCCTAGGAGGGAAAAAAACATATTCTTTTCCATAATCAGTGGATGATTTTGGAGTGATTTATCTGAACATCGCAAACAGAAACCATGGTTTTAAGGAAATCATTGAAGTGCCACCAAGATAGTGTAACCCTTAATATTTAGCATGTTTGGAGGACATATCTATAGTTAGATGGGGTTATAAGCCAACTTCAAACGTGGACCCTTCCTGTAGAGGGGCTATGACTATGTGATTGTTTGACTGCTTGGTAAGTGGATTATATACTCAGATATTTAGGAATATAACACAGTTCCTAATCATTTACTGTAACCAACTCCATGGTCCATCTGGCTACCGTCGATTTCATTGATACTTCAAGTAAAAATCAAAACTAACTATGATGTAGGGATGGGTTAAAAGCTTTGATTATTCCATATGGATAGCAAAATTCACATCCATTTAGTTGCCCACTTGCAAACTTTTGATAGGTTTGGTTGCCCATTTGAGGTGGGTAAAGATTGGACTGTACCTTTTGTTCTTATCCCATGAATCCCATGTTGGGTTTCTTTGATACCATGGGGATAGCCCAATTTATGGCAAGTTTCACGGGTACCCTCCGGTAATTTAACAGTTAGCGAACTTGAAAATGGCACATAGAAATAGTTGATTTACCCATTAAAGATGGTGATTTTCCAGTTCGCTATGTTAGTTTACCAGAGGGTAATGGTGATAAACCATAATTTTTGTTTCTTTTAATCTTCAGACAAATCCATTCACAGAACATCCAGGGCTTGATCATTTAGTTCGCACTAAAATAGCTGGTAGTAAGCTGCATGTTGATACCCCCATCAGTGCGGCATAAACTCCCAACTGTTTGTATATCATATATATATATATATATTTATATACATAGCCATGATGTAAATCTAGTTATTCAGATCAGTTTGATGAACCAGTCATACATGTTGTTTAAACACATGCTATTGCAATTCATTTTCGGTACATAAAGATATAGAACATTCTATATCTCCACTTCATATATGGTACATAAATGGTACATAAATGGTACATATATATATATATGTCATATATATATATATGTACGCATTCCATCCCCACCTTCGAACACTGCCAGGCTCTGCTGAGCAGCGATGAGCCTGGCACCGAGGCACAGTTCTGTCCCGTGCGGACGCCAAGCGAAGTCCTTTTTTCTTTTTACACGTTTTTACAGTGTTCTGGGTAAATTATAACGACCTCACTGCGACCTCACTATAATCATAGTTAGTAAGGGGAATCATCCCAAAATGGCCGAACTACTCAGGGTAGTGAAATATATTGAAATATTATAATTTACCCAGATTGTTGGTCAATATTAATGTCAATATATGTCAAGAAGGTTAAATCCCATGGAAATCACCATGTTGTCCATTTGACCTGTGGTTTAATAACAAATTTTTGATACATGTATACTGTATACATGTTTTGGTAGCAATGGGGATGTTTCAATATGAATGGGGGATGGGCTTACACTATCTATAGATGGCTACCCTCCTGTAACATACGGAAGGATGTGGAAAACCCTACCATTTCTAGAACATGTTTTGAGAAACCGCGGGTTTTCATGGCTTTCCACATTGTTTTGTAATCGTTTGCGCCACGGGTGGTTCCAGTCATCAAGTCATCCAGACATCTTGGAGAATCATCCCATGGGCCCACGACTTGGTGCAGCTGACGACTGGGATTTTCCATGCACAGTGATTAGCAGTTAGGTCATGATTCTTATGTCCCAGTTCATTTACCCTCTGGTAAATTAACAGCTTGACCCTGAAAATCACATTTTTTTTAGTGGAAACTAAACTTCCAACCCCTATCTGGCAGGGTCTATGTTAATTTACTGGAGGGTATAGTTCATTTACCCATTAAACATGGTGATTTTCCATAGCTATTTTAATTTGGCAACATTTTTTTTTGGCAACATGTACCAAAAATGTTAAGAGCATGATGATAACCATTATAGATACCCTTTGGTAATTTAATATAATTATTGAACATGGCTATTTATAGTCCATTTACCCATTAACCATGGTGATTTTCCATAGCTATTTTAATTTGGCAACAATGTTTTTTTGGCAACATGTACCAAAAGATGTTAATAGCATGATGATAACCATTATAGATATCCTCTTGTAATTTAATATAACTATTGAACATGGCCATTTATAGTTCATTTACCCATTAAACATGGTGATTTTCCAGTTCGCTATGTTAATATACCAGAGGGTAATCCAAATGTTTGACTGGTTGGTGGTTTGGAACATTAATTTTATTTTTCCGTATATTGGGAATAATAATAATCCCAACTGACTTTCATATTTTTCAGAGAGTTGAAACCACCAACCAGTTATGATTTTTATATCCCAGTGATGTAAACTACTGTTAGCATTTGTTAGCTAACTACTAGTGGTTACCACCTATACTAACCTTTCCTTGTGATTTGATGAAGGTTACAGTTATATCCGAGTGATTTATGCAACTGCCTTAGGCCTTAGGCTACACAACAGGGTGTAATAGCTGGGAGATCCCAGCGATATAATAGGTAATAATACCAAGGTTAGTAACCACCTATTATTTATAGTATTTTATAGTTTTTTTTATCAGAACACAGTGATAAGCAAACTACTACTGTAGACAAAACTATTCACCAAGCGACCTATCATTTGCCCAGGTTGGCAAACATGGTCGGAAGGGGTTCTCTATTCCAAAAAATGGGCATATATGAGTTTCTGCCTTAGCAACTATGAAATATTGCCAGGGACCATCTTCTGTCCCAAAGGTCGGAAATCCATGTGTTAACACGATGAATCTCCAAGGTCGGATTTGCTGGAAAAGGCACGCGTAAACAGACATTCAATGTGGGTCAGTGACTTTCTATTTGCTATGTGTTTTGTTTTTGGCCTGGCGATATCCTGACGTTGTTGATGTTTCCCTCTTGGAAGATCATCTGTCGAGGTGCTGAAGCTGCCCATCAAGCGGACCCATCGCGTCCGGGCTGCCGAGCAGGTTGATACGCATGCTTGGGTATACGGTTAATGGAGTCAAAGGCAGTCATTAGATGTTATTAGTGAGTTTCATTATATGTTTCCCCAATGTTTACTGTATAGTTGCTGATAGGCTAATATGTTTGTTTGGTTAATCACCACTCATATGTTGATCTTACATCATTCATGATATTTCTCTATAATTATAGAACCCACTTGCACTATTTTATACTTACTGTTTTTGGATACCAATACCCAATAGTGTCCCGTATTACATACTGTGTTGTTTGCTGCATTTTAAAACGTATTCTATAGCTGCTACATACGCTCTCATTTCTATCATAGATTGCCTGTGATACTTCTAAGTTTCTGCAAGTCATCCATGGCTACAAGGTAGGGGCCCCAAACACTAACTAAATTGGTTTGGAAGTTGGTTAACCATGGTCTATGATGGATGTATGAAACGAGGTAACGGAGGTTTTTTTCCGCCAACAAACATGAGAGAGCGGGTGAGCACATTGCAGGAAATTATCCCAAGTTCTCAATATAATAAATAGGTAATAAGCGTGTATTAATGTGTAATATTCATATTTTGCTTTTTTGGTATGGAATGTCCCTAGAAAATAAAATGCCCTTTGGTAATTTAGGATAAATACGAAAACCACATAAAACCACCATTTTATGCACGGCAAGTCATCGCACTAAATAGGCCATGGCTTCTGTAAACTGTAACAAATTACCAGAGGGTAAATGATGAGACTGGAACATCATCCATGTTGAATTCATTTTTTCATCTCATCCATTCTGTAAGGACATGGCTGCCTACATGGTTACAGGCAGTGTCAGGCAGCTGCTGCCGGATGGCAGCTGAAGTTCTCAAAATTGGAAATCCCTACGTCATTCAAACACAGCCAACCCCTACTAGGGAAAACCATGCATGGTTTTGCAGCCTCCTATTTGGACGGAGCCGACGATTCCAGACTGAGCCTTACGACTGCCACGGCTCTGTACGGCCTTCTCCGGCGGCATGTCTGCCGCATGAATCCCATATCAAGCTGAACGCGCCGCGTGCAATCTACTTTTGCGAGGCTGAGCTGCTAAGTGCTTATTGCTAACTGTAAAATATGATTGGCCATTACTTTTTGCTGTAAATGTGCATGGTACCATGCTCGGGCAATTTACTGTGGAATCAACATCAGTCATTAGTGAGCTTCAGTCCATTGTTCCCCAAATTTTACTGTAGAGATGCTGGTCCCTCATTTTTAATAGAATACCCCAAACGATGATTTACAACACATATAAGGTTCATAACTTGTGGCCTGATCTTGTGGCACCCTCAAGCGGCCCAGGTCCGAACACTGCCAGGCTTTCACCTGCTGTCACTGGAAGCTGGAAAGGAGGTGCGACTGGGGGGTTAAGCCCCCCGAGAAATGACGGCCTTAAGCACCAAAAATGAGCATTGAGTCAACATTTGTAGGTGATACGGACAAAATAGAAGAGTTGATTTTTGATAGTGCTCTTTTGGTTTATAATGTTTATATCCCCGACAGCTAGGACTATGAGGATTTACATGGACATTGTGATGATTCATTTGCAGTTGAATGGGTGAAAGTTTCTTGCCGCAACTTCTGGGTGCCCTCCAATTGCAGGGGCCATCCTGCCCTTTTGCCACGGTGGATATGTGTGGATGCTTTTGTGACCCTCCCCACTATCCATGTCTTTTTTCCGGCTCCTCCGCCCCCTTGTTAATCCTGGAAGCGGGAGTTTGGAGGCAACAAACCGGTTGGCCAGTTTCAACAGATATCATATAGAATGTATAATCCCATTTATAACCAGTTATAACTAATAAATGGCCATAACTGTGTAAGATATTCAGGGTAGCTAAAGCCTCCAATTGGGTGAAGCTGGTCACCACTTGGCTCCGGCCAGGACCAAGTGCATCACCAGCCCCAACATGAAATTTTCTATGTCCGCTTGGTATATCCGCAGAAAAACAGATACCTTTTTTTGGAACATAACCAATTGGCGCAGAATTCATGATCAAATGACCACATGACCAACAACATAACAAAACATTTTTGGAAACATAAACCATTCTATCTTCTGAATTGGCACAAAAATCATGGTGAACGAAAACAACTAAAGACAGAAGATCAATTTGGATGTACAGCACCTAGACCCTCCAAGTACCCACCAAAAAGAGCTAAAAGTCCGAAGTCATAATTGGTATACGAACACCATCGAACACCCATGTTCCTAGGTATTTGGAGGGTCTACGCAGAAGTGTGTTCTGAAAGAAAAACACAAGGTGGCGCCCCCTTGTTCAATTTTGTTTTTTGAACCCCACCCACTATAGTTAAAATTGCCATATTCCCTAGTGATACTAGTCATCTTCACCAACTCAGCTAGCTAAATCCCATGAAATCCATTTGACCTCTAATTAAAACGTCAGTTAACATAACATACCATTTTGACCTCCATTTTAACCTCACTGAAATCCATTTAACCTAGCTAGGTCCAATTTAACCTCACATTTTTTTCTGCTGGTAACATATCATTAAATCCCAACACAAAAAATGTCATTCCTCCGGGCCTGCAGAGCTGCAGGCCATGGCCCAAGGGAGCTATGAAGCGTTTTCGCAGCGCTTTCGTTGCGAAGGCTTAGAACATTTGCACCCAGAGGACTGTTGGTTTGGAAGGGATGAGACGCAGGCTTTGGTAAATGTCCCACTTTGGGCATTTTGAACATCACTTTCAAGCACCTGTTGGAGATCATATCCCCAATATTTGGGTGATATTCAATTAGGACATTTACCAACCCCTGAGACAGAAATGCTGAGCACAGGAAGGGGTTCTTGAGTTCAAAGTTAGTTTGTGCCCCCTTCTATAGATAAATTACCATACATCCTGCTTCGCCTTGTTCGAACCTAAGTGAGCAAACTAGGGGGTCCTTCCTGTAGATCTTGATTGTTTAGCATTGTTAATTAAGCCACAAGTAAATTGATGGAAGGATGTTGTTGGATGGCTGTGAACCAAGTAATTTCTTTGAACAACCACCTAGCTATGTTAATGTTCACCAGGTGTTGTTTTCTTACCTATCCCTATTTGTCGATACCTTGTATCAGCCGTTGCAGGACAAAGTCTTTATTTGTCCACAAGACAACAAGGTGCGGGCTTAGAGTCTGATGCTTTTGCTGAGACAAGTGAGGGTTTGTGGTTGTATGTAACTGCCCATACCCATCACCATCATCATCATCATCATGATGATCATCATGATCATCATGATCATCATCATCATCATCATCATCCTCGTCATCATCATCATCATGATGATCATCATCATCATCAACATCAACATCATTATCATCATCATCATCATCCTCCTCCTCGAAGTTACTATGATCATCATCTTAGTCATTATCATCATCATTGTGACAGCATTTTGAGTGGCTCACAATGATCACAGGTGACCCAAACTGGACCTGTAATCAGACTTTCCGGTTGCCCACGCTCACAAATTCCCAGGGAAAAAATGAGCTGGAGGTCCCTTTGATGGCAGCTTTCCATAAGAAACTGAATTTGTGACCTGTTGGTTTTGTTGTCACATGGTCAATCACTATGCCCATTTCAAGAGCCACACTTTGGACATACGGTCAATGCAACATTTTCGGACAGCCCCCTTTGGCATCGCACATCGCCATCAGGCGTTTCTGAATCAGATGTCCATGCGCTACCACCAGTACATTCGTCACGAGCTACAGGAAGCAATTTGGATTTGCTGGACGATCACCCTGTTGACCGTCCATTCCCATAGGACCCATGTATGCTATATGGTAACATTTACCATCAATATACCCCCAATGTTAGCATATATATATAATTATATATATATATATATATATACCATACATGGATCCTATGGGATTGAATTCGCTAACTTGTAACATCTGACAAAAACCCTGTGCGCAATTCATGGGATGAGTCGCCAAGTAGTTATGAATTTTGAATAGGTTATATTATATCAGCACTATATACAGTCAAGTTAACTATATATTAAACTATAGGTATACCAGCACTATAGTTATAAGTAGGTTTTTAATAGTTATACCCAAGTAGTCATATAGAGTCTATATAACTATAACCCATCTATCAGCAGTATATATCCACCGTAGATCCATGATTTCCCATAAGCACTTGGCACTCGATCTGCTTCCGCAGCGGCAGGAGCGCAAGGCTGAGCGCAAGCGGCTCCGGGAACGGGCTGAGGCCTGGAGTATTGCATGTTATTGTGTGTTATTATGGGTGAAGTATGTGTTTCTGGTCATTCCAGTTTTTGTGTTTCAAGGGTTCGTGGTTTTTTCAAACATGTTGAGTTGGTTTGATGGCGTTTTTTTGTTTTTTTGAGGCTTAGATTTGAGGATTGAGATTGAACAGATGTCGGATTCTTCGTTGGGCTGGGTATCCTACTAGTCGTGGCTGATGTGTTTGACAACCATCGCAGTGTGATGCTCAGTTTCTTCCTAATGAGATCTCAGCGAGTCAGTCTAGTGATAACCACCATTGCCCATTTACCTCTTTGACCAGGGATATACCCTCTAGTAAACTAATATAGCTATAGAACATGGCCATTTATAGTCGATTTAGCTATGAAACATGGTGATTTTCCTGTTCGTTATGTTAGTTTGCCAGGGATAAAAAACCAACCAGACGAGTACTCTCCAATCCATTGGAGTAGTCTCCTCTCCTTTGGATATGATCACGTTGCTCCGATGTCAAAGGCATTTTTCCCCGAGAATTAAACATCCATACTATTGTTAGGCCATGTTAGGCCCATGTATGGAGGTTACTCTGGGAAGTTATCATGGAAAGGGAACAAACAAATGGTGATAAAAGCAATACTATTGAAATGGCAAGTTTGGATAAATTTGGAGGTATGCCTCATTTCAGACATTCCCAAAAACGATATTGAAAGTGATAACTATTCTCCCATTATGTTTACTTGGAGGATCATCACACTTCGTAACTGGTTTTCATAACCCTGATCACAGTCCCCTAAGTAGGTCAATGTAGGTCATCCTATTTATAGATTCTAAGCCCATTGAGAAAAAACACCAACAAATCAATCATGAATGGGATGATGATTCATATGTCATTAAATCAAACCATTGGAAATATACCCTCTGGTAAATAAACATAGACCTTGAAAATCACCAATTGGTAATGGAAACTAATCTTCCAACCCCCATCTGGCAGGGTCTATGTTAATTTACTGGAGGGTATTTTTTTTCCATTCTAAATGGGATGATCCTCCATGATCTTTCCATGAAATCATCATGGCTACCAGGAGAGGAGAGCCCGTGCGGATCGACATCGCCAGCCAGATGTAGCAAGGCCCTGCGACGGTTAAACGGGACGTGGTTCAATTGATATAGCTCAGTTATGGGTGGAATACCATCGGATATCTCTAGATGTTGAGATTTCCATGTTTCTGTCGATTTATCATGATTTATCTATCGATCTATCGATTGATCTATGTAATTATCTATGCATTCATCCATCGAAATGTCTATCTATCATTATCTATTTTTGAATGCATGTCAAATCTTGAACGACTGGATGCTTTTCAGGGCATGATCAAACAGCTGGCGACTGTATGTCCAAAAATTGGTGGACCGAAGACATTCCATAGTTGTTGGTTTTGCAAGGAATACTATGTTGGGGGGATCCATATGTGAAACCATTTCTGATTACATTTTTCCATAATATATGGGATAATCCTTCCCATTGACTAATATGTTTCAAGATGGTTGAAACCACCAACCAGATTTGCAAGGTTTCTCACTATCCCAATGCTTTTGTTTGGGAACTCTTGATCATCGGCTTTCTCACCTAGCCGACCTAGCAGTTGAATCAGCGAAGTGGAGGAACATGGGTTCATCCGAAAGCCAGCCTCATGATAGGCCTCATGGACAAGGGTTTCTTAACCACCATCAACCCCCACCCGGCGCTGCTAACACCATTGTTTTAACATGCTTTAACCACCATCAGTTGGGATTTAATTGCGGGAACTATCGGTGAGCACTCTGGTACTTTAACGGGTTCCATATATATATATATACCATTTGGTAATCAAACATGGAAATTGAACATACTCTATATAATCTATAAATGGTGAGTTTTCCACTGCCATGTTTGATTGCCAGAGGGAAACAATGATCATTACAATGTATATATAATATATATATATACAATATATATATATATATATACATAATATATGTATATATAATATACATATTATTTTCAAGGAATGTTCATAACTAGCTCAAGAAAAAAAACAACTAACGCATGGTCCGTGAAGGAACTAACCTCTTAGAAATTCTGGCTACAGCCCGCATGACTTGGCGGTTTATAACACCATGCTATTCATGGGTAAATCACCATTGTAATACTTGGGAAAATCCATAACTATGGCAAATATAACATCACTATGGGAAATCACCATGCTATTCATGGGTAAATCCACTATTTCAATGGGCCATTTTCAAGTTTGCAAACTGTGAGTTTACCATAGGGTACCTATCAAACATGCTTAGATGGACCATGGAGTTAGTTTAGTTAGTTAGTTGCCATGGATTATTTCATTGGGATATATGGGATAACAAAACCCCAGTTATTAACCAGGAATCGCTAATCCTATTTCCCATCTAAGTATATATAATCCATAGCCTTAATATGTAGCCTCTGGTGATCTATTACATAGCTATGGAACATGGATGGAAGTAGATGATTTCCCAATTAAACATGGTGATTGTCCAGTCTGCAAACGTTAAGTTACGAGAGGGTAACCAACCAACATGTCGAATGTCGAAATGGTAATATCAAGAATATTGGGAGTACAATGAGAGTATACTTTCCATACATAACCCATATATAATTGGCAGAAAACTATGGTTATGAACCACGGATCCTAACTGAAACTGCACCTCCAGAGACTGTTAAAACGCCAGGCTGGGACCCACGGGAACGCCCACAACACCTCCACCAGGCATTGAGGGGTCAACGTTTAAAACGAGGAAGCAACCATTGGAAACCTGGAAATTAAGGAGGATACGTGACCTAGAGATCTAGTGCATCCATGCATATCCTGGAAGCACTTTTTGACCGACGAGTATTGGAATGTCTCGACGATGAAGTGATGAAGTCCAATTTTCAGCACTTTTTTTTGCCCTCCAACAATGAATAAATCCGCAACTAAATTACATAATGTATTAAACCATGGTTGCGGATTATGAAAAACCATGGTTGCCCTCCTCCGGATATAGATCTACATGGTTGAAAAGAGAACCCTTTTCGAGGGAGATGATGAGGAATCCTCCCATGAACCTTACTTCTTAACTCAGCCAGATATTGTGGCACATTCCCACCCAAAAGCAAATTCCCACCCCAAAAAATAGTTGTGGACATTCCCACAAACAAATAGTTTGTAGTTTGTGGACATTGATGTGAATATTTTGTGATAAGCAAATTCCACCACATTTAACATACACAGCGAGCCCCAGTGGCGAACCACTTCAAGTGGCTGCTGAGATCTGAACGTATTTGCCATGGATGGTTTGTGTTGAGGCGGCGTCCATCTGTTTTAGTTAATGGTAAATGATGGTTAATGGATTAGGAAAACCATGAATAACATTGATGTTATAGTTAATTATGAAAATTAGTTATGAAATTGGATTAAATGATGATGAATAATTGTAAATCTAATGTTTAATGGATTATTGAATGGTAACATGGAGGATTATCCCACTTTTGTTTATTGTGATGACCTACAACTTGGTGCATTGAAGCAGTTTTTTGTTTGTTGGCTTACAAATCCCATTACCCGGCCTGGTAAACATACAAAAACCATGGAACATCACCATTTTGAATGGGACAATTCACTATTTCTATGACCATTTTCATCCATTTTCAATAGCAAACTGTTAGTTTACCAGAAGGTAACTCAAGTGATGATTACCATAAACCATAGTCATACTTTAGCCATGTTCACCAGCTTAGCTATCGTTTTGGGGGCACCACCTTATCTTGTTCTTTCGATACAAAATACGAATCCACCATTTGGCAAAACTTGTGAAGAGATGTGAAGAGTTTGTTTGGCATGGTTGTTGACCTACCAGTTTCAATGTTGGGAATCTACACTACCAGGTTTAGCCCACAAGTGTTTGGTGTGTTCATTCAATTGCCCAGGTCCATTGGTTCCAGTAGTATGTTTGACTACCAACCATAATCAGTCACTGGATGTTCATTCTTTTGGCAGTCAATGGACTTGGATATGAGTTTGGATATCCCTCCACGTAACAGTGATCACCTACGCGATTGCATATTGTAGAAATGTGTCCTTATCGACCTTCACCAACGATCCCCAAGTCCAGAACATAGTCCGTTTTCGTTGTGAAACTTGGATGAGTTGATGATTTTGATACATGTTGATTTGCTGCCATTAAATCGATATCGATATACTATTTATATATAATGTATATGTATGTATACGTATATATGTACTTTCACTAGCCAAAAAACAAATGCCAGGTGTCTAAGATTGGCCATATCAAATCCCGGATTGTTGGCTATTGTATATTCATATATACATATTTGTTATATTCCTGGTGTGTGTGCAGGTTAGATTCCCAGCGGGCCAGGTGACAAGAACGAACCGGGCGCTAAGATCCGACGTGTCACGTGGGAGCAGGGGACGCAGTTCAACAAGGCAACGGCTGTGCTATTTGGTGCTTCATCCTACTTACCCTGTGGTTATTTATTGGTGTTATATTTGTCTTCTCATGTAACAACCACCAGTGTTTCTAGCTGAATCATCATTTTTATGATCCATAAATGCTGGTTATGGAACGATTTGTTAGAAAAATCACATGTGAATCTTGTTTATCATCTATAAATGAAGCATTTTCCACAGCTTCACCAGGGGATTTTCCATCACCTCCAATCCACAGGACTCTCCTGAAGTCCGGCTTCCTTGGAGAGAGTTGGGAAATGTTGGAAAGGGCTGGAGATGGATCAAATATACATAATGGATATATAAGTTAGTAAATATCCATTAGTGACATAGTTAGTATCCATTAGTGACATCGTATATCACTAACTATGATATTCTTCGCTGACTATGATATATCTAATCATAATGATGAATATCATAGTTAGTGATATACGGATATTAGTGATGTCCATTAGTGACATTTTGTAGTATAGGTTAGTGACTATTGTTAGTGACCTCATATAATGATGAATATCACATTATAACTACGTATTGTTAGTGACTATGGTTATACCATTATCTAGAATATCCATTACCTACATCAATGAATACCAAACATTCTACTATTGTTATCTATCGTTCCATTATGAATATTATCATTGAGTGACTTTAGTGTTAGTAGTTTTGGTGTTGCTATTATTGTTTTGTTTCATGATTGTGATTATCACTATTGTGATTATTGCAATGGCTGTTATTATTTATTATTGTTATCTTTATTTTATTGTTTTTTTAGTATTACTACTATTAATATATGCTTGGAATCCACGTGGGTGCGACATAATCTTTACAGAAATTAAATAAGCCACAGATGATTGACATTTCAACATAGCATTCTGGCAACAAGTTTGCGATAATTACCAGATGGGAGGAGCAAATGATATCGTATGGCACAGGCATCATTGCATCACGGTTCCTGACGGCCCAATGGGTTGCCTCTATTGTTTTTTTGTTGCTGAGAAACAGACCAATCTCAGAACCATGAAATGCCTCTGCAGTGTGGGCCCCAAGTTGTGTTAGGCAGTTGAGTTTTACCCGTTCAACTGCAGATATGTAAATATCTATCTATCTATCTATCTATCTGTCTATCTATCTATCTATATATACACTATGCCAAATATTGTACCACATTCCACCATATGGATATATGGATGTATGGATTTACATACACGTATGTTTGTGTATATATATATATATATGTAAAGGTATGTCTGCATAGTTATGTATATATATATTTCCAGCTTAAAGCCAACATTATTTGTTGGAATTATCTGCCAGTTTACCTATCTTGGGGGGCATTGTGCCGCACGGTTACGTGACAGCAGTGATGGACGCCAAGGTCCCGCAAGTGCCAGTGGTGCATGAGGCGCAAGTGTGTTCACTGTGCCAACCCCGGTGGCCCTGCTGGATATACCATCAAAGTGAATCCATGGTGGCCATGGTGCAGATGTATATTAGTATATTGTAGGTCTATAATATTATGATAAAGGTATAGTATTATATTTACTGTATATATGATTTATTGTGGATCTACATATTATGATCAATGAGATGTATTATGATTTATTTTATTGTGTTGTAATATAGGGATATAGTATATTACTGTATATATTATTAAGATGATATGGTATATCATATAGATGAGCTTTCAAAGACAATACCATATGATGTGTTTTTTTGTAGGATACCAAATCCCACTGTTTCTCATCATTTCCCCTTGTTGAAAGTGGACTTGGGTATACCGGGTATGCGCATTTTTTTAAGCACACCCATATAATACAAAGGAATCTTCTATGTATGTTGGCGTATCATCCCTGTTCTGCTATTGTGGGTCGTAGACATTCTTTGGTTCACAGTGATAGTTCATATGATATAAGGGAATGGGCTGAAGAAGGAAACGCACTTTGTGACCAGCTAGACAGAAGCTAGACAGAAAGGGCCCCCAGCTATAAATTGGTTTAAACCATACCTAACTATGTATAAATAAATAAATGAACAAATATATATGTACGTCATATATCCAGGAAATCAATCCTTAGCCTAAATGGTTATGTTTGCTAACTTACCTATCTTTTGTTGGTTAGACATGTACCATATCCATCGAAAGCTGAATCGCGGCCACAATTTACCCTCCCCTGGGGTGTTTTGAGCAACCTTGATATTAATATAGAAAGCTCCGGTTATATTCAGAGGATCTAAATGATATATTTAACAATGAATGATTGAGGATCTATATTAGATATTCATTGGTATCCTGATATTGAATTTTCATTTGATTGTTAGATCTCATTAGATCCCCATGAATTCCCTTTTAGTCACCACTACATTCCCATTAGATCGTCAATAAACTCCCATACTATGTTCGGAAAATCATCTGTGAATTTGGGATTTTCCATTGCTATGTCTGATTGCCAGAGGGTACGTCTGGGGTGTCTGGAGCAAGCCTGCTAGTTATCTATGGAGGTTTCCTAAGTCATGGATGTACCCCCAAATCATCCAGTGATTCGACTATGACTTAGTATTAAAACCCATGGTGACTTGGGGATCCCCCATTTTAAGAAGCCTTCATTTTTTGCTAAATAGGTCATGTGACCTCTATATTTACCCAATTGACCCTCCAAACGTACCCTGGGGTGCTTTGAGACTCTTTGAGCAACCCTGATATGAATAATAAAGAAAGATCCTGTTATATTCAGAGGATCTAAATGATATATTTAACAATGAATGATTGAGGATCTATATTAGATATTCATTGATATCCTGATATTGAATTTTCATTTGATTGTTAGATCTCATTAGATCCCCATGAAATTCCGTTAAGTCGGTCCCCGTTGTGGTCGTTCAGCAGGCCACGAGCCCCTGGAAGCGACGTTCAGAAGCAGATCCAAGGCCGTCTGGCATGTATTCTGCCAGGGTGGTCTCGTTGGTGAACATAACCATGGTACAACAAAGGTTATGATGGTACTTTAAAGGTACCATGGTTATGGTTGTAATAAGTATTCATAATAAAAAGCATGGTTTGGATTATGTTAACTGATTTAAAGGTTTTTTTCTAATCCAAAAAATGCTAATTTAATTGATTTAAATGTACTTCAATAAGATTTCCATGGGATTTTAGCAAAAACAAATGTGATTTAATGGTATTTATGTGGATTTGGTATTTAGCTAGCTAAGCTGGTGAACATGACTAATACAACTATACAAGCTATAGGCATAGGGTTTATGTTAATTATAACTATAATATATACTTAACGGATGTCAAAGGGTTTTTTAAACAAACTTATACCAGGGATGCACCGCCTTGTACAGATATTTACCATCGAACATAGTCTATTAAACATCAACAAGGGGGGTTGAAAGCTGCGGGGATACATTCACAATTCACAGTCATCAAGTCTGTCTATAGGTGTACTCATGTATGGTTGGTTGCTTCTGTACGATTTACATTTCTACAACTGCATAAAAATGGTCTAGTGATTCCCAATCTTTGGCGTGAAACAATGATGAGATATTTGGGTCCATCGTTGCATGGCTGGTGTTTCAAACTGGGATATCTAGAAACCAGGTACAACATGCTACAACCGCGTATATTTATGCAGGATATCTAAGACTATCCCAAAATGTGATCTCTAAGATTTATCCATGTGTATATGTATATATTACGTATTATCCATAATATTGCTGGGTTGACATCTTCACAAGGTGTTTGCTGCCTTCTCAACCATTCCTCATCACATGCAACTCTCAGGCTCGCAGCGCCGTCAACACCTCAGCGTGCTGCAAGCAGCCAGGGGAAAAGAATAGACAGTTTGATCAACAAATGAAAAACGAATCAGAAAAGATAGTAGTGAATTTATTGGATTTTCACATGTTCTATCCTGGCTTGGAGTGTTTCAAAAAGTGACCTGATATGGCTAGACTTGGTTCGTACGACAAAGTATGACTATGAGCCTATTGATTGGCCAAACATCAAGCAAAAGGGTCAGTTGTGCATTGATCAGCAAAGTTTGGATTGATGGTTATTGATGGTTGCAAATGTAGGCACCCTCCACAAGTGTGTTGTTCTTGGCAGTTACCAAGCATTTGCTAAACATGCCAGGGGTCAACACATCAAAAACATCAATTGAAGTATAGCTGGTGGATTTAGCCGTCCCCAATAGATGTAAATGGGTGGGGTGTATACCCCTCAGAAAGGGATGATGTCACCCCCAAATGGTTGGGAAAAATGGGATTGTTTTTGATTGGGTTTGACACACGGCAGCATTGTGAAAGTCACCCTAGCTTGGTGTGATAGTAGGTTGCCTCCTTTTTCTCGCAGCTAGTGCTCTTTTTTCATGCGCTGCTGACGTGTACTCTGGCTCAAACAAAAATGCTTAAATAGGATGACAAACCAACTTATAACTCGGTTGCCCCACATTGCACGAACCGTAAAGGCACGTCACCCAGCTAGGCCCGTTGCGAAACCAGTGGCTCCACTGACACCTGCGACGCCAGTGACACCTATGACACCTGTCGTGTCGGGGCTCTTGGAAAGTGCCACGACATGGACAGCATAACCAACAATTAATGGGGATGTCATGGGGATGTAGTGGTGATATACTACCAACAACTTTATCTTTAGGTGTGTTTGAACCTTGGTGATTTGACTAGGCTAAATGGGCATTTGACTAGGGAAAATGCGGATATCATGAGATATATCACCACTGATGTGGTTTTTGAATGTGACTGAACATCGTGGGTTAACTCCCAAAATGGCCGTTCAATGGGCCAAATGATGATGAACAGACCCAAACGGCCCTTCCCCATAGTCCGTTGAGTAACTCTTTGAGTGGGCCGTGGTTGGGTAGCTTTGTGGCTGAGATGTTAGCCATATATTCCGCAAATACTGCGCAGCCAAAATTATTGTTGTTCCAGGCTATTTGAGACTACCCAGGCTTTGGTTTTGACCTGCTACTTTGCTAAGTTGGCCTAGTGATATATGCACAGTTTTCCATAGTAAGATGGGCTTGTAAACCAACAGACATATCTGGGGGGTTCTCATATTCTATCATTTAAGTTGGTTATATATCCCATGACATATCCCAATTAAATTCATACTATTATGTGTGTATGTATATATATATATATCATATCCCTACATATTACCCTCCATGAGAAATCATCTATTTCTATGGGCTGTAACTGCCATGGCTATGTAACAAATAACCAGAGGGTAAGGTTTTATTGGCCAAAAACAATCCAGCATATGGATAAATCCCATCGTTCCAAGGCCTGAAAGTTCCATTGTCACTGAGAAGCCTCTCCCGTCAGAGGAGGAAGACCTCGACACGGAGACGGTATCAAGTTGGTTTATCTTGGGATAATTTGATTAAATTTTCTGAAACAACATATGGCACACAGGAAAGTGAAATGGTTTGGAAGACACTGTTCTTTATTTGATTGGTCATTTTGGGTATATTGTGCTCCATTCATGGGCAAAACCATGTAATAAACCATCATAAACAATTGTGTATGACAGTTTGATGGTTAATTGTGATTCTGGCACCTGACTGGCGCTTGGAACGGTCGGGGGCTCGCTTGGAGCGCCGAAAAGTGGATCGCTTAGAGCGCCGGAAAGTGCATCGCTTGGAACGCCGAAAAGTGGATCGCTTGGAACGCCGAAAAGTGACATAAGAGATGCATAGCGCTAGAGTTGCATATATACACAGAGGCATATAGACACATAAATGGATGCATTCATATGTCGCTGAAGCACGCAGGTAGTCACATGGGCAGATGCACGCAGATATACATTCCACGCGATCCGCTTTTCGGCGCTGGAAGAGCATCATACAACGTATCAGGAACATCTGGCAAGTTACTTGAAGGAGCACCTTCAACATGCATATCCGGGAGACGTAAATGACAGTATATGATATATATATATATATATATACATTTATACATATACACATATATATATATACACATATATATATATATTAATTCTTTATGTTATTTATCTATTGATTTATTTCTGTATTTCCTATATTTCATCACACCGGTGTGCGACTAAAGGTCTCATTCCCTGGTGCTCTAATGTAATCCACCATGAGCCCCGTGTCCCCAAGTCAAACCCTAAAGGTCCCATTCCACCATGCTGGTCCCCTAAATCCATCCCATGTCCCAGCCCCGTGTCCCCAAGTCAAACCCTAAAGGTCTGTATATCATGTTCTCTATATAATGTAATCCACCATGCTGGTCCCCTAAACCCACCCCATGTCCCAGCCCCGTGTCCCCACTTGTCCCCTAAACCCACCGTGTCCTCAAGTGCTACCCTAAAGGTCTCATTCCACCATGCTGGTCCCCTAAACCCACCCCATGTCCCAGCCCCGTGTCCCCAAGTGTTACCCTAAAGGTCTCATTCTCTGGTGCTCTAAGTGATCCCATGGTGCTCTAAGTGATCCGGTGCTCTAAGTGATCCACTTTCCGGTGCTCTAAGTGATCCCTTAACCGCTTGGAACAGGGCTGAAATCATCTACTGTACTAAACTAGGCCAGCCATGGCCAATCACAAGGGTACAGTTCCAATTATATATAAGGTGACACATAACCCAAGTTATTGGGGCTTATATCCCATTTTATGGTTGTTTCAACCATTGCTGTACCCCCTATTATGACCCCAAAACAGCAGTCCCAAGTAGGTGTTTGAGGTCAAGCAGTCTTTACTGTTCAGTGGTTAGCAGGAAATGTTTAGGAGCTATGGGTCACCTTGGGGTATCTATTTTCCCTATGCATGGGCAGACCCCCAGGACGATCTCTATGGCAACATTGGAGGTAACGAGGCGAAGCCAGGGTTCACCGACCCGGAAGATCCCTCGATTTTGAAGGTGTTGGACATCACCGGCACGAAGTCGGGATGTGGATACATGGTTTATTGAAATTTATTTAAAGCAAGGATTACCCTCCGGTAAACATACAAAAAACCATTGAAAATTGCCATTTATAGTGGATTTACCCATCAAAAATGGTGATTTTCCATAGCTATGTTAGTTTACCAGAGTGGAGGGTTTGGAATATCGAAATATTGACAGAATTTGACTGACATATTTAATCATATAGTGTGACTGACATGTCATATGCTTATTTATATTTATGGCATATGTTCAATCATATTACATGTTCAGTAATACCATTGTTTTCTCAATATCATCAATCATTAACACACACATATATATATATATATATGTATGTATATATATATATATATATAAATATAATCATGTATAAACTATCTATATCATATACCCTGAGGTTATTTAACATAGCCATGGAAAATGGCCCATAGAAATAGACGGTTTACCGTTCTTAATAGCATGGTGATTTTCCATGGCAAACTGTTAAATTTCCAGATGGTAATTATCAACCATATGATATATATATATATATGTGTTAATGATAAAATATATATATATATATATATATATATATTAATAAATGTTTACATATGATCAACAATGTATGAAACGTTAATGATCGACCCGGGTTGACGTCAGGCAGTTTCTGTCCGTGTCCAACCACAGGCCAAGGATCAACCAACTGGGTCCAGCTATGCCAGCGCTATGAACGCCATGTGCCCCCGCTAAGCGCATGTCGCTGTGGTTCTGGAAGCCTTGTTGGAGAAAGAGTTGGTGAACATGACTATAGTCTATAGTCATTGCTAGTACAATAACTAGCTGGTTGGTGGTTGGTGAGCATAACTACAATGACTATGGTTTATGATATTTATAACTATATCTGGTTGGTTGTTTGGAACATGATTTGTTCCATATATTGGAAATAATAAGCCCAACTGACTGTCATATTTTGCAGAGGGGTTGAAACCACCAACCAGACTAGGGTTCATGGTAAGAACTTGTTTCTATGGGCTGAATCTAAACCAAATTCCAAGAAACCTTGGCTTTCCATCGTTTCCATCCTAAAAACTGGCCTGAGAGCCATGGTTTGTTGTAGATGTTCTCTTACATCAATTCAATGAGTCGCAGATTTTGGTCGCTTTGGCATTTGGCATATGATTGGTCCATTTTGTTGATTTAATTTTCGACATCAGACTTGGAAACCAAAAAAGCAGTTCCACTATGTTCCACCTTAAGCAGTGGCAAGTGGTGTCTGAACATACTGCACTTTTTACGTTTACCATGTGGTTATTTAACATAGCCATGGAAAATCCCTTATAAATGGAGGTTTTAATGGGAACATCATCTATAAATGGGCCATTTTCCATGGCTATGTTAAATACCCAGATGGTAAACCAGAAACGACTTTGCCACAGATATTGGTGTCTCAAGACATCTCTTCGATACCTTAATTCGATGGGGTTCTCTTGGATTGGCGAAGACGATTCTGGACAATGCCCGATCTTTGCTGTGTTTGATCCTGCCCTGCCACCCAAATTTGATCATTCATTCCGGGATTGATTGCGAGTGAACAACTCTTTCCCCCAAAAAAAACTGAATGGTCAGCCATTCAAAATCATTCAATTGAATATATATATATATATATGAATCCCATGCTGAGGCTCAAGGGAGACTTTGAGGATGATGAACTCTGAGCATAGCCATGACTAAAAAACGGTTTCGGTTGTGACAGTGGAGCATGTTATGTGGCAAAAAGGGGTGATTACAATGGGATGAGTGTGGGATGATCAAGGGAAATGATGGGATATTACTGATATACTGTATACACATGGAATGAAGGTGGTAGATCATGCGATATTTATAGAAAAAAAACATCTCGAGTTTGTTTCCTTAACAGAAAAAACACACAATTCTTCAGAAATCCATATAGTACCAGTATGTACCCTCTGGTTATTTAACATATTGATGGGAAATGACTCATTTATAGATGGTTTGCCTATTAAAAATGGTGATTTTCCATGGCAAACTGTTAAATAACCAGATGGTACTAATAGTGATATGTGAGACATTGTGAGACATGGTGAAACCTAAGATCTGCATGGGTTCTGGCTAGGATCATGCAGAGGCATCCCAAGTTGAAGTGGGGCTTGGACGAAGTGGTTCCTCCCAGTGAAGGTTAGTTTATAAACCCATCTATCTATCTATCTATCGATCGATCTATCTATCTATCTATCTGTCTATCTATCTATCTATCTATGTATCTATCTATGTATATATACATATATATATATATATATATATATATATATAAATACCAGTAGTACCCGCACGAGGCGGGGCGGAAGTTGCCTTAAAGATATATAAAAGACCTTTCTCATCTATAGAACTTGCATGCGCCGTGCGCCAGCCAAGCCCGTGCGTGCGTGCACTCTGC
>Ga0126342_10000774_pt1 | contig 39099 bp, 46 predicted proteins | sample Cyp1metagenome_FD_92528 | JGI IMG/M metagenome (GOLD analysis project Ga0126342, IMG submission 92528) | Coral microbial communities from Lord Howe Island, Old Settlement Bay, Australia - Cyphastrea 1 metagenome | ecosystem: Host-associated > Invertebrates > Cnidaria > Coral ...
CGAAGTCAAAATGTACAAAACACACCAGGTTCGGACCACTTTTGGAAGTTGCGATGTCGAAAAAGTGCACGCCGTTGTGGCGCGAAGCACATTTCGAAGTCAAAATGTTCAAAACACTACGGGTTTGGACCACTTTTGGGGGTTCAGATGTCGAAAAAGTGCACGTCGTTGTGGCGCGAAGCACATTTCGAAGTGAAAATGTTCAAAGCACTAGGGGTTGACCACTTTTGGCGGTTCAGATGTCGCTTCGCTTCACTACACTGTACTACAGGACATTATACTACACTACACTCCACACTCCAGTACACTCCACTACACTAAATTACACGACACCACACTACATTACACTACACTACGCTCAACTACACTACACTACACTACACTACACTACGCTACGCTACGCTACACTACACTACACTACACTACACTACACTACACTACATTACACTACATCACATGACACTACACTATACTACACTCCACTACACTGCGTTACACTATACTACACTATCTTCCACTACCTTCATTACCTTACACTACATTCCATTATTCTACAACTACAGCTACAACTACAAATACACAACTAGACTCCACTACACTCCACTACACTCCACTACACTAAATTACACTACACTACACTACATTACACTGCGCTACAGTACATTCCGCCACATTCCACTACAGTACATTACACTACACTACACTACATTACACTGAATGACACTGCGCCACAGATAGACAGGTAGACAGATAGATAGACAGATAGACAGGTAGACAGCTAGACAGATAGACAGATGAAAGGGAGAGATAGATAGATAGACAGACAGATAGGTAGATAGATAGATAGATAGGCAATTAGATGAAAGAGAGAGAGAGGCCAGTGGGGTAGATGAGATAGATAGATAGATAGATAGATAGATAGATGGCTAGACAGATAGATAGATAGATAGATGGATAGATAGATAGATAGATGGATAGATAGATAGATAGATGGATAGATAGATAGATCGATAGATAAGGAGATAGATAGACAGACAGACAGATGGATAGGTAGACAGATAGATCAGTAGGTACGTCGGTAGATAAACCTAGAAAAATAGAGAAACAGAGAGAAAAAGAGAGAAAGAGAGAGAAAAGGTGAAAGAGATCAAGCACCTTTCAGTCCATCAGTGGCTTCGCTTTGCCATCCCTGATTCACAACAACCAAACTCTCCTATAGGTTTCCTATTTTTGAAACTTCCGCCACCGCCTTGTGCGGTACTACTGGTATTGTGATCAAATTTCATGGTCAGTTTGCCGAATTTTTTGTTGTTTTTTATTGCCGGCCACTGTGGTTTTTTGTTTTGGTTCGTGCGCGATGATTTCGTGGTCGGGTCGGCTGTCAGCGGGCTCCATGGTTTTTGCGGCAGTGATCATGCGGCAATGATCATGGAGCAGGGGCGATAGATCCCTCGCATCATTTCGCAGCAATCCCATTCTTTCGCCGATCCGAACCAATACGCTCCTAAAAGGACATTTGGGCAGATCGGCACAAAAATTGATTGAATAGTTGTTCCGAGTGCTTAAATGTGCAACTTTGATAGAAAAAAAAAGTATGCCATCCTGAAATGTTGTAGTGGCTGGGCATTTCCCTGGGTGCACGCCTAATTTTCATGTAAATTTCTTCTGACCATTGTCCATCAGTTCACATTGTGTATTTGCATTGCCTGTTCCAATTTTATATCCATGTGTGACATGTGTGACATAGTTTCGGCCCAGTCGTTCTTTGGTAACCTGACCCATCCAACACGTTGAAATATTCTGCGTTCCAACTTGTCAAATCGATTGTATTTGCACCCTTGTCACTGGCAACCCTGGCTGTCCAAAAATTTCTCACGTTTTGCGACCAACAAAATTGATACGTATTTGTGCGTCCAGTCACCGCGGGAGTTGCCAACATATCCCCACAACAATCCACACGGGAAAGACAAATTTGAGGACATGTTTTGGTGTTTTTCATATTTTTTTGGATGTATTGAACGCTAAACCAGCGGCAACAAATTCCACAATCAGTATTCTTGAGCGTGGGTTTGAACCTGGTCTTGAATGCCAACAAACCAATAAGTAACCCGGTTTTAAGGCGCAGGATTTGTGAAAAGGATACTTGGTTACACGGGCGCAAAAAGTTCTGGGATAGCATTACCGAGTCCCCAACAACCCCTGATTTTTTGTGTCTCCACGACGCCCATCAAAAAACTAATGGAGGTTTCGTTTGACCCTGCAGTTGTCGGGCAGGTTGGCAGTGTAGGCGGCTGAATTCCACTGTCGTCTCACGCACCTCTACGACTTTACGACCACCAAAACGTGATGGCATGTAACAGTATGCTGTCTCATTCCAAACGCGTCCATTTTTGTGCCATGGTTACGCATTTTTTTTTGGCAAAACCAGATTCAATTTTGTCAGGTCAGGTTCTTTTTGTGAATAACCCGGTGGGCCGCACAGAAACAACAAAAATAACGGTGGAAAAAGTATCGAAACTGGTAATGAAGAAAAATGATTTGGCACACAAATGTAATCAAAAACCTGGGATTCCCGGACAGCGCTGAACATGATGTTCCGCATCCATACCAGAAAATTTTGACTCCTTTATTGCCAGGACACACCCTAGCCATGAATGAAACGCCGCCAGTTTGATGTGTGCACCATGTTGGGTTACCAGACAATCACTTGTTCCAACACATAAGTAGTTTCTGCCAAGGTGGTGTAAAAAATATGTCACCTTCAAAGTGGGTTATGACACTGTAAACAATTGCGGAAATGACGTACATTGGGTAATTCGACGCCGCGGCATGTTTTACTGACATCGCCCAACTCTCAAAATCTCGAATTGATGCACTCATTTCAGGACGTCGCGTGGGAAGAGAATAGGAATAGGATGGAATTGGCGCATTTCTGCACTTGGTTGCTTATTCGACAAGCGTAGGACGGTATTGTAAGAGAAACGTGGTGGCTTAGAAATTAGATAATTTGACCAGAAAAGACGACGAAAATTCAATACAATACACTGGAAAAGGCCAAAATAGTGCAGGGGTAGGGAACGCCTGTACGAGACAGGTGCTACAGCACATCTGAGGAAACAAAAACTTTTCAGGTTACACTTCGGGAATTGCAGCAGCATTGACTTTCCTTGTCGAAACCCAAGTACGCGCGTAGCAAATACAACTACAAACGCAGGATAAACGACAGTTGTGATACGTGTGAGAGGTGGGAAAACGATAGGAACAATTCTGACATTTGTTTCTAACTGTATCCTTTCGCTGAATTATGCGCGCTGATGACGCCACATTACCCACCCATACATCAATGTGAAGTGTGCGTTCATGTAATTTGATATGCTGGCTCGGCTCCGCCCAGTTGATGGGTGCTACACCGGGTGCTACACCGGGTGTGAAACCCAGTTTGCATCAGTGCAGTGCGATGCATTTTCACTGCGCATTTGTCAAGAACATTTGGAATCAGAACTTCTGGGGGGAAATTCCGTGGGCATGGTAAGTGCCAACTCAAAATTAAAAAAAACATCTGTTCCACAGTTGTTGCTTCATTGTGCTCAACGCGAAACTGGAGCGACACGCACACAAAAATTATGAACCAGGGAACAAACAAAATTTAGTAGAACACCACCAGTAGGCACACTGCAAATGAAGGCAACGCAAACTTGGCGTGGTTTGTGTCTTGGAAACTTGGCGTGGTTTGTGTCCGCATGTGCCACAACATGCCCCAATGCCCCAACAGTATAAAATGTATAAATGAATGTTTCATAGAACTCCTCGTAAGAAATAGACACAAGACGAGAGCAACGCCAGGATCCAAATCCAAACAAAGCCCGCCTACCAACATTGCTGGCCCGTACTAGCACCTTGACTTGCTCAAGCACATGCCGATCAAACATGACCCTTCAACTCGCAACTAAATATAGGAAAATTGATCAAACTGATTTGCGTCCTATGATTGCCAGTTCGTCGATGGCATCCACCAAAATTCCGTGGGACAGACTCACGACTTTGTAATTGGACGGCAACAATGTTTGCCAACCAGTGACACAGTGTACTCGTGACGATACACATTCAATGCGCACAAGATACGGAGCATCATTCGTGAACGTGGTACCGAAAGGTACCGACGTGGAAAAAATAATAAGTAACTTGAGTTCCTTTTTAATACGCAAATGGCTGTGTAGACGGTGAACAACAACAATTATTAGCCGCATGATTTAGACAACATTTGTGGGCATACCATGAAGCAGAGACCGGATAAGGTGCAAGATAATATCCCGAATAAAGTTCGCTTAACCGGTTGTTCATTGCCACGATTTGCATTGTTAGGAGGGCGCTGATTCAACATGTTGAGAAGGTTTCGGAAGAATAGACGTGACTAATTTTCAATACTGCGGCAACAAGTTTTCCCGCATATCTGCCAGTATCCGTTGGAAAAACGTGTTGCAACCACCAAAAAATGAACTGGAAGGTGGTATAAACACCATCACGGGAAATAGTTTGGACATGTTGCTACGAAATATGATCGTGAACCGCTTTCCCATGGGTTGCCCTCGCACCATTTAAAAAATTGCTGTTGCGCATCTATGATCCAACGTGTTTGTGATGGAAACACGGGGCTGGCTAAATTCAGATGTCCGACTATTAAAGTTGGGAACAACTCTCTTGCACGAAAGTCTAGCCGAAAGAACGTGATCTCACTTTGATGTTCTTAATCAAGGGCACCACACGCCGCACATTCAAACTGGCCTTCTTCTGGGGACCAAGTCCTCAAGAAAGAGAGACATTGAGAACGTTATGTGACAAATTTGTGTTTCGTCCCAGAACAAGCGGAATGATGGGTACATGAAACCGGGGAAACAAATAAAAATGATGTTGCGGCAACTCCTTCAAATCGCACGACCGGGGCAACAGCCACACTGGGACGTTTGCACAGGGAACTCATCCACCTTTGAGAAAAGGGGGTGTTGTAACGAACGTTGCGCGTGCGTGCAGTTTCTCGATTTGACGTGTAGGTAGTGTAGGTTTGTAAACCATGTATTACCAGTCTTGCGACTCTTGCGATCTCCTTGGGGTTTGTGCTGCATGAAACTTTTGGCGAGGTGTTGGCCCCAACCAGTGCAGCAATTCAAACAACTGTGTGGGGCTGCATCACATGCTGCTCATGGCAGATGTGCGCAGGCACGGTCAGCCAGGAATTGAAGCGACCGCGCACGCCTTCTTTCGCAGGGGGTGGAACATTTTCAGACGACAGCAAAAAAGAGGAGAGCAACGCAATATTTTGCAATAATAGGTCGGTAAATGGGTGATTCAACATCGGCCCGAGTGGTCTGATCAATGTCGTTTCTTTTGCCCGCAAGGCGATTTCATCGTCATTGTGCTGCCATGGAATGAGGATGACTTGGAAAACTGTTCGGGCCCGGATCGTCACTACTGGTGCAAGAAAGCGTCAACTCATCGACGCGGTCGCTCATACTTTTTATAGCGTGTATATTCCTGGTCAACATGGCGTTTTTGTTGTATTGCCTACATGCCACAAAGAAGCGTGCTCTTGAAGGTAAAACGGCTTACAAATCACGCGTGTTGGCAAAGGAATTTGCTCAAAAGTCGAACATCTTATGATCTCTTGGGAAAGCGCGCTCAGTTGGTTCGTTTTTTGTTCGTGGCGCGCACTTTTTCCAAGAGAGCGAACCTGGTGAAAAACATCAGTACCAATCAGAGCCATTCCCGCATGGAGAAATTGTTGAATTGTTGAACGCGCTTCCGAGCGGGTTGTCCGGAACCGAAACCCAGGAGAAGGTACAGTCCCGCAAGCATCCGCAAAATGCGGACAAAGTCAGCGGCGCAAACAGTATTAAAAAAAACACCGAGGGTATTGAGAGCTTGCGCTGGCTTGAATTTGGTTGCGACACTGTGGCCTAAATGCAACGTTCTAATGACAGACAAACAGTAGATAACCGGGTGCAAAGGAGGCACGCATTCCTGGTGGGAACGAAGCGTCGCAATGAATATGGCTTAGCCATTTGCCCGAAAAACGAAGGCACCAATTGTAGGACATGTTGTCGACAATGGGGACTACTAAGTACAAATTTGACCTCATGAATAGGCACGCGGTCGATGTCAAAAGTTTGCACGTCTAAACATGTTAACGTTTGGGTGGCATCCTATTCAATAAGCGTTCCCCTTACACATAAAAAATATGTAAGCGCTGGACTGACATCCTGGGTCTTGTTTGGTTATGCCAAATGGCCATCAGACGGAATTACCCGCCACACCATGAAAACACGAGGCTGACATCCTGCATTTTTTCGGCCATACCCAGTAGCCATACGACGACATTCGCGCATCGAAAGATGTCAGCGCCTGAATTGGCATCCTAAGTTTTTCGGGTTTTGCTTGCTCAAGCGTCGACGGGTGTTTATGCAACCCGGCCTGACTGCAGCACCATGAGCACCTATGAGGGCCTGAGCCTTTAAGTGGTCAACCATGCGTTGAAGCATTTGGATTTGCCACCTCTTCCAAGCAAACCCAAAGGGGTACAGCCAGCCTGCAAAGTTTTTGAAATTGCAACCCAGGTTCATTATAGTTTCATGGTCCTCTTGGAACAGTAAAGTGCGGTCCTCTTGGGTAAAATGCGGTCCCCTTCCTATGGCTCACCTTCACCTTTCAAAACTGGTGCCTCCTCTGGTTCAGGGTCTGGTGCAATGCTGGGGCCATAACCTTCTCATCATCAAGTGTTGGTGGCAAATTTGCTCTGTCGTACATGTAGAACCCAAGCTCATGATCTTGAACTGCGTACTTGTGAGTAAGTGCAATCACTTCCCAAACTGTCTCTGGAAAATGAAAGTTAAGTCCTCCTCCAAGTTGCGACGCAAGCCAGCAATGGGCTGACAATACTCATCCACCTCTTATCATGCGCCTTCCCTAAAAACCAGGGTTGTCTTCAACCACATGAGCCCATCACTTGGCGCCAATGTTGTGTCAACGTATTTTGCCAGTTTCGTTTTTCGTTGCAAAAAAATGTGGGTGAATCCTGTTCCAACGTTCTGCAAGACACCGCAAAACCATGCCCAGCTGTACCACGCGTATGGCAGGTTGCAACAACGTATTGGGCTCAACTTGGCTGACCACTGAAGTACGTCCTTTGGCACCAAGGGAGTGGTTCCTGTAGATGATTTTCACACACTTGTCATCCTTCAAAAGAAATGGCAGGCCATCTTCGTGAACAATGTTCCACTTGCAGTCGTGGAATGAATGTCTTGCTTGGAGCCCACAATGTCTCCAGCACCAACAGCTCAGACCTGCTGCTGCTGCTGCTGCTGCTGCATATCTGACTGTCGTTTCCCGCAGTCACGTTGCCAACGTTTCTGAGTGCCGCAGTATGCACAAACGTTGCCATCAAGTTTTGTCTGCTGCTGCTGCTGCTGCTGCTCACCATTGTAACCATTACTGGTGCATCCAGTGTTGTAACCCTTCTGTTGTCCCTTAAGTGCAGACTGGCCTTTACTTTTTCCCTTGTCGGCACTCTTGCCCCTTACCTTCGGGCCTTACAAGGATTGGTGTTCCTTGCTTTGTTCAATAGAAAGCAAGACAGGATGCTCACCCATCAAGTGATCACAGCAACAGCGGTCACCCTTTTTTGCCTGAATGGACTTTGGCTTTTGCAGTCGCATAGAGGATGAAAACGACGAACAAATTTGTCTCTTCATGTATGATCGGGCCACCAAGCTTATGGCAGCAGTTCCAACCCCTCAAGAGGGAGGACGTGCTTTGCAACACTTAGTGACAGAAGCCACACGTTCACTCAACACAAAGAACTTGCTGTCAGGTCTGATCGCGAGCCGTCCGTCCATTCTTGCAAAAACCTACAGTCCATGATGAAGGTTCTCCAGTCATGGACCATCAATCAAACGGTGCTGCTGAAGTGATTGTTCATATGTTGAAGTTAAGAGCAAGTCCTTTGGTGCAACAAATCAAAAACAAAATTGCTGGTGGAAATTTGGTTTTTGGAATGCAACGTACAGCAACATATTATCACAGAAAAACACGGTGGTTCTCAAGCACCTTGCGGGGTACCGAACCAGCCATGAAGACATCTGCATCTCCCTCAAATGGAAAGGTCGTGCAGTTGGTCTCTTTCACAGCTACAATTTGGAACCTGGAGAAGTGGCTATAGAAGTTTTCACTGACGCTGATTAGGCCAGCGACTGTAGCAATCGAAGGTCCATATCATGCTGCACGATATTCATGGGAGGTTGCCTGTTATTTTCTTCGAGCTGCACTCAAAAAAGTTGGTGTCAGTGTCATCAGCAGAGGTTGATGTTTATGCATGCTCATCAGGAAGCTGAGACGCGATCCTACTGGCAAGGTTGGTGTGGTGGTTGACCAACAAACCAACAACCACCTACAGATAGTTCAGGTGCTTGTGGCATCATTCAACATCAAGGTGTTGGTCGCTTGAGACATTGTCCTGCAGAGTGCTTTGGTTGCAGGCCCCGGTTCAGAACGGCATGGCGCGGTTTTCGACAGTGCCAGGAGCATCCAACCCAGTTGACGTGGGTACGAACAGGTTGCCAGCACCTAGACGGTATGTATGATTTGAAACGCGGTTGTTTGGAGGGTCTCGAAGACCCAGGTGGCATCTTCAAGACGAAACAAAACATGATTTCTCTGTTGAGCGCCTTGAGCCTCCTCCGCATTCAAGGTTGCCAAGGTGCCATCGAAAGCAGCGTTGAAATTTGTTTTTGGCATAGTGTTTTTTTTACAGTGGTGCTTGGACTTGCAATTTACCTTGCGTTTTGGTTTGCAAATGGATTTCATGGTGTTGACGGCCCACAGGTCGAACCAGATGCAGAGCTCGAAACTGCAAACACAATTGGAGCTGACCATCCGCCAAATCACCAAAGAGCTGCAGTAGAGCTTACACCATACGGTTATGTTGCCTGGCTGATTGAGCGCTGTGAACGTTGTTATTTGCATACAGAATCAGCTGAAAGAAGAGCTCTTTACAGCGAACGCGTGACCATGTTGCATGGCCTCCAGTCGGCACTGACCTCTGTGCTTCGTCCTGCAGCCCTCAGATCCCTAGTGGGGATGAGTGACATAAATGATGATGAAAGTTCCCCGAATCACGCAGCAATCAATGCCCTTACTTCACTTGCTCAAGCTTCTCGTGCCGCGCACTTCATAGCATCTATGCAGCCTGCTGGAAGTTCAAAGTTTCAGCGCAAACGTTGACATGGTGCACAGTGCATTGATGAGTGGTATCGACAGGCGTGCAACTGACATTGCAAGAGCTGCCGCAGGTGATGATGCCAGTGACAGCAGTCACGTCGAGACTGCATCAGAAGTGCGTCTGAGGTATCTCGATGCTGATCAAAGTGAGGTTTCAGATCCTGAGCTTTGGTTGTTGCTGAAATATAGAGAAGAGAGTGAAGAAGATTAAATCTTGGAAGGTTGAAGGAGGGACAATGAAAAAAATGTTTATGTCCAGAAAGAAGAGCTGGAGGTGAGCTCCAAACGTGCCTTAGCCTGAGCTAATGTGACCTCAGTTGGCACGTAGCAGTTTAGGTTTCACGCTGTGTCGAAGGTTTGTCCTGAAACGACTTTCCCAGTCGTGGCCTACCAACGAGTGCTCCATGCAGCACTTACCTTTTTTGACATTCTTGGCATTTTTACTTTTGGAGGCGACGTTCATTGGAAAAGTCAATGATGTCAAGGCGGGGTGCAAGTGATTTCATGCAGTAATCCAGCTGCCAATAGCGTATATACAGTTAGTCTCATGTGCAAATGCACAAATTGAGAAGTTTATGTTCCAAACGCTTTTGGCTGAGCGAAAATCAACTGGTCAACATCCCAAGTTGCAAAATTCTAGTCAAGCCCACTCAAAACACATTGCCGACACAGCTTAAATAAATTAGTTTGTTGGTACATGAGCGAAGCTGGAACAGAACAACAAATTTTAAACATGTTTGAAGCACAGTCCCTATTTGATATGCATGTTCCGCCATGTCAGCTTAGTATGATGGCCGCTGGGCAAAATCGAAAAGACATGTCAGTCTATACGTTTACATGGTTTGACGCCTGAATGTTGTCTGATGGCCACGGGGAAATGGTTAGGGGAAACAGTCACCTGTGTCACTGCGCTTGATGAACTTCATCCGTAAAGGGTTGAACAGAGCCAATGAACGGATGGAATTTGTGTAGAAAACCGAACAAACAAAACAGAACTTTGGCATATGCAATTTGCGAAAAATCGCACCTTGTTACAGTCTAGCATGCAAAGTGAAGCATTTTGAAAACAACCTTTGTGATCACACCCGCAGGGTTGCAAAATTTTCTAAATGATTCCTTGTGGGCATGGTTGGTTCGATGTGTATGTTCATTATCTGGCTACCTCGCCGGCGATTTTGCGCGGGCTTTTGTCAGAGAGCACCTAAACAAATTATGAATATCCAGTATCGAATGCAATATACACGGTTATGGTTGGACTTGAGCGACTTTCGCATACCAACGGAACATTGTTGGAGCAGCATTGACGTCCCACAGCTGGCATGCAGGACGAAAAATCAAACAAAACAGTGTCCAAAAAACAAAAACCGTTGCTTGATGACGTTTTAGCGGTATGGTGGTGGAGGCGCTTGTGTTCAGAAGTTTGTGTGAGTCGGCATTTGGCCCTGCACGCGTTTTTTTAATTGTTACGTTGACCCTGTCAGGCAATAGGTTTCGCAAAGTCTGAACGCCGACGCTTCAACGTACATGGCTTAAATGCCTTGACGTGCTGAATTAGTTCAGTGGCGGTGGCTTGCATTTTGTGATGTAACTCGGCTGTGCCATGATCCCCGGCCAAAAGGATGCTGAATATGTCTTGTCGTTGGTGGGCGACACCGAATCCCTGAGCATCGAGGCAACCGTCCGGAAAGTTGGTTTCAATAGACTTGGTCTCGCTACAGTTTTCATTGAGGGCCAGGGCACTCACTTCGAGTGATTTCCATCTTCAGAAATCATGCCATATGTCAGGTAATGTTGTTAATAACATATATTTTGATGTTCTATTTGACTTAGATTGTGGCATATTACTATTATTTGCTTGCCTTCTGATGTTTCACATCCCACTTACACCATGGACAATTGTAGGATTTATTGGGCATGTATTTCAGGCATTTTAGTTGACATAATCTTGGACAATCGTGGCTAATATTTTAACGGCAGCCAAACCACTGTTTAGAACGCTCCTTTTTAGCTGGCTTGACCTGCAATTTCGAACGCGCTATTTACAACAATTTCCCTGACATTTGCCAGAGCAAAGAGGTAGGGAGTAGGGCCGAGTGCGAAACACAACAGTCACAACAGTTCAGAAAGTGTTATTGGGTGGGGCCCGGCGCGAGATTTGCAGTTGTGCAAAAAAATATATATCAAATTACACACCTGACCCTTAGCTGGTATAATGTTTTTAATTGCACCAATGGATCATCGCTCTGTTGCAGGTGGAGCACGCAGAGGATATTTTTTTTCGACGTAGCATGCTGTGATGTGTGCTGTGTTCGAATTGTCTTCGTTTTTTTTCCCGGATGAATAGTTTTATTCAATCTTGAAGGTGGCTTGCTGTTTGCAGGACGGTCGGCGATGGCGTTCCCGGTTCGCTGCAAGTTTCGTGGAGGAAATCACGCGCCGAACGGGGAATGCCAAAAAGCATCGCCCCAAGGAAATTTCGCGATCTGTTGGAACTATGCTTTGCCAGTGTGTGCCGCCCAGGTTTGATGTATTTTGCCGGATGTTGCTTTCAGCATTGGCACAGGAGTGCGGTGCTCAGAACAGGTTCAATTGCAGTGTGCAGAAAAGCAAGAGGTTGAGGTGCTTCAACATGCTGTGCTCCAGTCAGCCGGTAAAATGTGTTCATGTGACGCCCTGATTAGGTCCGACTCTGTCTACTTAGACGTCCTCACTGCTCGCTGCCTGACTCAAGAAATCCATGCGCACTCTTGTGAAACATGTTCACCATATTTCACAGTGTCACACTACATGGATGACAAGAACATGGGCTGCATTGACCAAACAGGTGACCTGGAAATGCTCCGGCGTCATGCAAACCCACAGGCACGGAGTCTCGCAACCTTATCTGCGAGTACATGATGTTTACGGTAAACTTTGCTTCAAAATTCGAAACGAATCTGGGAGACCAAACATCCCAGTTAGTTGTACAAGTGATGTTCATGGGACTTGCAGGGACCGCCCACTGCAAATCCAGCCGCGGCTCAATCAGACAAGAGGCTTGTTGCAACTTGTTTCTTTGATTTTCTTTGTAATCATTCAAATTGGGGCGCAGATGGCGCAGCAGTGCACAAGTAAACTTAAGTAAACACACATGTTCGCAAGGTATGTGATCCTCACATACCGAGCGGAGTTTGACAAGGCTGATGGGATATCGGATATCGGTAGCAGGTACAGGATGGTACAGGCCACCGGAGTCAGGTCAGTGCTTTGAGCGCTCCATTTGACTGTACTCCTTTCAGGTGCACTATCCGTTGCCACTTCCGCTGGATGAGAGAAGCGAAGAGGAATGTCGATTGGTTTGCTCGTGTTTCTGCTTTTAGATATTGCAGTCAACCGTACAATGCCGTAGAAAGATGTAGAAAGTGGAAAAAACGTGAAATAGAAAGATGTTGTCAGGATGTCTTGCGAACAATGGTGGGGACCCCAACCTTTGTGTCGAAATGTGTTGAAACTGTTTGCGCAAGTGTTCCGGTTGGCTGCCCTGAGGTCACGCGCTTGAAATCTGAGCTTTCTCAAGCACAGGACACCGTAGCCAAACTGCAGGCAAGTGCTGGGGGTCATGGGCCAGTGATGGGCATGCTTTTGTAGAGGCATTCAGAATCAAAGTATTGTACGCTGGAGGATGCGGGTGGAAGGCTATTATATACATTGTATACATGAAATGAAATCTTCATCAAAATCAAAAAAGTATCTGGGATCCGGGGCATGCGTCATTGCCTCACTGAGGGTCCTCATCTTGTGGAGCCAGCCCGGCTCTCAGCGAATTTCATCCCATATCAACAAAAACAAAGGAACTTGAAACAGCATGAAGCATCACAAAACATCCATAGTATAACAATGTCGAAACATGTATCTATAAGACTTTGAGGGATGAAGCTCTGAAAAAAAACGTGCCAATGTAAACTACCGGGTGATCCCCGTAGGGATTCTCTCGAGCCTCGAGATGGAAGTGCATAGCTTTGTCGGCTGCGCCGGCTTTGCCCGATGCCCAGGACAATGAGCAGCTGCTGGCGCTGCAAAGGCAGAACAAACAGCTGCAGAGGGCTCAGCTCAATTTTCTGTGTCAAGATTTCAAGTTCCCCAAAAAAACACACATTACATTACATCATTGTACATTACGTACATTTTAATAGTGACCTGTACTTGGCCGCTTTCCGGCGTGCCAGGAGCGAAGGCATGCAAGCAATACAAAAGGACTCGGACGAAATGTGGTGCCGATTCCGATGCAGTTTCCTGAATGTTTCAGGTTGATTTCCTTCAAATATTTTCTTGAACCAGCACCATTCAGAATGGGTCCTCTATAAATTATCGAAGGAAGTTTAGAAGTCACACTTCCGACAACATGGACAGATGGAAAAGCAGAGGTGGGAAGAGTCAGAGAAGAGAAGAGAAGAAGAGAGAAGATCAGAGAAGAGAAAGAGTCAGAAGAAAGAAGATCCAGGTGCACACCATGTTCGGACCACTTTTAGATGTCCAAAAAGTGCACGCCGTTGTGGCGCGAAACACATTTCGAAGTCAAACTGTTAAAAACACCGCATGCTCGGACCACTTTTGGACGTTGAGATGTCGAAAAAGTGCACGCCGTTGTGGCGCGAAGCACATTTCAAGCGCAAAATGTACAAGAGCACCACATGCCCGGACCACTTTGGAAGGTTCAGATGTGGTTTTGCGTGGCAGGCGCAAGGGATTCTGCCCCTTGCATCCCCTTGCCAAAAATGAGCAAAACGTGAGGGTTTTGCAGCATTTCTAAAAATCGTGGCAGGTGTGGGAGACTTGCGCAGGATCTGCAAAGATGTCTTTCACGTGGCAGGCACAGTACAAGAGACATGTTCATCAGAGATGTTAGGAGGTTCGGGCGCTGATTTCCTGAGAGGGGTTGAATTTTGGAGCAGATCGTCAGTTTTGGCAAGATGATTTTGGTGACAGGTGCAGCATTTTCGTGGCAAGCACAGTACTTTAGACAGGTGGAGTGGAAAAATCGCAAAACGCATTGGTACAAGGCCGTCAGCTCTGCACTCAGCTTTCCATTTTTGAAGGAAGTCTCGCAGAATTGCTTCATTTTTGATGTTGCCATCGTCAAAAATTGAGAAGTCTCGCAGAATTGCTTCGTTTTTCATGTTGCCAACTTCAAAACATTAAGGAAGTCTCGCAGAATTGCTTCCTCTTTGACGTTATCAAGTTCAAAAGTTGAGGAAGTCTCGCAGAATTGCTTCGTTTTCAAGCTTGCAGATTGCAGATAGACAGACGGACAGACAAACAGACAGATAGATATATAAATAAATAAATAAATTGATAGAGAGAGAGAGAGAGAGAGAGAGAGATAGATAGGTAGATAGATAGACAGACAGACAGATAGATAGATAGATAAATTGATAGAGAGAGATAGAGAGAGAGAGAGAGATAGATAAATAGATAGGTAGATAGATAGATAGATAGATAGACAACTACAACTACAACTACAACTACAACAACAAGTACAACTACAACTACAACTAGAATTACAACTACACTACACTACGCTACTACAACAAACTATAAATACAAATAAATTACTCTAATTAATTTCATTGCACTACACTAACTACACTACACCACGCTACTTGCATCTAATTACTACCTACACTAATTACACTACAACTACAACAGCAACTACTACTACCACAGCTACACCAGCAATATCAACTTCATCACATTACACTGCAGCGCACTGCAACTACAACTACAAATGCAACTACAACTACACTACATTACACGACACCATGCTACACTACACCACGCCACGCTAATTACATTACATTACATTACGCTACAGCTACAACTGCGACGGCAGTTACGACTGCAGTTGCAACTACAAGTGTAACTGCCACTGCATTGCGCTACACGACGCTACACTAATTACCCCACATTTCACTACAGCTACAACTACAATACCTCACGTTAGACTACGCTACGCTACAGAACGCTACACCAGACTACACTACACTATACCACACTACAGTACGCAACACTACAGCACACTACAATACAATACGCTGATTACACCACACCACAACTACAACTACGACTACAACTGCAACTGTAACTGCACCACACTTATTACACATTACAGCTACAACTCCACTCCACCACAGTACAACTACAACACAACTACAACTGCGCGACACCACACTACATCCAACAGTTGTGGTGAGGTGACCACTGCAACCATTGCAACCGCGCCAACAAACACAACTTCGACCACCTTTCGGTCCATCAGTGGATTCGCTCTGCCATCCGTGATTCACAACAACCAGCCTCTCCTATAGGTTTCCTATTTTTGAAACTTCCGCCTCCGCCTTGTGCGGTACTATTGCCATCATTCCCTCAGCATGCTAAAAGAAGTCTAGGAACCCCGGAGTGATGTTTATAGATATAGATATAGATATAGATATAGATATAGATATAGATAGATAGATATTTATACTATATACGTATGTTTGAGAACTGTTTGAGCCTGACCTTGATGCGGTTTGTGACAAAAGAACGGGGGCAGGAAGCGGAGCAGCTAAGAGCGGAGTTGCGGCTACGAGTCACCAGTTTGGATCTCAGGGTCATTGGGTCATTCAGAATTCATGTGACCACGAAGACGGCAACGACGGCAACGCCAAGGCCAAGGTCACCAGAACCATGCTCGTGACGATGAGGTGGCAGACCCAAGTGTGCAACATGTCGTATTTTCGAGGATGGAACGTTTGAAATGCGAAAACAAAAAGAACATTGGATTATTCCTGCAGAAAGGACAGCTAGCAGCTAGCAACCTTTTCTGGCAACATCTGGCAACCTTTTTAAGTCTGTGACTATTGTAAATTCTTCAGCACCGCTGCGTCGCAGGTAGGCAGGTCATAGCAGGAAACTCTGATTCGAAACTCGAAGATCTCGAAGATCTCTAAGGTGCTGCGACTGCGCAACGAGCTGACTCGCACCAAGGCAGAGGTGAAGAGCCTCAAAAACGAACTCCAACAACGGGAGTCTTTCGGCACAGTCGGCATGGTTGGCACGGGCAAGTCAAACAGAAAGGAAATCATTTTTTCTTCACTATTTGTTTGCTATTTTGTTCACTGTTGATTCTGTTTGATTCTTGGATACCTTAAAGCTAAAAACTGTTGGCTTGTTCCATTCTGATGATTTGGAATTTTTACAAGATCTTGTGAGTATAGTTGCTTGGCAGTGGGAAGAAGAACGGGTGGTTTCTTGTCCGTGTCAGGGACAGAGTCGCACCGTGGACACGGTCACACATGTACACAGATGGCTTGTTGTGGCCGCTGGCCGTGAACTTAGGCTTGCGCAAAAACGCACCCGTGAGAAGGAAGCTGCGGAGCTGCGGGCAGAGAGGCAGAAGGTGCAATGCATCGGCCAAGAGTTTTTTGCCCGTTGATTTTGATGTTTTTGGCCGCTATCAGGATCCGATGGATCCGACGCATTTGATGCATTTGATGCATTTGATGGCCAAGTTGATTATACGACTTTGTTTCATGGTGAGCTCTGCCTGAAGGCAGATCGCTTGCAGTCGCAGCTCAAGAAAGTGGAGGAGGAGATCACAAGCCATGCTCAGCAAGTGCACTATCAGCTCCTCCATGCTCCTTTCCAAATGATTTTTAAGGCTTTTTCCTTCAAAGAATGACACTAATGACATCAGTTGATCCACTGAAGATTCGGCGTAGGAGAAGCGGAGTTTGGCTGCGCGCATTCGTGGTGACAGGTAGGGAACCCATTCCTTTTCCACATCTTTTTCACATGTTTCGCTGAAAAGAATTGAAAAGATACTTTCGCTGCCAGGGTTTAAAAAAACAAAAAAAAGGGTTCATGGCCTGGGTTCATTCGGTGCATTACTTCTTTGCTTCCGATTCCCAGTTCCAAGCGCTGAGGTCGCGACCTGCATCTCGCACCCCGAGTGCTGAGAGGGCCCGACCTCCATCCAGGCTTGAAGGATGAAGCTGGGAGCGTTTCATATTTGAATGTGACAGGTCAAAAATTGTCAGAATGTGATGTTTCATGATGTTTTCTGCACATGAATTTGACATACGCATAGATAGATACTGTAGATAAATCAATGAATATATTGAATATATAAATAATTACAAATATATGTGCACAATAAGACTGTAAAACTGTTGGTATTTGATATCCACTTTACCCACTTTATCCACTCATGACAGGCCACCGAGTCGTCCTCCGCCTCGGCCGATGAGGCGCCATGGAGATGGAATCGGGAATCGGTACTAAATCAGTTCAATTTGGTCTACAAAAATCTCCAAAAATCACAATTTCCACATTACATGGTGTGCATGTTGCTGGTTGCAAAGTTGGTAGGTTTGTTACAAGGTACATGCACGCGCATACACAAACATGTACACACATTAGACACATATCTACATCCATGTTTGCCACGTGTGACATCTGTGGATCCGATCGAAATATGGCATTGGCAAATGAATGAATGTACCTGCTTAAATGTAAAAAAATGATACCTTGCCAATGCAAACCAGTAAACCAGAAAAGCCCAAGATGGAAACTGCAGTTCGACAGGCCAACGAGCAGAGGTTCCTCTGTGGCATCATCACGAGAGTTGGTTGCCAAGAAATCATTATGCAATGGCCATACGCCAAACGCCATGCAGTGCGAAGATCGGTGGTGACGGTTGGAGCGAGGCGGACGCCGTCGCCCAGTTCCTTTTTACGCGGCAGGAGTGGTGTGGCACCGTGGCACTGTGGCACCATGGCACCATGGCACATTGGATCTGGCACATTTTGGGACCGATGTTACCATGTTCCTCCGCAAAGCTTGAAGGCCTGCGGATGGCAGAGACAGCAGACCGGCCCCCCCTCGCCAAGAAGCAAGGCTTCGGATGAGGGCTTCGGACTGTTGTGGTCTGTGGCTAGGTAACGCATGTCAATACCCAGCCACCGCCCTGTTTAGCAGCTTGAAGATGAAAAACATGATTGTGTGAGGTGGTGTGGTTGGCTTGAAGAATTAAGTTGAATGAAGTTGAAATAAGTTGAGCATGGGCAGAGCAGAATTCCAGGGACAGACGCACCTGACAGAATCTGATCAGCAAAACAATTAATTCCAAACCCTAGCGGGAATCAGTTGGCAACAGGGTCGCACAGCGGCAAACACTTTTTGCTACTGGAGTGGGTAGAGCATCTAAATCTAGATTATCGGAACCACCTGTGCATGAAATCCATCATGCACAAAGATAACCAACTCACTCAGCAACAACCTACCAACTAACAACAGGCTGTCCATGCACGCACTGACCATGCCACAAATTTGCACGAGGCCAACAACAGCCAAACATCAGATTCACTCATGCGCCCTAGTCCCCTTACGATAGAGGAGTCTACTCCACATTTCTGAGACCATGTCACGGTCACGCACGGCAGCATTTGGAGGCCCAGCTTGAAGTCGGGTTCACCAGGCGCGCGGAGCGCGAAAAGCTGGGAGATGTGCATTGGGCCGCAGGCCGTCGCAGGCTGACGAGTTCAGAAGTGCCGCATGCCGTGTGCTGCCAGGACGGAATGATGCCAGGAGTTACTCTCCAGGTTCCACGCTGTCACCCTACAGGCAGGATTGGACGGTTGGACTTTTCGGACCTTCGATTCTGGCACCATTTAAACATTTAAACATTGAACATCTTGAACTCCGGAAGATTGATTCATGAAAGGCAGGTTGAGATCTTATTTGACCAATTTTAAATACATTCATTGAATTTTTCTCCGCTTCAGACCTTTCTCTACGTTCACATGATTTCCCATGGCAATGCCACAATGCCGTCGGTTGCCGTCGGTTGCCGTCGGTTGCCGTCGGTTGCCGTTGGTTGCCAGCGGCGTTGCTGTCACGTGTTCCCTCCGTTTCCAGGCGTCCTGCGGGGCCAGGGAGTCGCAGTCGTGAGCGCACGCCTTCTCCACAGCTCGGAACTTGGATGTTGGATCCGTGTTGGATCCGTGTTGGATATGTTGGACCCATGCCGATGTTCCGATCCCTTGTTGATGTAACATGGAAACACGACGAAGCATGATGAAGTATGTATTAATATATATTAATGTATATTATATAAAGAAAGAATAAGAAAGATTAAAAAGACGCATGGATACATATGGATTTGATTCCTACGTCCATTTAGGGACCGTTCTTGGGATTGGAGACCTATTTTCTGCAGTGGCACTTCCTCACAGCACGGGCGGCCACAAAACGAAGGTCCCTGCGACGTGGACCGTCCAGCAATGGTGCAAGCAAAGTCACAGGCAGTGGGAACTTTGACGGAATTTGTATCAGCCAAACCCGGAGGGAAGGACCTTCGCAGCATTGGAAGCTGTTGTTTTTGAATTCTCATAATATCCTGCGGTCCTACGAGTATAACAGGTTCTGCCTTTACCCTCAGAGAGCGCCAGTGCCTTAACTGTACAGGCCATGCTGTAGCATGCTGTAGCATGCGGTAGCGCTATGTGACTATTTCATACATTTTATACTATGTCTTTGGATGTCTTTGGTATGTGACTTTTTGGATCTTTTGGGCCCAGGCAGCGGAGCCACACCAGGCCTTAGTGCCAAGCCTGTATCCACTCGGTATGGAGGCGAAGCGTTGCTCAGCAAGCTTCATGTGCAGGAAACTGAAATGCCAACGGAAAAAAGACGAAAATATCATAAAAGATCCATGTTCGTTCCATGGTGGTGTGGATGTGAAGGCGGAACAGCAGTTGCGCCGCCGGAGGTCCCTGATTCACACCAGTTGCGGCACTCGGCCTGCAATGTCCTGCGCAGTCTTTTCATCCAAAATAGTTACAACATGTTTAGACATGCTTAGACGTTCCCCAAATCTTGCAGGACAATCACATTTTCATGGCATCCCTTCTTGAAAGTCTTCACCCCTTTGCCGTCCCATGCCATCCCTTTCCTACTCCGAACAGAATCGAACAAATGACTTTCGCAATGTCTTGCAGTGTGAGGCCAGGGAGCCTGTTTGGACTGGCAGCAAATCTGGGCCTGGGAGGCTGCAACTTTCAGGATTTTTTCAGGAAGACTTCGATATTTTCGGATTTCGGATTTCGGATTTCGATGGCGTGGCGTGGAGGCGTGGCAGCTCCAGATGCCGAGGTGCTGGATTCTGGTTGGAACTTCAGTCGAAGCTGGGGTAGCGCAAGCGACACAAGGTATGCCAGGTATGCCAGGTATGCCAGGTCACAAGGGGTCGAAAATGATTCAAAATGATTCAGAATGATGGAACATGGTAGTGGAGCTAATTCTATGAAAAAAGGCATTGATCCCACCTATTCTTGAACAATGACATTGGATGAAATGAATCAACGGGCAAGCATTCTTCCCGCGACACAGCTATTTCCAGTGCTGAGGTATATATTGATATTGATCCATTTAGATCCATTTAGATCCATTTAGTCTCTAGTGACTCTAGTGACTCTAGTGGTGTCTCAAATTCGATTGCCAGCAGTGACAGGCCTGTGACATTGATGCCCGTCTCCAAGCCTTGCAGTGTGGAAGCTCGGGCAGTCGAAGGATGTCGAGGGTATTGAAATTTCGTGTTTTTGATAATTCATATAATTATCTTTTTAATGGCATCTTTTGAACACCGGACTGACGTGACATTAGAGTGACAAATTACATCAAATTACACAAATTTGTCCTCGGCATTGTGAGGTCCTTCCTAAAGCAGACGAAGAACATAGCTGCTTGAGAGTCACTGCTGTGCCGCTTTGGCTTGGCCTTCATCTTTCACCTGGTCACATGGCATACGATTCATACGATTCATATGATTATGATGATATATGATGCATGTTGTGCGACTTCCGGGGCGAAACGGTGTTTTCCCAAATGGAGTGATTGTTCATTGTTTCACATGCCGCCCAGTCGACACCATGCGTTGGTGTCTGTTGAAAGTCGGGAGGCGTTGAGACAAGGTCGTGGCTAATTGGTGGTCTATCATGGTTCATCCATGTCTATTTAAAAAGTTTCTGAAGGAGGCCTTGATGATAGCTGCAGCTCTTGTGAGCTCTTGTGGTTGTTCTACTAGTTCTCCACCTGCACCACTATCCAGTCTCGCCTGAATTCGAGCGGGTCCTATCCCACAGCATTCCACGCCAGCACATCACTACAACTGCCAACATCACTACAATTCGCAACTGTTTGCTCACGGCGTCGGCAGTGGGGAGTGTAGGACATTTCCAAAAGTAGGTAGGAGGCGAGAATTCGGCGACGCATCTCACATGCTGAATTGTAGAGACAGGTCCTCGTGAATTCATTCTCTTTACTTTCTTAAAAGTGAGTACTCGCTTGAACCTCGCAAGCTCTCACCAGAGAAAGTGAGAACGTAGCAGAATTTGGGTAGGTTGGCGGAATTCTTGCGGAATTCTTAGAAGATATGAATGCGTTATATGCGTTACAAATGTGACAAACATCTGAATCTACTCAGGCCGGGCCCAGCAACCTGCAAGATGATGTAAAATACTTCTGGAGAGCCCTATGTCAACGGAACATGTTGGAACATGTCGGTCGGAACCGCTAACCTGATGCGTGCAGCCCTCCCAGTCTGATTTGGGGCAATGGTGTAAAAAGATGATGCTTTTGGCTTTTGCCTTCAGCCATGTCAGCACATTGGCCTATGAATGACATGAGTTTGCACTGGAAGAACTCATCAATGGCGAACGAAGCATTTGGCTCATGTCTTGGCACGATGTTGTGATGGCGGTAACATAAAGGCCTGGAGGGTGATGTTGAGACTGGCCAGTCCACTTAAATGCAACGAGAGAACTTTTTTTCTTCCTCTCCTCCTCCTCCTCAGCACAGAACAATTTGCAGAATATTGCGAAACTGTATTGCGTCATACTTTGTCATACTTTGCCATATTTCGTCCCTTGGATCAGGGGCCTTTGGCAATTTGGCCCCACTTGCTGCTCTTTTTCTTGCAGCTGTTTGGCTGGAATAGTGGCTTCAGGAGTGGTGCAGAATCCTGCTATTCCTAAGTTGTCACACTGGAGTTTCACTTCGGCTCACCCGACAACTGCCTGACCCAAGAGTTTCGACTTGAGAAAAATTGTTTGACTGTAAATTGGTGTAAAAATTGCATTGCCGCATGGCCCATACATTTTTCAGTTTGCTTCACTGTCGGCCAGTGGATAGTGGATGATAGTGGAAACAGCAGTGGATCCTTTTGTGTTGCCACAACTGATCTGATCTGTTCCTGCAGTGCTGTGCCATGGTATCCATGGTATGACCTCCAGAGATGGCGCGCGGCAATTGGATGCGACTTGATGGTCGGAACGAGGGCGGACAGGTGGTCTCTCGGCGAAGCAGGTCCGTGAGGCGGCCATAGGCGGCCATAGGCTTCCTTTGCGAAAGGCATCGAAAGATATCGAACGAGATGATCACAGATGATCACAGATGATCACAGATGACCACAGTATATTTTCGAGTTTTAGGACTTGTCCAACACTTGTTCTCACACACGCCATGGAGAGATCTGAGGTGTGCCTGCTGCTTCTGCTTGTGTTGATTGCCGTCGCTTGTGGATGTGCTTTGGCGTGGCCTGGCTCACATGCGACAGGTGATAGTGATAGTGGAGCAGTGGAGCAACTGGCAGGGTGAATCGTCTGAAGAGTCCCTAACCGTCGCCCACATTGGGCCCACATTGGGCCCACATGTTGCATCACTGTCTTTGATTCTGCAGATGTTGCATCTAATGAATCTAATGTGCATGTGCTGCATGTGATTTGCATCTCAGGACATTTGCTACTGCAGCAGATGCACCAAAACCCGTGGGGATATTGCAGTCGAACTCCTCATGGAGGGGAACTGCTCACTCAGTGGTTGCTGGTCTTCAGATGGAGAGCCTCCATAGCTGTAGTAAGAGGTGCTTCCAGACTCTCAGATCAGACTCTGTGCAGCTCATAGGTGCTCCATGATCTCCATGTCATGCAGTGTTTCAGGTCCAGTTGCCCAACTTCACAATGGTTCTTCCAGCTGGCACAGTGGGAGATGACTTTGTCTTCCTCGGGCATGGCAGCTGCATCAATCAGCAACTTCGGCTAAGACAGTATCAATTAGGCTTTCTGGGCTGAAGTTCAACACAGGGCACAGCATGGCACATTGCTGCATTCTGGTATTCTGGTGCTGTACAACATATCGTGATTAGCCTCGTGATGCAGAGGCAGGGGGAGAGATTCTTCGGTCCTGTCTTGGACTACGCATCAACTCCCAGAGCTGATGGCACAAGCCCAGAATGCACGAAGCTGTGCCAGATGGTACCATCGTGCAGCGGGTATGAGGCACTGTTGGACGGGATTGGACGGGGCCTTTTTCGTTCTGAAACAGACCGTAGAGGATCTGGGCGGACATGAATACATACAGATATCATATCGGCAGAAAAGTTAACGGTAGCTAGCTGGTAGCTAGCTGGTAGCTAGCTGAAGTTTATCTTGCTTTAGCAAGGGGGGACGCTGAGACCAACGCAGTGGATTTTTCACTTAAACACACCTCATTCATGTAATTTTATGTATGTTTGTTCCAACCAAACCAATTTTACTTTTTGACGACCTCTAATTGCTTTTGGCAATTCATTCCATTTCTCTTTCCCTCGTTTCTCGCTGCCTACGACCAATTCTTCTTCTTTCCTGTTTCCATCATCTTTCTCCCTGCTTTTCTGCTCTTGCTCACACCTCTTCCTTACGCATAGCTTTCGTCCATCCTCCTTAGGCGTCAAGTATCTATACATGCAAATGTGCGCACACACACACAATTTCGCGTTTTTTTTTCACGTGTCTTATTGGCATAGAACTATATATATATATATATTTATAATATTATCTATGCATTAAAGAGGCGCTTTTTTTGCCGGTGCATCCAGAATCGGTGGCAAGGTGCGAGGGAACGCTACTATGGAGAAGTGCTTCATCTTCGCAGATGGAATATTTCATCCCAGCGCTGCTCGCGGTGGTGTCGATGTCAAATGTTTCTGGAAGCATCCCATTGCCAAAGACACCCAGATGCCTGGATTCCAATTTGAGACGACCAACTAGGCTAGAACAATTCCGTAAGTTTCTCCCCTACCGCTTCGGGCTTTCACATTTGAGAGGTTGCAGATGTCAAAGGGTTGCCGTTTGGTAAGGACAGCCTACAGTGATTTGCTGCTGCCAGTCCCAAAGATTATCTGGAGCTTTTGGAAGACGCTGCCGGGATCACCAAAGGCTTGGTAGATTGCTCTGACATTGTGTGAAATTATGATGAAATTATGGTGGCATTGATTTGTGTTGATATGTCGCCATAGTTTGACCATAATACCACCATGATGCCATAATTGTCACCACACCTCATTCTGTCTTAGTGCAAGGTGCTGCAGCTCTTCGTGGATGCTTGTTTGGCATCCTGGAAAGCACTGAATCCTGAATACGAGATTCGAGTTCTGGATGATGAGACAGTCCACGAGTTCTTAACAGCTGAGGACCTGCGGTTATCTTGTCTTAAAAGTACAAAAGTGGTAGGATTTTTACAATTTTTTTCGCATCAAATATAATATGCCCCGCACTTAAAAGCCTTTTCTTGAAGGATTTGCCACAGACTTTTGATTTCCTGACCATCCAGCACAAGTCGGATGCAATCAGATGCTTGCCAGGCAAAAATATGGGGAAGAGCTTCGGAAAAGCTGTTAGTTCATGGTAGCTAACGGTAGCTCATGCTTTTCACTGAGGACTAGCATTGCTCCTGAAATATGGTGGCGTGTGGCTGGACACGACAACGTTGATGACACATTCTCTCGAGAGCCTTTTGGGCACCGATCTGGCGGTGCGGACCTTTTTCTCGTTGCCACCGATCTGGGAGGATCAGACGCTCCGGGCCAATGCAACTTGGAACCAAAATGGACGTTGGAAAAACGAGACAAAGGTGGCATTTTGGTGAAAATAAAAACCACTTCGTCGAGACACTGCACCAAGAGTGTGTTTGAAGTTTGAAGTTGCTTCTTTGCTGCCCTTGCCTTCATACCCAGTCATACCCTTCATCCCTCGCCTTCATACCCTTCATGCACAACATACCGAAACAAGTTCCGCAAGGTTCCAAACACAAATTGCTGGTGCAACGAAAGACAAATCCACTGCACCAACGCGCCAGCTACAAGCCATAGCAGCTGCATAGCAGCTGCTAGCTTTAAGTATCCTTTCACTATATTAAATATGTTTCAATTGTTTCAATATCCTCATCCTGCCCAGGACACTCGTGTGAGCTGGAAAGACCATGCCTACAATTGGTTCTTGGAGTCACCTCCCGGTGATCTCTTCATGCAACGAGTCAAAGAATGTGCCTGGCAGTTCCTCAATGGAGTCTCGTGCTCAGATCGGCCAGATCGGCCATAGCAATGCCCTGCTGGCATTTAAGCAAGGCAATTAGGTACTGTGCGTACGGTATGTATATTTATATATATATATATACACAAGCAGGACATAAATACAACAAATACACATATAAATACATATAAATGCATATAAATACGGCATAAATCGCTTCAACATGTGAATTCCACCCAGCCATTGCGGTTGTGGCCGCCCGTCAGACTGTGTGCTATGAGGTGAGTCGACATGACTTGCGACTCACGGGGATGTTTACCCCGCAACAACTGGAGATCATGAATCGCCTGGGGATTCGGACATACCTCTCCTCGGATGCCTGCATCTTCAGGACGTACAGAATTGCTGCGTACAGGGCCTAGCTGGGCCTAGCTGGGCCTAGCTGGGCCTAGCTGGGCCTAGCTGGGCCGTGGAAGTTGCCTCAATGATTGATGTGTTTGATGTTGTTGGGTGATGTTGAAATAATATAACTCATGGTAACTCATGGTAACTCATGGTAACTCATGTAACTCAATGACACAATATGATCCCCTCTGTCATCTCATGTGCAGATATGGCACTGTTCGAGAGGACCATCTTTGAAGACCGTGCGCTCTGGACGTGGTTTCACAGTGATCGAGTGAGGATCCACGACCCCACGGGCAAACTTGGCTTCGGATGGATGGCAACTTGACAGAGCACCGATGTGGAGATGGTTTGGAAATGGTTTGGGATGGGCCTATGCCAACCTGTATCAACCTGTGGTAGATGATGGTAGATCCATAGTCCAACTATATCGTCTATATCCAATGTATTCATACGTTATCATGACCACATGTTCCCGCTTGACTGCTAAAAACTAAGGCGTAGTAGCCTAGTCCTGCAGAGCTCTGGGATTGCCATCCAACTTACTTTGGTAAATGCAAGAAAACTGTGGATGGGCCTGAAACTTGTGAAACAACATTTTGCTGCATCTTTCCAGGTTTAGCATAATCGACTTAGTCCACTTAGTCGACTTAGTCGACTTGCTGCTGTGATTTGTAGGATCTGTTTTTGAGTCAAACATGCCTCGGTTTCGTGTACATCCTCTGCATCCTCTGGCAATTTGAGGCCAACATGACTCACCTCGGGGTGCGAATCTTTAATCGTGTCGACCATGAGCTGGCAGATGAGTTTATCAATGACAAGGGTTTGTTCATGAAATATACTTCGGACATGCGCAAGGCTGGGTACTGCTGGGTACTGCTGGGTGAAGCTGTGGAGTGGTTACTGTGAGCTGATGCGAGTTCTTTTTCGATCTGGTATGACCTTGAGAAAGTTTCGCAACTGGCAGGCTATGGTGCTTATTATGGAGCCTGAAGTAATTTGGTGTCGACAAAACACGTTCCGCCTGGTCATGGATGCCATCGGCGTCGACTCAGCCAGCCGCTGCCACAGCGTTTCAGAAGTCACCGCGCCCAATGCGTAGACATGGGCGAGGGCGGTGTTTCCACAGTCCAAAGCGGCTGGTACGTTTCATGCGAGGAAACCCAACAGCGGTTGAGACACCACCAGTTGGCCTTGAAAACAAAATGATGAAGCAGCCATTCTGGCTGAGGCACCCTTGTGGACTACAAACACTGGATTTTCCCCAAAGAGTAAAACACATCCCGCTTGCGATGAAATTTTGGATTGCTCAGGGCATGTTTGGTGCTGTCCCATGCTCAGTGGCGGAAATCACGAATGATCTTGAGGGATGTGTGACACAATCGCCCAGTGGCCCCGTGGATTCCCCATTGGGTTCTTTGGAAACCGAGGATGGGCGGCTGGGCGTGCCGAGTCACTGCCTGAAATGGGTTTTGAATTGTTTTGATGCGCGAGATCTGAAGAGTTTTGGCATGGTGTGGTAGCACGAGACCACTCGCTATGGCCAGGTGCGGTAGTTAGGCCCATGTTGGCGTTGGCCTCAAGTCTTTTGTGTAAGATTCTTCAATATCATTCAATATCATTCAACATCTATAAATTTATGCCATTCTATACCTAGTCTTGCACTATGACTTTCCGGAACTGGTTGCCATCCTAAAGCCTCGAAATCTCCTTTCCCTCGCCGCGATGAGGTGCCGGGCGCCATGCCTCCAGTGATGACGTTTGTGACTTAGAACAGGGATGAACAGGGCAGATATTGAAAGATCTTGACAGATAACCAGGAGAGGCGATGGAGGTTTCACAGGTTTAACAGGTTCAACAGGTTTGATTTGTTTCTCATGAGTTCACCTGTCATGGTCTTCCTGAGTCTTCCTAGATGTTCCTGGGTGCTTTTGACTGAGTGCTTGGAATGTTGATAACATTGAGCTGGATGCATTTCAGGATCCCGCCAATGATGCAGGCACTGAGGGGAACGACCGAACGACCCAACTTCCGAGTGGGCCGAGACATGTCACCACAGCATTTGAACGCATTTCGTGGCTCCTGGACTCCTGGACACCTGGACACCTGGACTCCTGACCTTCTATTAGAGCTTGAGAATGCTTGAGATGTGCAGGCCTTCCCTGGGGCTCCTGCCTTATGGGGAGAGCGATGATGACTGGTTAGTCTTGATATGTATTGATTAGAGCGTCGCTGTGGACGTTCTTTCTCCGGGCGTGCCTAAGGGGCTGCCAATGGTGCAGGACATGCACTCAGCAAGTGGTTCACAGAGAATGCCATTCTTTGATTGTGCTCTTCACATCTCTGGACGACCAGCAAAACTCTTCTCCCGTTCATCGTGTGGTGCTAAGGGTCTGCCAATGCCAGCTCCACGTCCAGTGCCCGACTTCGCTTCAAACCTGGTTTCTGCCTGCCTGGCCCGGTTGGAGCTGAGACATTGGTCGAATATGAATTAATGTGGTCTAACCGACTAACCGTCCGTCTAACCATCTAACCTTGCTGTTGTGCCACTGCGCAAATGGTGCCAGGCCTTGCAGGGCCATGTGCCGACTGTAAGTCAGGTGCGTGTGGAAACATGTGGAAACCAGCTTCAACATGTCGAGATTTCAAGGGTCCGAGACCTGATTCCCTAGACCCGCAATCTTTTCCAGGCCCCAGCGGATGGCCTGCAGTCGCAACTGCTCGTGCACAACTCAACTCTTTGATGACTGATAGAGACTGGCATTTGCCCAGATCCATGTAGATCCCAGCCTCAGTAGGCCGGTAGGCTCTGACCTCACTGATCTGAGCCAGTCTTGAGGCTTCGCTCACCAAACATACGCACAGATCTTAAGAGTCTTAAGATTACTTGCGCATCCGGCATTGTCATCATTGTCGGCAGTCGCATTATTTTCCCATCGATCTGCCTAGTTGGCCAGCATCCATCCAAACAAGGGTTCAGGGGGCAAATATGCTTCATGATGCTTGTATTCTACTGATTTCTATTGCAGCGGTGCTTTCCTCGCTTGGGGGGACTGTTTCCATGCTGTGAAGTTCTGATCTAGGCCCAATGACCTTGGGAGTTCCAGTGAAACGCTGCTTGGACGAATGCTAGTTAGCTGCTAGTAGGAGAGTGCAGATTCCACTTTTGCGGTGACTTTTGTGTTTTGTGTTCTGTAATGTTTGATGATTTGTGCATGTCAGTATGTCATACAGTCATACATGTCATGTGCCTGGAATGACCTCTCATTTCATTCATTTTCATTCCATTCTTTCCCTGCCGTTCCAGAACTGTTTCAGTAAGTTGCCGAGGCAAGAGCTTTTTCGCATGGTCTGCCCACCCCTTTGCCCTGTGTTGAGCTGTCATCCTGTTACCAAGAAGCATTCGATGTTTCTCTGCACTTGGCCTGAACGGCTTCGAATCAGGAGATGGATATTTACATGATATTTACCATATTTAGCACAGCCCCTATGATGATTGAATAAGTCCAAGGATATTTCAGAAGTGTCTTAGCTGCCCCAGAGCATGGCAATGTCATAGAACAACATGGCTATGTATGGGTTGGGCTCAAAGCTGGGCTCGCAACTGACGAGCTCGGCAGCAAAATGAAGATGGCTGCCACAGCCATGGTCACTCGACCCAAATTGTCCTAGGAGAAAAGAGTGCAGAGAATTCGTTGGAGTGTGCTTAACTTGTTAATGTTTTTTTCCGCTGATTTTTGGTTTTGATGTATTGAATGCATTTTAATTTTAATGCGGTATTTTCTACCCTACCGCAAATTCCTTCAAGTCAGCACCAGCTCAAGCTGTGCTATGGGCACTTTTTCGTTTCAGTTGCTCCCAGGTGCGGGGCCTGCTGATTGCCTGCCTGCTGGCACAGGCCCTCCCGTTGCCTCCCGTTGCCGGTTTCCAGTGGAATTATCCAATGGTCGGCATTCCCAGATGCCAGACGCCAGGCAAGCGGCCTGGTCGCACGCGAACATGAGACTGCCTTGCAGGTGCAAAAGAGATTGCAAAAGACTGTGCCACGAATGCCATGGGCCAGTGGTCACCCCCAAATTGCATGACTTACACAAGTTTTGCATTCAACACACACACACATATATATATATAACATATTGAATATGAATAAGGAGGGTTCATGGATGCCTGAGTTTTTCAGCCAGATGGACCGCGTTCAATTCATGGTCAGTGGGATCGCCAGGCACCTCAACCACCTCAAGCACCTCAACCTCCAGCTGCACCCGCTCCAGCACCAAAGGCAGCTGTGTTGAAATTCAGTGTCCCGTGAAGCTCAAAATGGTGTGATCTCTTGCGGATGATCTTTGCTATCAGCGTTTCACGTTGTCACGATGTTTCACGTTTCATTTTTATTCATTTTTACCTTACCTTTGCCTTACCTAATGGGGCTCAGGCCGAGCCAACCTATGCACCAGCTCCAACCCCGATGCCCATGATCACAAGGATCTTGAGGGCTGGAAGCAGTGGGTAGGATGTGAAATTATTTGTGGTGGCCACATGAGATTTGAAGCTGTGGGACGTTTTCCTTTGCCCATGTCAGGGTAACTTGAGATTCACAAATGTTTTCCCACGCTCTTCCAGCTTTTTGGGCGGTGATTGTTGGCATTTTGCTTCCCAAGTGCCAGGATGTTGAAACCGATCCTTGGGAATCGAGTTGCTGGCATGGGACAACACCAGTGCCTCAATCGCACTTGGCTGTGGCAGTTTCGTGGCATTGTGGATGAGCTGAGCAGCTGAGGTGGTGGGTGGTGATCCGCACTGCCATTGGCTGGGCGGTTTTGCTCTATGGACCCCTGGCAGATCTGGCGAGATAAAAAATGTGATATGATGTGATATGTCAGTTGAGTCGGTTGAGTTTGAAAGGGATGGCGGCTTCGAAGCGAGGAATTTGGATGTGGACTTGGTGGCTTCCATCTCTTTATTTTCGTATGTATGATGCCTATGAGAAGGAGATGGCGCGAGACGATACAAGATTGCTGAGGGGTCAACAGTGCCCGACCTTGACTGCGTAGGAGAACATTGATGGCCGCACCTTCAAGCAGTACCTCACCTATCATTTCAACTATTGGATGGCCTCAGGCAGGGGTCGTAGTGACGTCGTAGTGTATTCCTTAGAAATCCAGGTGGCACAAGTAGCTTCCCTGGTGAAGCTCCAGGGCTGTGGGCTGTGGGCCTTCAGGTGGGATCTCTGCGATGTTTCAACTTCTGGTCATTGGCATCCTGACACTGTTGACCTTGGGTTTCGCGCCCAGCTGCTTTCAGAATCTTTCAGCTTTGCTTCTGTTGGTTCAGCTGTTCCTCTCTGAAATGGCGCCATTGTCAGCAACTAAGGTGCTTTCATTTATGCCATCATGATGCAGGAGAGTAACAAAAAAAGCAAAACCGGTGCCAGCATAGCATTACTCTATATTACTCTATCGCTGAAATTACTGTATATAGTAGAGCCATTGTAAACAAAGCCTCTTAGTTAGTATATATAACTCTTGCGGCGTCATGTTCAACGGTTCCTGCCTCCCTGGTTGCTGGGCATTTCATGGTTCGGCGCAGGACTCTCCAGTGCGCGGTCTGTGGCTGTGCACCGTTTGGGCTTCTGCTGCCTCTGTGGATCCTGCAGTGACGGCAATGGAAGGTGTGAACTCAGTGTCAAGAGAGCAACGTGTTTCAGTATCTTTCAGATATTTTGCTCGTTCTTCCTGTGCGAAGATAGGGTTGCTGACTCATTGAGCGTAGGTAGACAGGTAGCGCAAGGCAGGTATGAATTGTAGCCTGTTGCACACCCTCTTCACGTGCACCTTGATCTTTGCGAGGTGGTGTGGGAATGATTGCTACGTTCGGTGGACTGGTGCTGCTGGCCGTTCTGCTGACCACTATTTCGGACCGCCTTTCTTTTTTTTTCTCTCCGCAACGCCGCACTATTTCCATTTAATTTGTTCCCATTTGTTTCCTTCTGATGTCCCGGCAATTCTTAAGCTCCGGACTCATCATGCTCTTGCAATCTCTTCGTCAATCTCTTGCACCTCGGTTTCCCACTTGTCCATCGGACCCACGACGCGACGTGCAGGACTTCTTTGCCGAGCAGCAGCGGAAGTCCAACGAGGGCAGGGATCCCATCGTGGAGGCGCAGCGGGCGCAGCGGGCGCAGCGGGAGGGTTGGCCGATGTTGGCCAATGTTGGCCGGTGGTACATGCCACGATGGCACGATGCCACGGTGGTTCCATGATGTTCCATGACTTCGACGACAGGGTGGGCACCTGGTGTTGCTGGGCCTCTCATCGCAGACCAAGCAGTTCTTGGAGGAGTTGCTTGGTCCATGTTGGTCCCAGCTGGCATCTGGCAGCTTTGCGTATTTCTGTGTCAGGTTCCTGGGATATCACATGAGATATCCCGTGGCTAATGATAATGCTTGGCTCAGGTTGGCGATTTGTGAGGCAAACAATGCTCCAAAGACCGTGGCCATTCTTGACACCATGCCGAAGTCGGAGCTCCTCGGTTCAACGAGTTGCGAGAGCCGCGAGTTGGTATGATGGCACGTGCTGCCTTGCGAAAATTGCTACGCCTCGGCGCCACATCCAAGGATTGAAGAGGAGATAAAGAGACAAAATACCAAGACAGGTGACTTGAAGTCTCGTGGCAGCATGGGAAGAAAGTTGAAGAAAGGCTTAAAAGCACCCCGTCTTTGGACCTGTTACTTTTCGCCATACCTGCTGTTTGTGCGAGGATTGTTTGCCGAAATGGTTTGCCGTCTTCGGCTGCAGACCTCTGGAAGGTTGGCGCAGATGTGTGCAGCAGGAGCCAAGTTCCGCTTCACCCTCCGAAGTCCTGAATAAAGATCCGGGATATTCCGTTGGACATTCCGTTGGACATTCCGTTGGACATTCCGTTGGACATGCCATGGATATCAAAAAGATTCACGAAGCGAAGTTAAGCGAAGTGTCGTGTGTCATTGGAGCCCAGTGCCCCATAGATCCTTCGCATCCTTCGCCTGGCATCGTTGGCGATTCGTTGCATCGAGGATTGTGATCCTGGACGAGCCTTCGCTGCCGCGTGACGAGGCAGATGCCATCACGTTCGGCACCCTCTTGACGCTGCGAGGCCGGCCATGGCCAATCGGCCAACTGTTCAAAAACACAAAACGCCTCAGAAGATCCACGCATTTTCAGATCTTTGCAGGTCAGGGCAACTGCGGCTGGCCGCATGGTGGGCATATTGCAGTTCAGTTCCTCGTCGCAAGATTGGCTGAATTGAATTGGCTGACGGCTGATGTAGGGTGATGATTGCAGGGTGCTGCCCCAGTGCTGACATGAACTTGTTAGCGACATGAGTCGAAATGAGGTGTTGCCTTGGGAAAAATGTGACCTTCATGAACAACCTTTATCCTGGCTGCTTGGCATTCGCGGTCAATTGGCGCAGGGTCCCCTCAGGGCTTGAATAGCATCAACAGTTTTATCAAAAGGATTCAAAAGGACATTCCCAGCTTATACCTTCCAATGTCACATGTCGGAGAATTTCAATGATGCACAGATGATGCACAGATGATGCACAGACATCATCAGGCATCCAGAAAAAACAAATGAAAAACAGATGAAAAACAGATGAACAACAGATGGAAGACCGCCTAAGACCGCGCATCGGATGCATCGCATTTCCCTTTCGATGAGGCAAGACCTTTGTCCTGAGCGGTGAGCGTTTGGGCCGTCTCATGGTTCAGAGTGCACAAGATCAGGCATGGAAAACCCGAAAAAAAACATGAAAAACCGTGTTCTTTCCATATCTTTCCTACCTTGGTTCACATCCGCGCTAGGACTCAGGACCATGCTTTGCAGGCATTTGTTACCTTGAGTTTCTCATAGGAGAGGGACCATGATCAACTATGGATCGTTACCCACAAGATCCCACAAGTATGTGTGCATGTATGTACGCACACAATTGCATAGATCGAAATGGCTAGCGGCATCTAGCGGCTTGTAACTCAAGCTCTTCCTACTTTCATGCTTTTGCAGCCCGCTCCGTATATCCTAGCTTGCTCTGCAGGGCCTGTGCCCCATCTTCAACGCACCCGACTCAGTAATTCCAACAGAGACCGGAGAGATTGAAGGGTGGCCAAATCAGCAACGCAGCAACATACTTTCTTGCACATGATGCCAATGATGCCAATCTCTTTTGTAGAGGTTTCTGACTCAACATGACTCAACAAGTCGCTGTGCTATGAGGCCATCATTGGATTTGAAGGTGATGAGTTCTACAGCTCCAAAGCCGGCGATCTGGGCCTGGCTGGAAAGTCATTTCAGGAGCTGGTGGCTGGTGCTCCAACTCACAACTCATCGTGACAGTGAGCAGGATTAGACACGAGGAAACTGAGGAAACTGAGGAAACTGAGGAAAAAAAGTCTTGCTTTCGAGCTCATCAGGATTTCATATGGAATCGAGCCGAAAGCAAAGTGTTTGATCAGAAATCCCCATCTTTCACGGCTTGTGGCCACGGTCAAACTGTCCAGCCAGGAAGCGCCTTTCTGGTGTGAGCATACCGTTCCCATTGGAATCCGCGACAGTAGCGGAACCTATCACATCAACCCCGAAAAATCCTACAAGATGAAGAAGGCAATGGGAAACCCGGGAAGTGATCACTTTGCCGCGACAGATTCGACTTTGTCTTGTTACGGGAATGCATTACTCCGGGGTCTTTAGAGATCAGGTGGGGTTGCTGCGGTTGCTGCGGTTGCTGCGGTTGCATGCTTGGCGGGCCGGATGTTAGAATCTGAAGCGGCCCGGCCATGGCAGGACGACGAAGTCATTCTGCTGGCAGAGGTGTGCAGCCGCTTGCGCTTTGCAAACAATTCCGGTTGCAGCCGGTGACACGTCGTGCACATCAGGACGATGATGCATTGGTGCCACTGTCAAAGCCAATGATGGACTTCGAAGCCTGGAAGATGAAGCTTCATGGCATGCGCAAATATGCGCAACCGGCGCAACCCTACAGTATTTGCAGTGGATGTTTGATTTTGACAAGGCTGTTCTATGCTGTTCTACCTAATGCTGGAACATGCTGGAACCTATCCATCTAATTCTATTCATCCATCTGCCCATTTGAGAGGAGTAGGTGCTTTCTGATTACGACAACCCTGGACCTATTCTCGATCAGTTCTGCCTTCAAAAGCATTCAAAAGCAGCCTCATCACGTCTCATCAGGTTTGGTTCGGCAAAATTCGAGGAAGCGGACCCTAACGACAACGAGACTGGGCAAAAAGAGGAAGATGTAAGATCTGCCATTCAAGACTTTACCATCAGGATCAGGGCTTGTTGTAGATTGTAGCATTGTAGCATTTGTGTGATTTCCTGCTTGGCTCCCAAGAGCATTGCTTTCCACAGCCACGTTTTGGCTCAGCTTAACTTGTACACCTGGGACAGTCCCTTTGCAGCTTTGCAGATTTTGCAGCACCGCACCATGTTCCGGATCGGTCTGATCCTGTCAGGTCTGTCAGGTCTTGTTTTGTTGGCAGCCGACACCGTGGATTTCGAGCAGGCTGGGGCCAAAGCAGATGACTCCTCGGAGGCTGTGGAATGGTCGAACGGAGCTTTGCTGAACCAGACCCTGGGGAAGTTGCGCCCCGGCGATCGCTTGGTGATCAGCAAAACTTTCCATGTGATGGGTGGCATCCAGGCAATGAATTTGGCGGATGTGGTCATCCAGCTCGATGGCAAGTTGATCTTTTCCTCCAGGACTAAGGTTTGGCCAAGAACCGCCACTGGTGGAGTGTTAGGCTGCATGCACTTTCAGAACCTCACCAATGTGACTTTCACATCCTCAAGTCGTGGCACTATTGATGGACAAGGTGCTGTATGGTGGGGCTTCATCCGGTACCTTAAAAACGTGGAAAACCGTCCGAAACTCTGGCAGATTGATGGTGCCAAGGATGTGTTAATTGAACACCTCCTGTTGACCAACTCACCTTATTGGACCACTTGGTTCAATGGAGTGGATGGCTTGGAGATCCGCTACTCTGACATCATGAATCGACGCACGGACCACCCAGGCCACGATGTCTACAACCTTGGAGCTCTCAATACCGATGGCTGGGACATCGCAGGCACCAATGTGTGGGTGCACCACAGCAAGGTGTGGAACCAGGATGATTGTTTCACGGTGAAAGGCAGCTCCAGCAACATGCTCTTTGAGAACATTGAAGCAAGTGGATTGGGCTTGACCATTGGGTCTGAGGGAGGCGGTGATGTCGTCTCGAACATCACCTTCCGAAATGTCTACATGGATCGCACTTTCAAAGGTGTCTACATGAAGTTCAGAGAGGTCGGCCCCGGTCAGGTCTCCATCATCCAAAACGTGACCTATGAAAACATTTACATGAAGGAACCCGAACAGTGGGGCATTTGGATCGGCCCTGCTCAGCAATCAGATTCTCGTGAGTTTTGGAAAGGTCATCCTTGCTCTCTGTTTTGGCCAAAGTTTCCTGGAGCTGAGTGCAAGGCTGCTGACAGGGGCATCTATCGCAACATCTTGTTGCGGAATATCACCATTGACAACCCCAAAGATCAACCAGGTGTCATTTGGGCCGACAAAGCCAACCCAATGAAGAATGTGACCTTTGATTCTGTGCGTGTAATCAATTGGAAGGGCCCACAGAAGAAGCTCCAGTACAAGGTTTGTGACGGCGTTGACTCTAACTCAGCCATTGCCACTGGCTCAACTTCTCCAATTCCATCGTGTTTCCACCAGGGAACATCGGGAGTGGCAGATCCTGAGGAACTGCTCGTTTGAAACGCTCCCATTGGTCTCATACTTCGCTGACTCCCGCTGTGGGGGTGGGCTGAGCGAAGGTTGACCCCTTTTGCGATTTGCACATATTTGTACAACAATTTCTGACTGGCAGCGTGGCCGCAGATGCAACAAAAAGTAGTTGCAGTCGTTGATGCAGACATTTTTACTTGCGGATGTGTATGTTCATACATTTAAACACCTAAGATCCACATTGCTGAGGGCGACCCATGAACTTTGATAGATTTTGGAACTTGGGCCCCGGTCATGTCAAGTGTTAACGAACTGTTAACGACCTCTTTTCTCAGGAAGTGGTGCGCGTGCTAATTTGCAACTTCACCGAAAGAGGACCGCCTGCAAGTTGATCATGTTGACAACGTTTTGATGCAATGCGCTAGTGGAATCGGGTTCCTGGATCTTCAGTAGATTAGCCGCATTAGCCCAGTTTACTTGTGATACTTGTGCAAGAGTGCAAGGCTATGGTTGTGCCATCCTCTTCGCCCTTGATGAGCACCTCGGACCGTATTTCGGGACAGGTGGTTGTTTTAGACCTTGTAGCTCTCGCCGGGCCAACATGGGCCAACAACCCTGTGAGAAATGCTCGTTTTGAGTCGAGAGGCATCATGCCAATTGGAGGGTTGGAGCTGCAACATTTTTTTCTATCTTGTTCTGCCAGCGTCCGCCACTGAGGATGTGTGGTGCCGGATCAGCAGCTCGAACTGCAGGGGAAGCCGGGGTGAAGGCTTCAGGTCTCTTCAGGTCTCTTCAGGTCTCAGAGTAGAATTGCATGTGTCCACATGTCCTCTATCATCCTCTATCATCTCTATCATCCTCGATCCAAGGAGTGCGACATCTTCTGCTCTCTTTCTGAAACTGGGCGCAGTTGCATTTCTGGTATGGTGAAGCTGGGAAGGTTGATACTTGTGGATACCTGCGGCCAAGAAACAATGGGCTGGCAACTTGCTCAAGTGGAGTGGTTTTCCTCCCAGCTCAGGAGGAGGACGTGATGTCCATCATCAAAAATGCTGAAGAGGAGACCGAGCGTTGCTTGAAGAACCTCAAGGTGGCCCATGGTGCTCCAGCTAATGATAATTATTGATATTTATAGTTTATGTTATTTATATGACATATGTATATATAATTATATTTAAGCTAACTGGCTGTTGCTGTTTTTTTCTTGGCAGGTGAAGCACATCCACACTGTGCCTCAGCACCAGATGACCTCCCGGCACAAGATCAACATTCTGCAGTTGAAGTGCGCTGTCCCAGTCGGGGTTCAGCACTAAGCGCATCAGGATGATGTGCACCAACTCACAGACGCAGTCATGCACATCAACTCCAATGATGTTATGATGAATTGATAAATGAATTGATAAATGAATTGATAAATGAATTGATAAATGAATTGATAAATGAATTGATAAATGAATTGATAAATGAATTGATAAATGCTAAATATTTCTTTGTTATTTTTTTGTTATCGGACTGATCAGATGGGCACTCCCATCCACGAATTTGCGCTGAAACAGTGGGGCTGGAAATCCATGGAGCGATGTCAGATGAATGATTAAACAAAGATACTGGGTCGTAACAAAGGATCTGAAAGCATAAAACATCATAAAACATCATAAAACGTCATGAAACGTCATAAAACCCGCTAAAAAAGACTTACAGATCTTACAGTGGTCTTACAGTATTCAAACTGGAGATCACTCTGCGGGGTCTTTCAAAATACCACTGTGAGCTGAAACTTCAATTCAATTTTTTTGTTTCTTTTTTCTCCTTCATTTTCTATCCACTTTGAGCGGAAACACCACCTCGCCCCATTTCCAGGGAATACCACTTCCAATTTGTCCTCGCTGATGCGGCCCTTGGATTTCAGAAGGACGGGAAAAACAAAAATGGATTTTGCAGCAAAGGGCATCAAAGGCTGTCAATTTTTGTTCCTTGTAGCTTGAACCTGCCAAGATTCCATCTACTTTATGATGCTCAAAACGTAAAGCGAGAATAGAGATCCATGTGTCCAACTTCAACGGATTTGTCTGATCTTAGAGACCCGCCCTTCGCGATCTTCGTTTTTCTCAGGCAGACGAGCAAACTGTTGCAATGATCATCCAGATGAAGACCTTGCTGCAGGTAGGCAAGCTTCAATCTCGTTTTTTGTGGCAACATGTGGCAACATGTGGCAACATGTGGCAACCTGGCAATACTCGTGCAGGCTGTACTACTATATACTGCTATCCGCCACCGCACATGC
>Ga0126342_10000775_pt1 | contig 39080 bp, 31 predicted proteins | sample Cyp1metagenome_FD_92528 | JGI IMG/M metagenome (GOLD analysis project Ga0126342, IMG submission 92528) | Coral microbial communities from Lord Howe Island, Old Settlement Bay, Australia - Cyphastrea 1 metagenome | ecosystem: Host-associated > Invertebrates > Cnidaria > Coral ...
GCCTTGTGGATTGTGGTGGTGGCTTTTGCATTTGCGTTATTCATGCCGGCATTCATCATCAGTACTACAGCTGGCAAGCAGGAGTTGGAAAAAGGGCAGGCGCGAGATGTGGGGGAGACACATAACCATGTCGTTGGCGACTTAAATATTCATTTTCTGGTGAGATAAACCCCATGTCCGTTGATTGACTATGATCTACAGCCCTTCTCAATCGAAACTCAGATTTTGATTTGCTCCCAAGTGCTCTGGGATATGTCCCACCATGGAGCATTGCCGCGGATCCCTAAGGCAAGGATGCACCGCCAGCACACCTGCCGTGGAGGCCGAGCTTGCGTTACCGCGCACGCGGTGAGATTGACTGACTCGCTTTTCGCCATAGAAACTGGCTCAAAAAATCGGGATTTACCCATATCTTACTGGGATATATCCATAATCACTAATAATTTTATCATCCCAGCAACCCCCAGCAACCCATCCAGCAACCCTACGTAAAACGCACCAGTGAGATATTTACCACGAATACTTGGGATGAGGTACTGTACTGTAGCAATAATTGTTCATCTCCATGCGGGGGTCTCCTGGGATGGCACGAGGGTTCCAGTAAACTAAGGGGATAGATTTCACCATAGCTATAGGGCTTTTATCAAGTTATTCTATCATGATCACGATACATTAAGTTATATCACCATGTTTATAGTGCTTATATCATATCAAGCTATTATATTAAGATCACAGTATATGAAGCTATATCACCATAGGTATAGGGCTTATATCAAGTTTTTGTATCAAGATCACGATACAAGAAGTTATATCACCATAGTTAATGTTCAATGATGTCCAATGATGTTGAATGATGTTCAATGTTTGGCTCGAGCTTGGATGGATTGTCTTGGTACTAACCTTTTTTTTGCCACACAAATCGATATATGCTATATATATACTATATACATTATCTACACTAACACGTAGCATTCAGAATGGCCATGGTTTCATAAAAGTTATTTCTGTATATAGATCCCTTCTGAACAGTTGATTCACCACTTTTGGATTGATTCCATAAATCCCAAGAATAAAAAAAATAGATACCCTGTGGTAATTTAACATAGCTGTTGAAAATTGCCATTTATAGTGGATTTTCCCATTAAAAATTGTGATTTTCCATAAGTATGTTAAATTAGCAGAGGGTAAATGTAAATCCCAATGATATGTCCATTTGAACCACTATTAAAAACACCTTTTTTGTGGAGTCAAAATCTGGCAGGCCGTTGTGGGCGGTGCCTCCTTGGAAGTCACTGCACCTAAGGAGCCGTTTTCAGCGCGGAGCCGTAATCTCCGAAGGAAATGGAGGTGTTGATGGGAAAAGTATCTAGAAATCCTCCAAAAATGATCTGGTTGGTGGTTTGGAACATTTTTTATTTTTCCATATATTGAGAATGTCATAATCCCATTTGACTCATATTTTTCAGAGGGGTAGGGCTCAACCACCAACCAGTGCTGGTTTCGTGTATTTGAATATGATTTCCCGGGATTTCACTGACAAACAAAGTTTCTTTTTGATGTATCCCATGACAGATCCATGGTGCTGGTATATATGCTAACATAAAGGGGGTATAGTGATGGGATCTATGTTACCATACATAGCATACATGGATCCTATGGGTATGTTTTCCCACGATATAAGATACCCATTTAGTTCGGGAACTGCACCAGCCATGTTTGCAGGGTATGATCCGTTTGCAGGGGAGAAGTCGGGCGCTATCCATATGAGGTGAAACCTTAACGATGGGGGAAAATAAACCAACGAACATGAGTGGGTGGCAAATTGCATGGGTTTGTTTGAAAATGCACAGCCAGTTGAGTTGAATTCAACCTGTTTTTTTTGGCCCAGGTACCGCGTTTGTTGTTGGTACCTTGGTAGATCATGCCTAGAAGAAATTTATATGTAGATGACATCATTTAGATTTGATCAATGAATTGATTTTAGGGAAGCAACAACAAAGTGTAGGAACTCTGCTTTATGTGTTTTTTTTTGATAGCAGTAACTACTGGTTTCTTCTCCAACTATGAGGCTTTCCCAACTATGAGGCTTTCTTTAAAGTTCCCCCTACTTAACATCCTGGCGATCGAGCACGGAAGGTTTGCGGACTGTTTCTTGGCATGCGTAAGTTTTGGATGAAAATGACACATGTTCAAAGCATGTTTCTTGTTTATGAATGTGCGAATCCCAGTTTCGTTCATTGTTCCATATTGTTACTATGTGTGTGTGTTCTGTTTGTGTTCATTTTTCTCATTTTGTTTCTTTAACATATGTTTTCTGTGAGGTGTTTGCTCGTGTAGAACATGCACAGAAATGGAACGTTTACAAGTCTGGGTGACTTTCTTGAAACAGATCACCCCAGAGTATGCAAATCTCTGAGAAGTGGTACATGAATGTACATGAACTTATCCCTTCCCACGAAGATCAAAGAATTCATTTTGGCATTGGATCCTATCCATTTGGGGTCCCATATTGAGATACATTGAGGGTATTCAATATATAAGGGGGCTGGGATTTGCAAAGATTCCTCCTGCAGGGCACCCCCCATATGCCTAAGTTTGTCAAAAACTGTCTATAAGTTAAAACTATATCCGGGATGTGTGGAAGATATACTGTATCCAGTTCATGGGATTTCTAAGACAAACAATCATAATCTCCTAATTCCATTATACCCTATTTTTCTTGGTTCGGTTAACCTCCGTGTTTTGTTTATTAACGTTTGGGGGGCTCCCTGGGCTCACAGTGTCCCTGTGAATTTTCAACGACATGCGCAGCAGATCAGTCACAGGACCTGCAACACAATGAAGTTTTCATGGCGGAGTACTGTGCCAATGTGAGCAGTGGCTATGCTGGGGTGTCTCGGCCCTTCACGTCGGATCCAGACCGGCCGGGGACTCCACGGACCGGTGCCCCGAGGCCCCTGTTGTAAGTTGGTTTCGAATCACAGCCTGTTGTATGGTTATGATTTGTTGATCAGATTTTGTTGAGCTCGTATAGGAAGTATAGTTATCATTACCATAACGGCCGTAGTTTTATAGTTATAATAGTTGTAAATTCAAGTTACCCTCTGGTAATTTAACATAGCTATTGAAAATCACCATTTTCAATGGGTAAATCCACTATAAATGGTCATTTTCAATAGCTATGTTAAATTACCAGAGGGTACCTATAAGGATTGAGCACCACGGGCACCACCTTGCCAGTGGTTCATTCGTTCGCATTTTTTTTCCAAGCCAAGTCATGACATGGAGATGGACAGTCCCATTCTTTGCTGATGATTTCCTGGCGAGGTAAGGGTATTCCCCATATTTGAACGTGTTTGAAAGTTACTTTTACATATATTACCATATAACTGCATATAGTATTTATTGTAATATCACAAGATATCCCAGTCCCAATCTTTGATGGTTCCATCTCTCGTTTTCTCGGAAAATCAGGAAATCAAAGTCACCTGCTTCTTGGGTGCTTTGGTGGTAGATGGTGCCTCCTGCACGCTGCTCGTTTTTTCAGTGGGGCTCTGGATCCGAGCGAGCAGAAGCCAGTCGTCCCGAAAGAATCGCCAAGTTGACGCACATAATTTGGTTAAATCGGTTTTATGTTTTGTTTTGTTTTTTGCGGGGGATATAAGTTATATATGACTATAGTTAATGGATTTATAAAGCAGCATTTTTGTTGCAGGCCTCCAGTCCACTGTTTCCAGGTAAACCTTGGCTGGGTACTTTGATATGTTGACTTATGTTGACTTCTTTTGATATGATGTTGTTTTTCTTGAATGATTGGTAGACAAACCAATGCATTGTAATCAGAATTACAGTATCATCGTTCCTATGTCATACATCGTACCCTCTGGTAAACTAACAGAACTATGGAAAATCACCATTTCCAGCTGGGTAAATCAACTACAAATGGACCATTTTCAATAGCTATGTTAAATTACCAGAGGGTTAGTCTTGAGAACATGAACTGTATGTTTAGATGGGGTTTCCACCCGCATATGTTTTGATTTCATGTTTGCTTTCAACCCCAGAATGGGTGTATATAATATATATATATACAACAAAAGAAACAATATGATCATATTTGACCATCGATATATATCAATATATATATATATGTGTGTTTTCTATTCACATTATTTACATGTATACTGTAGATATATATATATATATTATTTGTTCATACATTCAAAAAAACATAGATACCTCATAAACGTAGGAACATATATATATATATATCGATATATATATATACTTGTTCTAGAATAGCCTAGAATTATGGTGTGTATATGAATACATTAATGTAAATGACAATCACCCCCTTGTCTTTCCTCATCTGCATCTAAGGGCTTTGCCTTGCCAGGACGGGGGTCTGAGTGGTGGCAGGGCTCCCTACTTCCAAATGAATTTGTTTGAAAAACATGGCGAACAAATTCTCAAATGTTAAAAAGACATGGGGGAAAACTCTGAATAACATAGGGAAACATGGATTGATCTGGAAAAAACGAGGGAAGACTCTGGAAATTTGATGCTTCATAATCTCCCTGGTTTTTAGCTGCCCTTTGGTAAGGTTCACATCTCGTAAAGAAAAGCTCCAGCATCCACATGGTTGATCACCAGTTCCAAATTGTCGCAACCCAAAATTCCACGCCTGGAGAGGTTGCTTTGGATTACCGGTGGCTGGATGGGTTCCTGACACGGTGAGAAATTACAAGCTGATCAGGGGGAGGCTATGGATTCCCTTCGGGTCATATCGAAAACATTAAAAGAGTGGCTTGGCACGCGGGGTTCGATGCACAGAAGCTGGGGCCAGTTATAGATTGGTTAGGCCAAATTGACTATAGTTCCCAATTTTTCCAGCAGGATGAATTGCGGGATATCAGCGTTGGAGGCCGCTGGTTGTGGGCCTTGTGGGGTGGTTCCTGGGGGATCTGGTGTTGTTCTAGGCGTGGTTAGTGGTTCGTTGGTAACCTCACTGTGGTTAAGATAATCCATAGGATCCATGGTGCTGCTATATATGGAAACATTTACCATCAATATACCCCAATTGTTAGCATATGTACAAGCACCATGGATCCTATGGGTAAGTGGGTTACAACCCCAGTTGCTAACCAGGCTAACGATTCGTGGGATGATCCTGCAAGTGGTATAAGTGGTTGAAGAATGATTGTCTGGTTGGTGGTTTGGAACATGACTTTTATATTTTCCATAATATATGGGATGTCATCCTTCCCATTGACGAACTCATATTTTTCAGAGGGGTACACTGTGGTAAACTAACATAACTATGGAAAATCACAATTTTTAATGGGAAAATCCACTATAAATGGTCATTTTCAATAGCTATGTTAAATTACCAGAGGGTAGGTCAACCACCAACCAGTTCTTGATGTTCCATCCGGAGGGATGGGCGGCTCCACCAGCAACCAATATATGGCTATTGCAACTTCCGAAGCAGTCATGATCGAGCGTACTCCGTTCCTTTTTTTCGGAGGTGTCAACGATCCATGGATCCTTTGGGTAAACCTTACTTAGATAGCTTATAGTAATGTTTAGTACTCTGATATCTGGAGATGCAAAAATGGTGACTACACATTCGCAGCTCAAAGCATTCGTTGGACTCGCTTGCGCCAATGTCAGCCCGGTGGCATTTTTCATGGGATCCCAAAGATGCAACACTTGGACTACTGAATTGTTGGTAGTGTGGGATTCACCCGATGCCATAAACCACAAAAAAATACCATACATATGCATAAATGGCTTGTATATAAACCATCCCCAAATGCAGGCGGTTCAAAAGGCATGAAAGTCTACCGCATTCATGGTTTGTAAGGGGACAATCCAAGTGATCCAACTCGATTTAAGCCCCTTTTTCTTGGATACCTGATATACAAAACATATCCAAACATAGATTCTAGACCCCCGTTCCTTCCCTGGCTCACAAAATGCTGCTGTTTGAGGCTCATAGCATATGGAGACATACAACAGCAGGGAAACACCACCGGGAAACGACCTGTGGCCCACAGCTGAAGTTGAGCAAATTTCGGGAGAATTCGGTCGCGATGTGAACGACTCTGACTTCGGAAGCACCAATCAGCTCAGCCAAGAAAATCTGAGAATCACCAACCAAATGTGAAGAAAATCTCCCAATCACCAGAGAATCAGATACTCACCCAGATCTTCACAAAATCTCAACAACAACATTTTTTTCAGCTTAACATCTCCGAAAGACCTCCGCTTCCGCACGATGGCTGCCTGGGGCAAAGGGAAGGGCAAGTCCAAAGGTGGAGGGGCAGTACCTGGGCGAAGGGAGCGGGGAGTCGAGCTGTGGGGTTCTGGGTTTTGTGTCATGTGGGATGGTTACCTGGTCCTACCCTCTGGTTATGTCAAAATAGCTATTGAAAATGGTGATTTATAGTGGATTTTCCCATTGAAAATGGTGATTTTCTATAGCTATGTTAGTTTGCCGGAGGGTACCTGGTCCTAACCATGGCTGGAAAATGTTTGGGAAAACCATCTACCCGGCCTGGTAAACATGGTAAACGTTTACAGAAACAGAACTGGAAAGATCCACCATGCTATTAATGGGAAAACTCACTATTTCTATGGCGATGTTCAATAGCAAACTGTTAGTCATTCCCAGGTAAACCAACATAACTATGGAAAATAACTATTTTTCATGGGAAATCTCAATAGCTATGTTAGTCATTACCAGGTAAACCAACATAACTATGGAAAATCACCATGTTTCATGGGGAAACTCACTATAAGTGGCCATTTTCAATAGCAAACTGTTAGTCATTACCAGGTAAACCAGCATGACTATGGAAAATAACTATTTTTCATGGGAAATCTCAATAGCTATGTTAGTCGTTACCAGGTAAACCAACATAACTATGGAAAATCACCATGTTTCATGGGGAAACTCACTATAAGTGGCCATTTTCAATAGCAACATGTTCGTCATTACCAGAGGGTACATATTTTCGGACCAGAGCAGTTCTTGATGCCATGCCTATGGGATATCACCAGGTTTCATAGGTAAATCATCTATAAATAGGACATTTTCCACAGCAAACTGTTAGTTTACCAGAGGCTACCACGTGTTCATGTTATAGTAGATTCCCACTTCATCATACCATAGCTTAGCTACCATAGCTATAGCCATCATGTCGTACATGGATGATATACTAACATAATCTAACATATACTAACCCCAAAAAGATGCCGAAGTGTATAACCTCCAATCACAAGATAGTGATAAAGATTGACAGCTGGTTGGTGGTTTGGAACATGACTTTTATTTTCCATATATAATATATGGGATGTCATCCTTCCCATTGACTATTGACTTTCATATTTTTCAAGATGGTTATTGCACCACCAACCAGATAAAGATTGATATATATATATACCCTCTGGTAAACTAACATAACTATTGAAAATCACCATGTTTAATGGGAAAATCCACTATAAATCACCATGTTCAATAGCTATTTTGACATAACCAGAGGGTATTTATATATATATATAAAGTACGTTTTCCAATACTGTTTGGCATCTTGGGTTTCTATATCATCCATCTTCCGGGAGTTTGAGCCAGCTGATGCATATCTCAAGCATGGCATTAGGATTTCGATTCTCTTCAAAGACCTAACAATATCCTAAATGAGTTGTTTTTTTCAATACCTCTTGCGAAAAGAAACAATGACAATTTCCCACCTTCTTCGATGATATATCGATGCCCGCTAGTTCGAGGAGTTCCAAGCAATCGCGATGTGTGAATTGGAGTAAACTGTTTCAGGGTCGCTCCAAGCGTCCAAGTGTCCATAAAAGGGGAAGTAACTCCGTGTTTCTGATCTTTTTGGGGAAAATATGGGCAAATCATAACCTTGGGATCACCTCAGATGGGGTAGTTTCAGGCGAAATTGATGCTTCAAATCCATCATTTTTCCGATGAAAAACTAGCTATAATTTGGGAATCCCCCCATTTTCAGACTCACACACATATCATATGAAGTTGATCATAATTTATAAATATAACTTATATATATATATATTTAGTAATAATAATAACTTGTATATAACAACTTATATATATACTGTATATATAATTTAGATTAATTTAGTTTTATATTATTATTATCATTATTATTATTATATATTAGTATTATTAATTATTATTATTATTAACATATGTATACATATACTTTACACTGTACACATATATCCCATCTATATCCTCATGACTGGCTTGTCCATGCCTCCTGGTTTTCGTTGCAACTCGCCCCGAGGTGGTGCAGCCTAGGGCCGTGCTTCCCAGGCAGCGCGGCCTGGGTGAAGTTGAATGGACATCCATTGGAAATCCATTGGAAATGGACGAAATCCATGGGAAATCCATTGAACATGATGGAAAATCCTACTTTTAATCTACTTTGAATGGAAAATCCATTGGAAACTGGGGAATGAATGGAACATGCTGGGAAAATGCTGGTGATAACCATGCAAAATGCTATTTGAATGGCTATTTGAATGGGTATCAAACCACTTTTAATGATGGTTGAACTGGGGAAACAATGGAAAATGGTGTTGTAACCATTCAAATCGGTGGTTTACAATTGGAATTTAATGGCATATGCAGTTGATGCGGAATTAAGTGAGGATATAATGCGTTGGGGGGGTGCTTATTCCATCCGCCTTACGTGATACCGTGTCGTAAAACGGTTGCCCTGTTGTAAACCGGTCGCTGTCATATAATGAGTGCATGGACCATGGAGGCCTTGGCAATAGCAGAAGAGGATAGCTGAGGAGACCATGGCTGCTCGTGAAAATCTCCTTGCGTAGAAGGCAGAGGAGAGGTTCGCATTGCAGAGACAGATGATGGAGAAATTGTCAAAGGCACAGAGGCTTGAAAAAGAGAAAGCCACTGCAGAGTCTGAAAGCTCCTTTGCAGAAGAGGGTGAGGAGGAAGAGAAGGAAATCTTAACAGAACCGTAACTCAGCCGCATCCGCTCAGCCGCAACCAATTTTATATTATTACTGGAGGGCCACCACTAAATACCACCAGGGCAACCGTTATAATAGAACGGGTTATAACGGGTCGGCGGATTTTTTTTTTTACAAATATAGCTTCATCAGTAAATAAATTTATATAATATTACAGGTATCTACTATTCAATATACTGTTGACTCTTCATGATATGTATAGTTCAATGGGAAATTCAGGAGCCTAAAATGGACGTACTGTACCATATAAGGCAATATGTTGCTGGGATATTCCCTTACATGGACCTTATATATGGTAGATACCTCCAATTTAGGTCCTTGAAATGGCAATTGAATAGTTGGGGTACAGGATGGGGCCCGCAAGATAGCTCAGTTGCCTTGTAAGTGGCTGAAATCTATGGTTTATGGTAGATATAACTATAGTTACTGGGGGTTATAATGGTTTATAAGCCAACTTATAACTGAGGGGGCCCCATCCTGTATCAATTGCCATCTTCGTCTCCCTCGGTTGCACCCCTCCAGGCCGCAGCCCGCTGGCCGTGCCCCTGGCACCGCGCAGCCGGCCGCAGTGGGGGCTGTGCCGGGCAGCGGCGCCAGCAATGCTACACCGCCGCCCATCACGGTCAGTCGCCTGGCAAAATGGTGGTTTTAATGGTGGTTTAATGTGGTTTAACCAACAAAATGGTGGTTTTAATGGGATTTACCCTCTGGTAATGACTAACATAGCTATTTAAAATTGTGATTTATAGTGGATTTACTAGATATGGAGCTTTCCATAGCCATGGAGGTACCACAAAATGATAAAATGGATGGTTTATTTCATAGGAAATCCATTGAAGATGGATGATTGGGGGGTACCCCTATTTCAGGAAACCTCCATTCATCATTGCAAGGTGGTCCCCCCACTCATAAGTTTGTTTAACCATAGTAAGTATAGATCTGGTGGTTTCAAACATTTGTTTATAAGTGGTTGAAGAATGATTGTCTGGTTGGTGGTTTGGAACATGACTTTTATTTTCCATAATATATGGGATGTCATCCTTCCCATTGACTATAATATTTTTCAGAGGGGTAGGTCAACCACCAACCAGAGATATATTTACCATTACCCTCTGGTAAATAAACATAGACCCTGAAAATCACCAATTTTTAATGGAAACTAGTCTTCCAACCCCTATCTGCCAGGGTCTATGTTAATTTACCAGAGGGTAACCATAGTTATTGGACTTATAAACCAACTTCGCTAACTGGGGCAGCGCCTTGTAAGGACCTCACGGAGTGACCGAATACTGGAAGTTTTGGTAAGGAGGGAGGACTATCCCAACATCGCCTTATTTCAGTCAAGTGAATGATTACACCCTGTGGTAAACGTTCACATAACTATGAGAAATCACCATGTTCAATTGGAAAATCCACTATTTCTATGGTCATGTTCAATAGCTATGTTAAATTACCAGAGGGTCATTTACCCAGCTCCGGTAGATTGTGCATAGACTGTCAGTTTTTATGGTTTGACATGTTTTTTCCGCTATCAACCACTATAAATATCCCGTTATACCCCATACAAGGTCGTGCCCCCCAGTTATAAGCAGGTTTACAAACCATCGTAACTATGGATATATCTGCCGTCTATCATACACCCTAGTTAACCATAAGTTATTTTCGTGACAAACTAACTTGGGCACCGCTGGGCAAAGGCATCGAACATTCAGATCCTGCGGATTGTAATGCAAAGATGAAGTGTATATTCCCCATTCGAGATACCCATATAACCATAGGTTTCAATACTGTTCTATCGTATGATTTTGAATGATTTCGGGATCCCCTATTTTAGGATACCAACAGTTCATGGGATGTTGATTTTACCAATGCCTTTCTTTAACATGAAATCAAGAAACACTTGGATATTTAGTTGTTTGGTGCATTTATTCACCCATGAGAATAGGTTTTGAACCATTGGATTTTAGGCGTGCCATTTGGTTCAAAAAATGGATTCATATTTTTGAAAAAAATACACACATATATATATATTATATATATACATATATATATAATATGTAAACATAGTAAACTTGGCTGGACATTCAACATCCACAAGTGGAGGTAGGTCCCAACAAATGATGTCTCTGGATACAAATCCCCCCAGTTGGGTGACGTGAACATACGAAAGCCACCACTTGGGTTCATGGAGGCCCCCTGTTTCGGGACACCATTGAAGTTTGCTGAAATTCAGCGACCCCAAATGGCATGGTTAATGGAAAATCCATAAAGTACCACCATTTAACCATTTATTAATTGTGGATTTTCCTTTTTGGATGTGAGCAGCCGGGTTTTATGGATGGTTTTTCTGATGGCTGGTTTTCCATTTTGGGAAACCTCCATGTTGATTTTTGGGATGTTTTTGCAGCCGGGGAAACCCGACCCACAACCAGAGGGAGATGGTGGACACTATTCATAGTTTGGGTCCAGAAACTTTTTTTTTGAGATGACCTGGTACAACCAATGGATGCCTAAAAAATATCCGAATAATCCATCTCTCTGGGCAACACCATGAATGACGTACAGCCATCCAGTCAGCTTCTTTCCGAGATGCAACAGGAAAGACGTTGCACATATGACAGGAAGGGGTATTATTTTAAAACATAAATTAACATGGCTGTGGAAACCATGGCCCATTTTATATAGTTCGATGCTTAAAGGCTTTACACATGGCGATTTTCCAGTCGTCTGCAAGAAATTTCCGGAGGATACCACTTTTTATGGCTGGAAAAAAAGAAACCCTGCGACATGAATGTCATGTTCATCCCCCAGAGTTGTCCATGTATTTATGGTATACATGCATGCATGTACCCTCTGGTAAACTACCATAGCTATTGAAAATGGCCATAGAAATAGTGAGTTTTCCCATTAAAAATGGTGATTTCCATAGTTACGTTAGTTTACCAGAGGGTATCACATATACATCACTCCTAGTGTTCATTGTATACTGTACATTGTTACATGGTCCACACCTGTTTCAAACCCTTTAGTCAAGGTCACCAGAGAAATCAACAACTGCCTCAAACATGATTATGCCTGGATGTAGGTCGGAAACAAATTAGATTAGTTATGCCAAAGTATATCTTATAACTAGCTAGGTTTATCTCTAGCTTTTCACGGGTCCCTGTGTCTGCACAATAGGTCCCAATTTGCCTTTTAGCCGTCCTTGTGTATTTTCGAGAAGAGGATTAATGTTGATTTTTCAATCTGGCAGTGGACCTTGTTTTGGACATTTGGATCAGCACTAATGTCAGAATATTGATAGTATTGATTCTCCATGTTATGGGCTATAAGAACCCCCAATAATACACCATTCGTTTGTCTGAAAATGATGTTTTTTCACCCAAATGGCAATAGGGATAGTGATGACTAACCACTGGATTTAGGAGCAATGTCAATCCCGGATTAATAGACCCCAAACGGCTTTTTAATTGAGAGGGTACCATTGAAGTATCAGATGAAATCACTATTTGGGCACTACCCTCTAATTAATAAACCATGGTTTATTCATCCAGGGTTGACATTACTTAGGATCGCAAAGCCCCCGGTTGATTATTTATTGAAGGGGATATGAACCCACCTGGCTTGCATCCTCATCCCAGTGGGAATCCCAAACTACCAGCCAGTACGGATGAGGGCCTTGAACCCTGCTTGGATCCGGAGTATTTTTGTTGAGGGACCCCGTTGTGAACAGGGTCTTATACAAGCTGGTGCCCCATAGTTAGAAAAGTTGGCTTATATATCCAATATCTAGGGTTTATGGGGTTTGTTTGTATTTCGGGCTTCACCTAGGATAATTTATGATGTTTAAAGTCAAATAACTTCAAATAGCCCAGATATTGTGTGCAATCATCTAAATTAAAGATATTAAAGCGGTGTGTGTGTATATATATATATATGTTTTCCACTGCCTTGATTGCACTTGCAGTCCTCCACATTGGAAAATCACATTCTTTTGGTTTTCGTTGACCTACCAGAATCAGTCTTGCCAGCGGCTTGGGCGATGGCGGTTTCGTCAGGTGGTTGTCAAAATGTCACCATCGCCAACATCATCAAGGGGTGCGCTGATGGGCGTCGTTGCTGAAGTGGATCTGACCTGTAAAAATCTGGATAAATGCTAAGTTTGGGGTGACATTTCTGTTGGTTGCTGCATCTCTCAAAGTGAACTCATTGGCCAAGAAACAATATGTCTCTTTTTTTGGTGTATCTAAGATTGGCCGTGTCTTTTTTGTTTGGGAGTAGTAGATTGAGATCCATCACCATTGATGGTGGGTATAACTTGACTTCTTCTTTTTGCAAATGCTGTCAATGTTTTGACACACCTTTTACATTTGCGTACTTCCATTGTTCAATCAAAGAGACGTGGAACCATTAACAGCTTTGGGCATTTTGGAAATCAAATCTCCAAGGGAAACACAGAAAACACCAGAAAATATGTTCGGCATTATTCTTACCTCATGAAAGGTTATTTCTGGGCAATAGATTTTTTTTAGCGCAGAATCTTTGGGCGAAAACACAAAACAATGAGAGAGATCAGATATTTGCTTTTGCCAACAAGGGACGATAATGCAATCGACGTATCCCCTGCCCGTTTCCGTTACAAGATGGCAGTGCGCTGCCATCATTTTGGACCATGCTTCTGTTTTCGTTCCAGAAGTGTTGCGGGAAAGTCATGATCTTGGATATCCTGCTTTCTATATAGAGGGCGTTTTTGGGTATTGCATTTTGCTGTTGAAATCCCGCCATTTACAGCGCAGGTTTCTGCCAATTTCACTCAGAGTTGTGCATTATTTATCATTATTCATACTTATACATGCATCCCAGTTCCTAAGTTGATCTCACTGCATAATAACCACATATAACCACATAATGACCTGGTTGGTGGTTTGGAACATGGCTTTTATTTGTCCATATATTGGGAACAATAATCCCATTTGACTCATATTTTTCGGAGGGGTAGGGCTCAACCACCAACCAGCCACAGAATGACCCATCATTACAACCTAGTTATACCGTGCAGGTCGTACACGGCGAGTGGCTCCAACCACAACAAACCCATCTATCAGAAGGAGCCCATGCCGTGGGTCGAAACGCTTGGCTTTGCTGCGTCGGTGAAGCCATGATACTTACGGTGGTGCTCCCGTTCGTGAATGCTCAGTTGGTGGTTTATAAGTCCAATAACTATATGGTTTATAGTTTATAGGTGATATATCGAACTAGTTTTTATGGGATTATAACCCATTTATAACTGGGGGGGCACCACCTTATATATGGAAAATCCCGTGGTTCATGGGAAATTCCCATGGATTTTCAAGCCTATGCTAGTGGGAAGTTCACCCTGTGGGTAAAAAACACTACCCGGGAAATTGCGGAATCGATGAAGGGAACTGGTATACTCCCCTTACATGGCATTTCCACAGGGGAAGATCAATGGTCCCTATGGATCCAGTTGTACCTTCTTAGGAAGTGGGACTGGGGAATAATTTACTATCGTTTGGAGGGTTAGCCGTACCTTCTCAGACAGTGTTTGGATCCATAGGGGATGATATTGACGAGTGGATTTCAGGTCATAGTAACCTTCAAAAAGGCGCTGAATCAAAACACCCAATCCTAAACTGGTTGGTGCTTTGGAACATGGCTTTTATGACTTTCCATTCACTTGGGAATGTCATCATCCCAACTGACGAACTCCATCATTTTTCGGAGGGGTTTCTTTTCAGCAAATCCAAGTTGTGAAAGCAGGTGACTGTGACTCGATAGGAAAGCTGGGAAAGATTGGTAAAGCTTGGGTAGTTGGGTAGGGACTAGTACAAAGTCCAATAAAGGTTGATGGAAATAGGGAGATGATGGGAGATGATGAGATGATTGTTGACCTAGGACCTAAACAGCTGCGTTGCGAAATAGCGAAATTGGATACCAGTTCAAGTGTCAGCTTCTACCAAGTGGTGCCCCGAATCGATAGCTCGGCTGAAAGAACTTGGTGAAGTATTGGATTTATGGTAGATATATCATATACATAAATATATAAATATGTTGGTTTATAAGTCCAATAACTATGGTTTATTGGTGAATATATCTATAGTTGATGGGATTATAACCAAAAAGTTAAATGGTGGTTATAAGACAAGGAACAGGTGGCCGCCAGCGCGCAACTCCAGTTACAACTGAGGGTGAAGCAACTTGCTTACGGTGCTATCCCGGTATGTCCCTGGCGAAGTCACCAAGATTTTTGACAGGGCTATTCCCCATTTCACCACATGTTTATTGGTTAAACCATGTTAAACCAGGTCAAACCATGTCAAGCCATGTTAAATCATGTTAAACCATGGTTAAACCATGTTAAACCATGTTCCACCATCATTTTGGACTCCAGTTTGATATTGATTCCACCTTTTTTGCGGTTAAACCATCATTTTGGACTCCAATTTGATATTGAATAAAATCTAGCGGCTCTAAACATCACCCCAGAATGGAGTCAAGATCAAAGATGAAACTTCCTGTTTGAATTTCTGGTGCGACCTCATGGCCCCTAGACTGGCCCATAGATCAATGATCGTTAATGCTGCGGAAATTGGGTCGATTCAGTCGCTCGTTCGTTCCTTCGTTCATTCATTCACACTCACTCACTCATTTATCCGTCCATCCATCCATCCATCCATCATTCATTGATTCTCATTCATGCATTCGATTTATCATGTTTCTTTTCATCCATTTATTCATTCATTCATTCATCCATTCTTTCATTCATTCATTCATTCATCCATTCATTCGTTCATTCATTCATCCAATCATCCATTCATTCATTCACTCGTTCATTCATTCATTCATTCATTCATTCATTCGCTCATTCATTCATTCATTCATTCATTCATTCATTCATACAATCTTTCATTCATTCATTCAGTCATTCATTCATTCATTCATGCATTCATTCATTCATTCATTCATTCAACCATTCATTCAATCATTCATTCACTCATACAATATTTCATTTATTCATCCATTCATTCAATCATCCATTCAATCATTCATTCATTAATTCAAACCTGCATCCGTTCATTCATTCACTCGTTCACTCATTCATTCATTCGCTCATTCATTCATTCATTCATTCATTCATTCATTCAATCATTCATTCAACCATTCATTCATTCATTCATTCATTCATTCATTCAACCATTCATTCAATCATTCATTCATTCAGTCATTCATTCATTCATACAATCTTTCATTCATTCATTCATTCATTCATTCATTCAGTCATTCATTCATTCATTCATGCATTCATTCATTCATTCATTCATTGATTCATTGATTCATTCATTCATTCATTCATTCATTCATTTATGCATTCATTCAGTTTTTCATTCACTCAATCATTCACTCCTTCATTCATTTAGCCATTTATTCATTCATTTGTTCATTGCTTCATTCATTCATTGCTTCATTCATTCATTCATCCATTCTTTCTTTCATTTTTCATTGTTTCATTCATGTATTCACTCACTCAGTCATACATTCATTAAACATTGCATTTTTTCGTTCACTCATTCATTCGTTCATTCATTCATTCGTTCAACGTTTCATGCATCCATTCCTTGATTTATTCAAATTTATTCATTCATCATTCTTTGAACCTTTCATCCCTTCACTCGTTCATCCCTTTATCCATCCAACCTTTATCCAGTCATTCATTGGTTCAACCATTCAATCATTCACTCATCCATTTGTTCGTTCGTTCGTTCCTTCGCTCGTTCGTTCGTTCGTTCGTTCCTTCATTCATTCATTCATTCATTCAGTCATGCATTCATTCATTCTTTCATTCATTTGTGCATTCATCCATCCACCCATTCATCGGTCATGTATTCTCATTCATCCATGAGTCTCATGCATCATCCCATCCTTTCTTCCAGTCATTCTTTCATCCAATCATCCATTCATTCATTCATTCATTCATTCATTCATTCAACCATTCATTAAATCATTCATTCACTCATACAATATTTCATTTATTCATCCATTCATTTATTCATTCAATCATCCATTCAATCATTCAACCATTCATTCAAACCTGCATCCGTTCATTCATTCACTCGTTCACTCATTCATTCATTCGCTCATTCATTCATTCGCTCATTCATTCATTCATTTATTCATTCATTCTTTCTTTCTTTCTTTCTTTCTTTCTTTCTTTCTTTCATGTCTTCGTTTTTTCATTTGCTCATCAATTTCATTCATTGATTCGCTCAGTCAACCCACTCATTGATTCATTCACTCTTTGTTCCATTAATGCACAGATTTGTTTATTAAATCACCCTGCCATTGGTTCATTCATTATTTGTTTCATTGCTTCTTTCCGTGGTTGATTGGTTCATTCAGTCATTCGTCCCTTCATTCAGCCATTCGTGCTTTGATTTTTTTTGCATATCATTGGCATCTCAACAACCACTTGCTCATTCATTAATGACAACCTGAACATGTCAGTGCTTATGTATCACACAGGCATTCCTGTAGGCTGCGGATTTCTTCTAGCCATTCCTTTCCTCTAAACTTCTGCCCCGACACGGCTGTGGTTTCCCCCTTGCTGTGAGGCAAAGCTCCTGGGACGGAGATGTGGGATTATAGCAGCAAAGGTCGTCAGCGAGGAGGAGCATTGCACTGCTAAATGTTGTTTCTCTGGGAGACGTTAGCGGGAGTGCCTCCGTGGACGGGGCTCTTGGCTGCCAACATTCCTTTGATAGCGGAGAAGATGAGCGAGCAAGAGTCCGCGCTGGCGGGCCTGGTGTCATCGGCAAAGAACCAGCTGCTGGAGACCCCTTGGCGCTATCTATTATTACCATAGATGAGCGTTTGAAAAAAACCTTCCCATATTCCCACAGTAGATAATAGAATGGTACCTTCGCAAACCACCGCCAACATTAGCATCATAGCCCCCAAATACACGCAATACCATCCGGAATATGTCCATCCACCCAAACCTTTGGTTAAGTTTTATCCCCTTCAAAACCAGGGTTAACCCAGTTTAAGTCACCCTAGCTATCTCCAGGGAACGTCGTCTTCTATTTGGTTTGCCACAAATTCTCTGGTGAAAACCTTGCTGCCAGGAGGGATCATTTGGCACTGTGGCCGCTCCTTGGCTCGGGAGTTTAACTGAGGGAAGTCAAAAAAGATGGGGAGTTGGCCAAGTGGTGATTTTTTGGGATTTAGATTATATCTATAGCTAATTAAGTCGTTTTTAGCCATCAGCAACTCAACTCACAGATTTCAATCTTATGGCTAGCTAGACTATACCCAAAAAGTGTCAAGACATAGCCAGACCACGACGTGCACGAAAGACTCGGTAAAACCACAGCGTGCATACATAGCCACCAGAAAGTTTTTCTTCATCATCGTCATCATCACCAACATCATCTTCATCATCACCACGATTTTCATGCTCATGACTTTAAAGCCCATGCTTTACCACCTCCAGTCGTATGTTCATCAAGGAAAGTGGTGTATGCTTCACCATCCATTCTCACGTCCATACCGCCAGGCACGCGCAGGGTAGTTGTTAGTCACTGTTGGTTCACGGTCGGCTCACCTTTGGCCCACGGTTGTCTCACGCCAAGGCGACGACGCCATATATACATAAAACCACGGCGTTCGGTGGGGTCTCACGTTGTCTTACGGTTGTCTCCCGGTTTGCTCACGGCTGCTTGTGCCACTGGGTTCCACACAATGTGTGTTAAAATTCGCTAAAGGTCATCCCTTTTAGGGCATCAGATGGCTATGCAGCCGGCATCAAAAAATGATGAAGAGTTATTCCCTTTAGACCGCCACCTGGAAGGATAGCAAATAGATCCACCAATCATGAACAACTAATTAAAGATTTTTGGCACGCACACACAACTCCAAGAACGGCTATGGCAATGAAATAGCTCTAGTTGTTTTGGGGTGAAGCGAAGCCAACAAACATAGCTGTGGGGTTGGCCCACCTTGTGCCGACGTCGGTTGGTGCCCCAATTTCTCTACTTGGTTTTGGGCAAGGGTAACTGTTGTTAGTAGTGATTATGGTGAATAAACTTGAATGTGGGAGGTGAGATGGGGTACTTAGCCACGAAACATGGCACCAACCCGGTAGGGACGCCATTCCATTGAGCAGTAGCCATGAATCACTTTTCAAGGGCCGCCTCGAAAATTGAATTAACCAGGCCGTATCAATCCAGGGTTGCTATGCCAGATATGTCCGTAGTATTTTGACTAGTGATTAGGCAAATCCTGGAAGGAGTTAAGCTGTCGCTAGGAAAATGGGACCTCATGTATCTTGTATGGCTCCATCAATGCGAGAGTGATGACAGATTTTTTAAACTTTCCAGCTAGACGGATGTAAACATCTAACCATGTTTGCTTGAACCTGACCGTTAGAATCATGCGAATTGCCTTTGTGGGTGGTCATTAGCAGCCCGCTTGGACCATTCAGTCTTAGGGGACGGAGTTTTTCGGGCTGATAGCCGCCATGATGCAAGGAGCTGTGATTCAAGGAGCGATGTTTGGGCAGACCATTGGAATGTGCAATTCATGAGTAGAGTAGAAACATGTAGAAACTGCTGTTGAACATGGACCCAGAGAAAGTCAGTGTCCAACATATGTGCATGCAATGGCACATGACTACAGCAAATTTGTCAGCATTATATTCAACACATATACGGATTTCATTCGGTTTCATAGGGTTTGTGTGACTGGTTTTGTGTTTTGAAAGGGACAGCAAGATTCCACATGGCCTGAAGGTAGCTGGACCTAAAAAAATATTTGGGGAATCATTTGGTCAGATGGGAATGAGGGGCTAAACTCGCCAGACAATATCATCTATATGCCAGACACACCTGAATTTTGAACAAACCAGTCCCTGACAGTCAATGCTCATACGGACAAAAAGAACGGCCTTTTTGAAAGAACGGCCGCCGCTTGCTCAAGGTGATGAAGGCAAAACGCAAACAGGCGAGGGCACACAGCGACACGATTCAGTGGAATTTCATCTACGGATTGATGAAATTTGGACGCCGGCAGAACAAATGGTCATTTGAGTGAAAGCCACCTTGTTACAGCTTCAGTGTGTTTGAAGGCACGGTGCTGTCAACATGAGCCCATGTGAACGTGTTGCCTTTTTCGTTGTTTTGGTTGGCTCCCGATGCAGTTCTTGCAAATCCCCATGTCCGTTTAGTGGGCCGTAGGAATGGTGTCCAGATGGTTTCACGAGTATCCTTTCTGGATTCGGACCATTGGCGTGCGATTTCTAGATATCTCAGAGGCCATATGAACAGCATTGGGGCCAATTGGGGAGAGCTTTTATACAGAATGTGTTTTGCAATGGAAAAAGTACGATCAAAAAATATTCCCCTGGTCCGCCTAGAAACACCTGGACGCCCCAACAAACAGAAGTAACTATGGAGCTGAGAATATCTTACATATTTTTGAAAATGTTGAATTAGCAAAAAGGAGTAGGAACATGAGATTCAAACCTTGGGTTGGGGCTGAACACGGACCCAGGTAGAACAAGTGGTTGCTTTAGTTATCCCACCATAGAATTGTCTGATTCATTGGGGTTACAGAGATGTATCTTCTAGCATTTTCTCGTAAAACCCCTCAACAGACAAACAAACATAACGAATCTACAATTACCAATATTTCATCAATATTCCCATTACATATCTTAGGATTGGTTTCAGTGTTCTGGTTGTTTTTTTTGGGATGGCGCATCTATCGTATTCAGGTGCTCATCTATTATTGGGACGAACGCGATGGACCTAACTTCCATGGCTGGTGGTTTGGCCCAAAGGCGCGGTGGCACTTTGACCGGTGCCACCGGGGCATGGCATGGGTCCCTAACCGAAGTGAGGTGTAGGACATGTTTTTTCGAAGTCAAGTAGAAAGGAAGATATGAGTGACAATTTTTAGACCGTGAAGTGAAGTGGAGTCTTCTTGGTACTCCATTGTTTTTGATCACACATCAATGAGGTTGTAAAACGGATTAGGAACACCCCAAGTTGACCCCAAGGACCGGGTAAACACGTCATGCTTAGCATTTAGCTCATATCAACAAATGCTGAGTTGGAGGCCGAGGTCAGGCCGCAAAAAAGGTACCAGAATAGAGAACGAACCAGGAACACGCTGTTGACTGCGCAATGTACCAAATATTTTCCACGACTGATATGATCAGCTGAAAGCGCTTATCGCCCACAGAAACCCGCGCGTGATTTGTGCTCAGGCCAGCAATGGTTATTTTTTAATGTGTTGGATCGTTGGTTGTGAATTATGCTTGGAACAGTCAAGTACAGGCAGTTTTTTGTTCTTTGTTATGCATGCAACTTAACAGGTGTTTGAAGGGAAACATTGGTTTTGGTCTTTTCAGTGGCATAAACCAGACTTTCCGAAACTAACTTTTGGAATCATGAGCTTATGATTTCATCAGATGTGGTATATCATTTGGAAAATGGGAATGAAACATATGCATGGAATCTTAGAATGGGTACAGTATGTTGAGAAGTCAATTTTTCGTTCCATTCGTTGTTTCCAGTATGCCATTTTTCGCAAATGTTTGGGATGTGGACATCCGGGACATCGATGTGTGCGCAAGTAACAAGAGAAGATAGTGAAGCGTAGCATGACGTATGTGTGCAAGTAACAAGAGAAGATAGCAGGGCGTAGCCTGACGTGCGTGTGCAAGTGCAAGAGAAGATCCCAGATCGTAGCATGACGTGTGTGTGTGTGTAAGTACAAGAGAAGATATCAGATAGCAGAGCGTAGCATGACGTGTGTGTGTGGGGGCAACCCCTGTACCACAGGGCTATAATTAGAATTATTCCGGCGTTAAAGTTTTAATCCATCACTAGCAGCAGGGGGCGAGAGAGTCGCTGCATGGCTGTCGCCAACGAAGCTCCATGCAGTAGAATAGGATATGGAGTCTGATCAACTCCACGTACCTGCAGTTTTTTGTCAGTCCATGCCGTTTCGGTGAGTGGCTGTTTTTCTTCAATATGTACGCAACAGAATCCGTTTTTGGCAGCTCGTTCGAACAGAATTCATCATAGCAGTTTCATTTGTTTGCCGAAAAGGGCCTGAAACTGGAATATCCAGATCCCTTGATGGGAAATAAGAAGTGACTCATAGACGACAAACGGTCTGTCATGTGTGTGCGCAAGTGCAAGAGAAGTTCCCAGAGCGTAGCATGACATGTGCGTCCAAGTGCAAGAGAAGATAGCAGAGCGTAGCATGACGCTCGTGTGCAAGTGGAAGAGAAGATCCCAGAGCGTAGCATGACGTGTGTGTGTGTGTGCAAGCACAAGAGAAGATAGCAGAGCGTAGCATTTCGTGCATGTGCAAGTGCAAGGGAAGATCGCAGAGCGTAGCATGACGTGTGTGTGTGCAAGTGCAAGAGAAGATCGGAGAGGGTAGCATGACGTTCAGGTCAACTTGAACAAAAACACACGTCATGCCACATCAGACAGTCCATGCCTGTTCAAGTTGACATGAACGGTGTTGCCCCACCCCACCCCACCCCAACCCCAAGTGCACATCATACAGTCCATGCCTGTTCAAGTTGACATGAACGGTGTTGCCCCACCCCACCCCACCCCAACCCCAAGTGCACATCATACAGTCCATGCCAGTTCAAGTTGACGAACAAATATGTATATAGGGACGTGCATGGTTTTAGTAGTAGTGGGTAGGACTGATTCTAGTACCAGCAATGTATATTTTTTGAAACATAACAACAACAATATCAATAACAGTAGTAATGCATATCATAATCATGAATCATTGGCATCAGCATCCACGTCAGCATCAGTAAGGGTGTGATTGTAAATGTTCCAGAGAACATGACCTTCACAAGACTGATCAAAAATGTTTTTTATTTCGGACAATTATGACCAACCATATGTGGGTTCATGGTTCATTCTTCAATGCACGTCCAGATTTAGGTGTGCAACATACTTACCCGTACATGCGAGATATACCCTAGTAATATACGGTTTATTACCCATTTGGTGTCTGATGCATCCACACAGCACGACTATCCATGTTTCAGCCCCACATGATGCAGCCCGGTGCCAGGTGGGTGGGGATCAAGTCTGGGCGTATTCGGCCAACAAGGCTTCCCAGTTGCCACCCACGATTGGCTGGAAGGTGGAAGTGGCGGGTGGGGTACCCCCAAAGTCACGCCGACCCTGCCACTAGAAATTGATTATTTTCAGCGTTCATGTTAATTTGGATTGATCCAGTGGCTAACTACAATTTAGGTACCATAGTGGCATCTCGGTTTACCAGATAAGATGCCAATTTGGGATGTTGTTGTTTTTTCCATATATAATTATATAATTATGTCCACCTTTTAACATACCCAGAACAAAATCCTCGTTTAGGATAGGATCTATTCATGAGTTTGGGGCGCAAGTTGAGGGAACATCAAGTGCTAGGGGGATGGGATTAAATAATCGCAGCGCCTTTGCAACACGCGAGCGGTTCATGCTGTTTCATGTGATAGCTGACTCAGCTGACTGTTATTTTTTGTGTTTGAACTGGGGACATATAGTTGTGTTTACAGTATACATGAACAATTTCAACGCAGCAGTCTACTGTTGACGACAGGAATGATACTGACATAAACAATATTTGTATTTAAATAATATGCGTGCATACTGTATATGTAACTATGTACATACATATTTTTTACACATACATATATATGTACATAATTATACACATATATATGTATATATATATATATATAGCTGATCGCTAATATTTGTACATATAGAATCTATTAGCCATTGTGGGATGATCCCGCTGGCATGGTGGATTTCACTGATCCCTGGCTGTTTTTTCGGGGGTTCAGTTGGAGCTTCACTTTAATGGGTCTTAATGAGACCATTTTCGGTTGATTAATCAACAGAAAAACCATTAAGTGTAGGGGAAGACTGTGTTCATGGTTTTTTCGTTGATTGTGAAAATGGTTTGGTTTTCTCTTTGCAATATTAAAACGGGATTCCAACCAGATGTTTCGGGAAGTGAATCATTGAAGTGTAGGGAAGATGGTGAATGAAAAGGAATGGCCAATGCATGAATGATATATGCACCCTCCATTTGGTATGGGCCTTGCCATGCATTTTGGGCGGTTTGAAAATTACTTTCTTGCCTGACATCTTCAAGTCTTGGCGTTCGGAGTGAAACCTGTTCCGTGTGAACGTCCAGCAGAAATCACAACACCAAGACACAGTGCGGCCCCAAGGATTGATCCTCAAGAGGAGGAAGATCAAGAAGCCTATGCTACCAGGCAGTGATCCATTCCAGCTATAAGAGGAAGAACAAGGGGCAAAAAAGAATAGTTGCTTTGATCCAACACATCGAAAATAAGAAGCAGCGAGGAGAATGGCATGGTCCTGCCCATCCAATCCCATGGCAGTGGGATCCATCCTTCCAGGGCAAAGGGAGTGATGCTGCACCTTCTTCCATTCCTCCCTGGCGCCAAGGAGATCAGTCCCAATCAATAAGGATTGGAAGAAATCCAAGGGAGATCAGTCCAAGGGGCGTGCAATGGGACCTCCGTTGACTCGAGACACCGGCACCCACCGCACAGGATGCCAAGACATCCCTCTGGCCATGCTTGAGGTGTTAGATCTCCTTTCCCCGCACAGTGCCTATGGCATCATTGATGCGCCAGGCGGCTCCTGTGCCACTCTGCTCCTGTACCCGAATTTCAGGGAATATCCCCACAATTCATCTGGCCAAAACTATGGTACCAACGTACCTCCCAAGAACTACTAGTGAAGTTAGCCATTGCCATTCGTTTAATGAACGGTTCCCGCTGACCTCGAGATCACCCCCACCAAAAATCAGGTGCCTTGGGATGGCGCAGTAGATCCCAGCGTTCAGCTCACGTGCCATGGTTATCCCGTGGTGCTGGCGATTCGAAATATTGATGCTATTTGAAACAGGGTTCACAAAAAACATGTTGAATATCATATTTCTTTGCAATATGATGAATATATAATATATGAATATGATATTCATATGTATTCATACAGATGGGGTCATTTAAGCATGTCTAGATTCTTTGTTTTGATGGTTAAGAGCTAGATGATACATGTTTTGTGAAACGGGGAGCAGTTTTTGATTTGGGGGTCATTTAGCCACCTATCATTGGAAAAAATCATCCAGAAATGGTATGTGTGTGTGTTTTTGTTCAATGATTTGTTGGTGAGTTGATGAGTGTAAATGAATTTGGAATAGTGGTGTAGCGGTGGTTTTACACATGCAAAGACGCAGACTATTACCATCAAGCAGAAGCGGTTATAATATGTTTTAAGAACCCCGAATTTAGTGGGTTTGACATGTGTTTTAAGCACACATACTTGGAATGAAGGTGTTTGTTCATGTCTATTGACCAAGGATTGGTTTGTAATCACTGACTAATTTGGGCATGGAGTATGGTGCAACACTTGGAGGTTCATCCTGCTCATTTCGACGGGAAAGCACCAATGGTTTCCCATAGAACTTCCTGGAAACCAACCCATTGAATGCTTGAATTCACTATATAGCCCAAAGATGATGCCATAGATTCTGCCATCATTTTCAGCGCTGTGATCTTCTTGGATTTGTTTGCAGGGGCATTTTATGGAAAGCCGCCCCATTTTTGATTCGAAGAGCCATGGATTTCTATGAAATGTCGATTTACAAAGCAATTCTCGAAATATGTTCCTCACATTCTTGCCTGAGCAAATCATGTGTTTTCCCACATTTGTCTTGAAACAGATATATATATATATATATATATATATATATATATATGTTTTTCCAATCTTACAAATCCTACTTTGTTTGGAAAAGTGTCACATCTTCCCTTTTTTTCATCGAAGAAAAGCAAGCTGGTGATCGGAAATCCCCATTTCCTGGGGCTTATCCCATGAATCTGATTGATCTAAGTATATCTAAGTGGTTTATCCCCACTTTTCTGAAGTTTTTTCCATGGATTTCCATGGTTTTCCTATAGCTTTCCCCCACTTTTTCCCAAGCACCCGCTGAGGCACGGTGGTGGCCCCGCCACCATCCCAATCCGCGCCGGCGCTGCGGGCGCGCTGGGTCCGCGGGCCGGGCTGCGGCCTGGTGTGCGCGCAGTGAACTCCAAACAGCTGGAGGAGGTGAGAAGAGATTCCCGGATGGGAAGATTTTCTGGCTGCTTGGTGGTTTCAAACATGTTTGGTTTTCCATTTGATAGATGGGATGTCATCCCAGACCCCATTGACGAACTCCATCATTTTTCAAGATGGTTATTGCACCACCAACCAGCTGGTGAAACCAGATGTTTTATCAGATGTTTATGGCCCGAAAAACCAGTTTGAAGTACTGACAAAAACAACATTTTTGGGTGAAGCCAGGTAACAATAGTTAACACTAGTTAACAGATGTTCTTAGATGTTTCGAGATGTTATAATAGAAATTATGTGTATATATATACATATATATATATTCAATCATCCCTTAGAAACTTTTTTTTAGTCTTTTGGTATGGGATTATCTATTCACCAGCTAAGAATTTGTTTTTTTTTGGCAGGGTATCTAAGATTGGTACTGATATTTTCTGGTGAAGCCAGTTACCTTCCAGTAAACTAACTGTTAGCTATTGAAAATGGATTGAAAATGGCCTATATAATTTGTTGATTTACCTATTTAAAATGATGATTTTCCGTAGCTTTGTTGGTTTACCAGAGGGTAACAGGTGTTCTTACAGTTAAGGCCCAAAATACAATTTTAAAGTACTAAGTCACCCCATTTATGGAATGTATAGTCCCATAGAAATAACAAGTTATAACTACTAAATGGCCATAACTGTAGATGTTTGGAGATGCGGAGATGCTATAATGCAAGTTATATATATATATATATAATATTCTCATTCATAGCCGTGGATAGGTAGAAACTAATCCTTTATTTTGTTGCGACATAACTGGAAAATAATAATGATAAGGAACAATTTTATGGAGGTGTCCATTTTCATAGGGGGATCCCCAATACCCCATGGATTGGAAACCTTAAGTTAAAGATACTTTATAGTTTATGGTGTTTAATGTTGTTAATTGAATGATTAATGGGATGTTGTATGTACAATATACCTAGCTTGATTTCAGGTGAGTTGTTATTTTCCGAATGGAAAATCCCCCATGTGTGGAATCATTATAGAGAACATGCTGTATTTTTTGGCGACCCCTTAAGCGAATATACCATATATGTATACATGGAATTTAATGGTGGTAAATAGTGGTCAACCATCTATACATTGAATATACGGGATACTAGAACATTGTTATACATATATATATATATGGGATATGGGATATATATATAATGTTATTTAGAGCCTAATGTAATATTTACATGTAGTGGTTAATAGTGTACATGGCCTTCCAGCCACTCCCATCTGTTTTTTTTTTCGCAGCTGGGAATTTTGTGGTAAGTCGTTTGGATAACCGCTGGAAGTTACAAATTGAAAAGCAGGAAAACTGGGAACGCACCAGCTACTCCAACTGTTAATGCTTCATCAAGAGGGATTGTTTTACATGATTGAACTATCAAATATCTGGGTTAAAACCATTCCAAATGGCGATCTACCAAAGGAATATTCACATTTGTCAGTGATAGCAGTGGACAAAGTTACCAATCGGATCCCAAAAAATTGTCCGGGACACCATTTGCCCATGGAAAATTCCACCAAATTAGGTATACACTGGTAGGACAAAAGTTGCGCTTGTTGAGCTTCCCACCGTGAACATGTTTGGTTTCTTCTTCTGCACACCCTTCCCCCGTAGAATCCTAGCATTTAGCTTTGTCGTACCCCGGTCGCATTTCCACCCTCCAAAAACTTTAAAATCTTATATATTTAAAAGAGGGTGATGATTGACCGTCCCACACCTGCCACACAAAACGGACTTGAAAATGTGATCCGCAGTTGACCGAAATGGATGTTTCGTAAAGCTCCCAAGAAGCATAAACTTTGTTCCTTGTGAAGTATTAACCGCTATCAACCACTGGTTTCAATACTATTGCAATGTTTGGGTCACGACAGGATAGGTATTCCTGTTGAATTGCCAGAGAAGATCCTCACTGATTCGTCAGGTGAAGAGGCGAGAAGAAGAATCGAAAAAAAGGCGGGGCTTCGCGGCTTCGAACATCGTGGGGGTTTCCATAGTCGTGGGGGTACCCCTCTTAATGGTTGCTTCATAATGATTAGTCATAATGGCACATCCTAACATAGAATATGGATGATTTACGGGTATTTTTCCCCATTAAAAGAGCATTGAGTGGAACCAGTGGATAAGAACGAAAATGTTTTCTTGAGGATTTTTTCTGGCGTTCTTGAGTCCGGCAAACAACCCGGAAAATTGCAAGGGCTCTCAAGTCCAATGGTTCATCATGATTTTCCGGGTGTCGTCATTTGGAGGTGTCCCGTGTTGCATAAACTCACCGTCAAACATTCATTGAACTGAGGAGCCACGACTAGCGTCCTGATGGGCCGGCTGGGGGATGATGCTGAGCAACAAAGTTCTTGTTTTACCGCCCAAAGAAATATGGTTTTCTGCTTGTGTTTCCTGAATCCAACTCTGGGAAAGGTTGGGGATGTACAGTAAACATCAGTAAGCCACAAGTTTTGTTGGGGATGTTAACCAAGCAAGCTGAGGACATGTTCAGCAGCCAAAATGAGGATGAGTCGCGAAAAAACTCGAGTTCAGCATTCGCAATCTTCGCCGGGACATTTGGAAGTCCCAGTGTGTAGGTTGTACCCATTTTTCCATAGTTTGTCAATATTTTTTCCAGGTTTAGTCCGTATTGTGCCCATTCTTCCATATTTATGTTGGCAGTACATATCTCAAATCCCATGTTTGCTTGTTGAGGTCAATATCCCACTATCCCACGGTCTTTCACACGAGAGATTACATATGTCAAGTGATATAATATATTAATAGGCATCCCCAATTTGTTTGTTGGTTGGAGAATATCCTCTGGTAATTTAACATAGCTATCGAACATGGCCATTTAGAGTGGATTTACCCATTGAAAATGGTGGATCTTTCCATAGTTATGTTAATTTACCAGAGGGTATCCTCACTTATGTGTCTGATTTTGTGCTCATATCCCCACTATTGCTGATTTACATCCGGATGTCTCTCGACTCCAAATGGTTCATATCCCAACCCCAGTTATGGTTGTTCCTATTCCAATGCATGTATACATAGAATACGCATGCATCCATAGATACCTACAACTTTAATATACCTACATACTTTAATATACATGATATCAGTATACGTTACAATATATAAAAATATATTATATATATGCACACACTCTCTAACCCAACTCAACATTTGCATCATGTGGCAATGTGCTATCTTTAAAATACTATATGCATGGCACTCAATATTTGCATGTCCACAGATGTGCGTCAACACAGCTGCACGATCAGGGTCGAGGAATTGAAGGCCAAACGAGAAGCCGAAGAGTCGGCTCGAAAGGAACACGCCGCCGCGCTGGCTGTGCGCAAGGCCGCTTGCACTGGTGGGTTGGTGAAGTGGATTGATGGCGATAGAACATGATAGAACTATAGTTAATGGGTTGATAAACTGACATTATATATATAGCAATATTTGGTTTTTATCCAACAGTATAATATGTCCCTATGGATCCAATTGTACCTCCTTAGGAAGTACTTGGGGTATGATTTAGGGGGTGTCTTGTACCTTCTCAGACAGTGTTTGGATCCATTGGGATAGTTAGTGGGTTGATAGACCAACTATGAAATGACTTGGGGATCACTTGTTTGAAGCATTGCTTCAAAACCACAACTGGTTGGTGGTTTGGAACATGTTTTTTTTCCCATATATTGGGAATAATCATCTCAACTGACGAACTCATATATTTTTCAGAGGGGTAGGCTCAACCACCAACCAGATTTCATAATCCAAGAACGGGGAATCCCTATAAACCAACCAGCCATGATGATGACCATGGTAGGTGCAACCATGACTTGAAACCACCAACCAGCCATACTGGTGCCTGCGATGCAGCCAATGCGAATGTTCGCAGGCGATTCAAAAAGTGCGAACGGCCAACCCAGACAACTACGATGAACTCAGAGCAGCCCGGCGGGAGAAAAAACCTACCCTCTGGTAATGACTGTTACATAGCTATTGAAAATGGCCATAGAAATAGTGAGAGTTTTCCGATTAAAACTTGTGATTTTCCATAGTTATGTTAGTTTACCAGAGGGTAAGTCTGTGGTTTTTTTTAAGGTTTTTCATATTACAATTCATGGGTGTTTCACCACTTGATGGTCCTAAGTTTCACCAATTCATGGGTGTTTCATATTGCAAGGTGGGCACCCCAGCCTAGACCGACAAAAGCGACCGAAACACGTTGACGCACATTTGCCGCAAGGCGAAGTGTTGGGTTCACGGGGGATATAACGAAGTACTCAATGGATTCTTACTGGCGGTTATAAACCAATGCTGCTTGGTGGTTTGGATTTTTTGGTATATTCCATATGAGCCACCACAAAAAAACCGGCCATACTAAACATGTAAGGGACGGATATTGGCTTGTGGAAATTGCAATGATAGCCTGGTTGTTGGTTTGGAACATGGCTTGTATTTTTCCATATATTGGGAATGTCATCATCCCAACTGACGAAGTCATATATTTTTTCAGGTTGGGGTAGGTCAACCACCAACCAGCAACACGTTTAACAACGGGGGGCCAAACGATGAGACCAGCGAAGATATTTTTTCCAAATGAGGATGGACAAAAAACATATTGATAGTATGAGTATTACATATATTACTATTAGTATTAGTAACTATTATTACCATTTGGGGATAGTATTAAAAGCATATTATTACTATCCAAATGGGGATATAACTAATAGTATAATTTACTATCCCCATGATTACTATTAGTATTAGTTACTATCCCCATTATATGGTACCATACTATCCCCAAATATCCACATATGGGTTAAAAATCATAATTTACTATTATTACTATCATGATTTTATACTATTACATATAATTACCATATTTGGGGAATAACCATCCATTAAACATCTATTTTAGGGTAGGTAGGGTACCAAGGTTTGCACCAACAATTGGGAACCCAAAGATGCGTGAGCTTGAAGAGCATCAAAACACCACTGTGTTATGTTTTGTGCGTTTATTTGAAATCGGGTTCACCCTCCCACAAGTACCATGGTTTTGGACATATTGGGGTTAAACGGTTAAACCCCATCAGTTTTGACACATCCAGATCTAGATTGTAGTTATATCTCCACATATTACTATACATATATATATATATATATCCCATTGTATCCTCATAAAATGATTGGTTTAAATGGGTGCAACGGTGTAACTTGTGTTTTTGTTTCAGACAATCTGCCATGTTTGCCGGTGAGCACTTCTTTTTGGCAAAACAAATCCCATTGACTACGTGAATATCCCCAGTAAGTATTGGAATAAATGCTTGATCTTGTACCCACTAACCCTTAACTGGTGATATTTATATGTATATCATTGTATATCCTCTGAATTTCTCCAAATATTTCATACACCTCATGTTTTCTAGTTAGATACACATGTTTGATGGTGAAACTACAACGTGTGTGATGATTCATATCCCAAACATATCTGAATGATTAGTGGCTAATCCCCCCCAAGAAAATCGCTGAAATGCCGTGCCCCCTGCTTTACATATCGTAACTACACTAACTCGGATTTATGGTAGATATATCCAACTAGTTAGATGTGAGGTGTTTAACCAACAAACATGACTGGGGGACACCAATGGACAACACCACGTGGCCATTGTCCCCCAAAGTGTTGGTAAAGCCAGCAGCCGGTACCCAACTTGAGCGCATCCCACTTGGTAAAAGGGTCAACAAAAAACAAAAACATATTTTCATGGAAGATCCCCGCTTGAAAAGATGGGATGATATATCTTGGCTGATAAAAATTGGATAGTTTCTAAACCACAGATCCTGAGCTTCCCATCCGCGATGGGAACCAAGGCTCAGCTTGAGGAAACCCAAGCAAAGAGCCCTGGCGTAGATCACTGGGAACTTGGATGGATCATGTTGAAGTTCAAAACCCCTCTTGATGATGATATTTGGGATTATAGCCAACCATTAATGGATATTTAAAGGAATATGCCAATATATATATATTTGGGATATGTGGGATTATAGTATCCAAGATATTGGGAATACTACGTAATCAATCCATGATTGGGAAATCATTTTTTTGCCAACCAGTATACAGGGACGACATATTTTTTGGAACACTGCTCATGTTAAGTGTAGGGTCAACTCCTGCAAAATGGGAAAGACACATAGAAATTCAATTTGTCATTTGACGTGTCAACCCTGAAAATTGGAACACCCATGAGCTTAAAATAAGAACATATAGACAACCAATATGAGGATGTCAAGAACTAAAGCTGTGGATATTATACACCAAAGAATTTTTCAGAACCAGAAAGGTTATGCAAGGTTCACCTTGTGTTCTTCTAAATGTTCTGGCTGATTATGATGATACCTGCAGTATTAAGATGTTTACTGGTTCAGATGATTATCAGGTTTAGAACCAGTTATGGCTGATTATGAAATTATGATTAATCTAAATGTAACTAAAGGTTACAGTACTAAATGTTATTAATGATACCTGCAGTATGGCTGATGTCCCAGGATTCCTAAACCTTCATGGACCAGGGAGGGGATGCTCCAACGCTCAATGTGTGTTGGTGCAACAGTCGATGTGGATTGGGTAGACCCATTGATGTTGGACAGATTTAGATACTACATATGTACTCGTATTGTGTATATATTATGTATATATATATTAATACATATATGTACATACGTGTGTATGTATATACATATGTATGTATATGTATATGTATATGTATATGTATATGTATATACATTATAACTAAACTACATATGTATATATATATAACTATATATATATATACACCTAATATTATATATATACATGCCCACTTCCCCAAGACAAGAACCCACCACAGCCTAGGAACCTGGAGGCCATGGGAACCCAGGCAGACAAGGCGCTTCACTGGGAGAATCCGCCATGGCCATGGTGATCTCATGGTGATTTTATTGGGAATCTCATAAAATATCTATGGAAAGATCCACCATGCTATGAATGGGAAAATCAACTATTTCTATGGCAATTGTCAATAATTATAAATATCTATCCGGTTGGTGGTTTGGAACATGGCTTTATTAATAATACTCCCAACTGACTAATATGTTTCAGAGGGGTTGAAACCACCAACCAGTCATGATATCATGGTGATATTTCAATGGAATCTTTCATGGTGTTATGTAAAAAGCGAATCTAATCGAAGAACTGGATCTATATGGAAACTGGTGATATGTTATGGAATATGAATGAACATTCAATAATATTTATATAAAAGAAAACATGGTCAAGTTACATGAGATTGGCACGGTATGGTCATCCATCCTACGTGGAATATCAAGGCGGGATTTCACCAACAATCATTGGAGATTTTGGGTTCTACAGCGGTGGGCTAAATTACACTGATGTCCCTTTGAAAAGGGATCATTGAAATAGAAACCATCCAGTAAAACATTGAAATACATTACAATCATTCTATGTTTACATTACAATCATACAATCCAGAAATTGAAATAGCATGGAATAGCTACGTCGAACCAAACGAGCAGAACCACTTCGCAACCAGGACCGGCAGGTACCATGCTTGGAGGATGATCCATCGGGAACGACGGTAGGATATGGTCCAACTGGGGTCGTCCCAGAATTGACTCGTCACCAGGATGACCGTGACGGTTTTAGGGATATTATAGCATCTTATAGCGAAAATTCACTTTTCCATTTTTGGGGTTACCACACTTATGTGTGTTTCCTTACAACAAATGAAGGTTTTTGTCCTGCAGTTGTGTATCGTTTTTACATATGCTGTACAATACTATATGTTGTTTCATGATGTTTCATTTTATTATATGTTAATTACATGTTTTCATTTACCAGTATAAATATATTTATATTTGTTCTATATTTATTATCATCATTATTATTATATATATAATTATATATATACATATGTTCAAGGTGGTGCTCCTTACTTAGCTGGGCTAATAAACCAACTTGCAAATGGTTGGGTTTGCACTTCCATACGGAGACACTTTAAAAAAACGATGTGCTGCTAATGTCATTGATATCCACCATCATATCATCACCCACCGCCTGGATACCCTCTGGTAAACGTTTACCTAACTATGGGAAATCACCATTTTTAATGGGTAAACCAACTATAAATTGCCATTTTCAATCGATATATAGTGATGATTGATAGCTACCAAGCTAGTGATTAATGTGGTGATCCCAATCATCAGTAGAAAGCGTATCTTCCAGTGGCCCGAGTGATACCAGTTAGAAGTACTAACAAGCCACCCCATGCGCGGAATCTATAATCCTCATAATCCCGTAGAAATCACCAGTTATAATATGTTATAACTAATAGCCATCTATCTTACTATAATTTACTATAAAACCATGGGTTTTTGTTCCCACCATTCATCGATTCTGCGAGCGGGCCACCTCTGCACGGCTGCAGGTGTCGGAGGAGGCGACGAAAGCCTTGGAGCAGGCGCAGAAGCGCATCGACGACCTCCATGCGAAGAAGCTCGAGGAGGAGCTACGGATGTTGCCTTATAAGTGACTTAACTATGGTTTATGTCATGTTAGATATAACTATAGTACTCATGAGGTTTTTAAATAAGTGCCCCAGTTCGTGAACGCTAAGTTGGTGCAAATAAGTTCAATTAATCTAGGGTTTATGAGAGATTTATATCTATAGTTGATGGGGATTTTCTGAACCAACGTTCACATAACTCGGGGGCACTGTAGAATTGCTTTGTGGATTGGTAGAAAGGATGTAGATCATTTGACCCTGATAATTTTCACGGCAGTTCATCCCCCAGCCCAGTGATTTCGTTACCCAACCTACAAGGTTAACGATAAGTTGGTGCAGTTCCAATTTCACCGGTTTGTGGCAATTAGAACATATTAAACATATGTTAATTTGAATAGTTCATATTAGATAATTAATTGCAATTATGGTATTTTTTGGTGGTTACAGACCAACAAACATCACATTTTGGTGCCCACCTTGTGGCACCAATCAGGAGCAAAAGAAGTTAGAGCATCTTGCCAGAACTTGGCGACCACGGGAGCACCCTCGGCAGACAGGGACTTCCAACCAGCGAAGTCGCAAGAAATTGATGCAACAGTTGTCCCTTTATCCCAGCAAATTTGCCCTGTTTGCGAGGCAAGAGAAATTGAAAAAGGAAATGGAAGAGTCACCCGGCTGCGTTCGTCGTTTGTTCTTTGCTTCTTTCCTGGCGCGAAGAATTGCATTCATTTAGCCTTGGGTAGTTGGTTTACCGCTATTGAAGATCAGCAGAGTTTGGGGTTTTACAAATGGGTCATCACCATAGCCTGTAAGAAATTACCAGAGGCATTTTTAGGGGATGATGATCTCCATTCGACCGGAGTTCCACTGGCGGGGATATATGGAACTAATCCCATCCGTTCATGAACAACATTCTATGGCTAAGGTCCCCAATATGTATGTTCATCACGAAAAAACATTGTCTATGGCTTGTGTTATGTGCTTTCATTCCTTTTTAAAACATTGTCGATGGGTTGTGTTTAACATGAACAGGGTAAGGGATTATATAGTTCGATGGGGGAAACTCCCTGCATGGGTTTCTATCCCTGTGATGATCCCCGATGAATGACTACTGGTTCAGGAAGGTTGAACTACGATTTGAATAAGCTTTATTTAGTTGTCCTACACATCCCATGCCATACAATACTCTCTTGGAAACACCCGTTGATTTTGGTGATCAACCACAATGTAACCTTCAGAAAGATACATTTTTTTGGTACCAGGATGTGGTAGATGATATGTTTTCCGGCAAAACCTCCAGGTGTCCATTCTTTCTATCTACTTGCGGGTTGCTATACGACATCCCATGCTTCCAGCATAATGAACTTCCGACCCTGAGGAAAGTGGCGGAGTTCGTGAAGACATCGAAGGTGCCGTGTAAACGACTCCTGCAGGGTGGTATAACCACCCAGTTATGATAGTATCCTGATAGGTAGACTGGGATATGGTAGTTTACAAAATGGATGGTTTATAATGGAAAATCCTATTAGAATGGATGATTTAGGGGTACTCCCATTTTAGGAAACCTCCATATAGTGGCATATAGAACTTGAAACGGGATATGAACCAATGATGTATCCCCCGCAGTGAAATGTTTGTTGGTGTATAATCGCCCATTAAACTATACCTGGATTTTCAAGCGCCTAATATATTTTGACCCTCTTGGTTGTTTACCAATTATGGTCGAAACCGCCTAGTTTTTTGGGGGTCGTCATCAAACACTGAAACGCCCAAAAACCATGGAAATTGGATAATTTTGAATGTTTGTTTCATCATATTTTCCTCCCGTCTCCCGCGCATGTAAGTAGCAATTTTTGAGGCTGCCAGAGTAGTAGTGCAGTGGAGTTGGGTATGCAGGTCTGACTCCGCAACCCCGCCTACTTTTTCTCTTCAAAGCACTTTCGCACAGAATCAGCAAAAAAAACAAAAAAAGGGACCAAAACGCCCTGCAAACATCCCGCAAAAATCCGCAAAACACCCGCAAAAACCCGCAAACGCCGGCAAATCCAGAAAACAGTAAACATAGTAGCTAGTTCCGTAGTAGTTTTTGCAAGGCATCGAGATAAATAATAGTCAGTATAGGAGTCAGAAATCGCACCCACGTAAACAAGCAGGAGTGACCTGGATTTAAGGCAGAACCAATGGAAGGCCAGACGCATCGCCAATTTTCTTCGCATATCGCCTAGTTTTCATCAAGTTCGTATGTGTTTTTTGTGAAACGCCCGGTTTTCGAAGAACCGACCAAACAAAATAGGACCGACACAAACGACCAAAATATTTTGGTAGTATGAATTTCAAGGTAGGTATAACCCCCCATAAACCCTATATAAACATTGGAGTTATGAAAAGATGTTAGAATAGATTAGACTATATAGATGATTCGAAACTATGGCTATGCGAAGATAAGGTGTTCCCCGCGTGAATTATGGGGTATGCCATCTATATGTACCATTATGTACCCCTATTTTTGAGTACGGCAAGCCAGAATGAGTTAAAACTCTCGACTTTAATGCTGAGGAAGTGGTTTGCAAAGTCGGTAGATAAAAATATGATGTGAGCTTCCCAAAAGATTTGTCCATTTGGTTTGTTTGAAACAACCCTGAACAGGAACCTGTAGCCAAATGGTTTCTGTAACCTACAAACGCAACTACAGCAGTTGGTGAACAATACCGCAGTTGGTTGCCAAAAGTCCAGTGGGGAAGAAAAAGATACACTTAGCTATCGCATTCCCATGAGGATAGGCTAACTATCAATAACCTCTCTATGGATCCAGTTGTACCTTCTCAGGAAGTGCGACTGGGGTATGATTTAGGGGGTGTCTTGTACCTTCTCAGACAATGTATACAGATCCATCGGGAACTATACTCTTTCAATAACATAAACTGTTTTTTGTCTAGCGTACGTTATAGCTTCCTACAAGGTGGTGCCCCCCCCCAGTTATAAGCCGGTTTATAAACCATAGTAAGTATAGATATTAACCCCCTAATCAACCCTAGATATTGGACTTATTTGTACCAACTTAGCGTTCACGAACTGGGGCACCACCTTACATGAGTCACCAGGGAAATTCTGAGTGTTGTTTTTTCGATTCTGTCGCTGTGGGAATTGGATCAAGTTTTCCACAGATTTTTGGCACATCTTCTTCCAGTTCAAATGATCTTGAAAACCTTGATGTCAATCCATTGATGTAAAATATCAACCCATGGATGATGAATTAGATTAATATATGTTTACATTATTTTACAGCAAGGGACGTTGTATGTGTAAAGGATTGTTCAGGGACAATAAGTGATGTTTTTGTGAAAGAAACATTAGACATACATATGGGATAAAACACAAAACTTCGTAAAAATCAGCCCTCCACAGCGTCCCACTCTCCAGATTATAGTAGCATAATAGTATAAAATATATCCAATCTGGTTGGTGCTTTGGAACATTTTTCCATAATATATGGGAATAATCATCCCAACTGACTTTCATATTTTTCAGGGGGGTAGGCTCAACCACCAACCAGAAATATATCCAAGTTACTATATCATAATAAAATATATCTATGTTACTATATCATATTGTGATGTTACTATCATCTGGATAACCATTACAATGTGAGGCCCCCCAGTTATAAGTTGGTTTAGATTCGCCCCAGTAACTAGTTCGTTATTTGCGTACCATAAACCATAGTGAAATTGGAGTTATTTGCACCAAGTTAGCTATCATAAATCAGCTATACATCCCATTAAACCCACATTTTCCTATGGTTTCTAAACTTTACTCTCCATATTCATCATCCACATTCTCCCTGGTGTGGTTCAACCAGTGCAGGAGGAGGCCACGAAGATGCTGGAGAAGGTGAAGGAAACCGAGGCGCGACGCGCCGTCATCCCCTTAAGCGATCTGGAGTGGATCCGACTTTTTTGGTGAAAAAGAACCATAAAAAAAACATGATTTGATATATATATATATATATATATGTACAAATATATATGTATATATATATATGTACAAATATATATGTATATATATATGTATATATATATATGTATATATGTACATATATGTATATATGTACATATATGTATATATGTATATATATATATGTATATATGTATATATATATATATATGTATATATATGTATATATGTATATATGTATATATATATATGTATATATATATATGTA